>Ga0206915_1007_pt1 | contig 79017 bp, 54 predicted proteins | sample Alteio_BWOrgHeat_70_FD_152945 | JGI IMG/M metagenome (GOLD analysis project Ga0206915, IMG submission 152945) | Enriched cells from forest soil in Barre Woods Harvard Forest LTER site, Petersham, Massachusetts, United States -... | ecosystem: Environmental > Terrestrial > Soil > Temperate forest >...
AGTCGAACCGATGACCCTCTGCGTGCAAGGCAGATGCTCTAGCCAACTGAGCTAACCCCCCATTTTTTAAAGTCATTGGGTCATTTAGTCATAAAGTCATTGATGACCATTTGACTTATTGACTTACTGACGATCTTTTTTGGATCATTAGCCTTTCAGCCATCACTCATTAACCAGCGCGCTTATACTTACTGACTTATTGACTTACTGACCTATTGACTTGTTTTGTAGACCCGACCAGAGTTGAACTGGTGACCTCTACATTATCAGTGTAGCGCTCTAACCAACTGAGCTACGGGTCTGTTTAAAACCCCAACCCCTAAAGGGGCTTTTGGATTTTATTCTAGCCCGTGCAGCACCCAAAAGGTATTAGAGCTACCATGTTAAAAGAACTTTATAATAGTTAATATACTGCTACATTAACCATAAGCGATGTAAATGGGCTTGAACCATGCAGCCGCCTTTACGGTACATCTAACTAAGAAAGGAGTGGAAACAACAATTAAAAAGAAAAAAAGCAGTCTCTAAAAAGGAGGTATTCCAGCCGCACCTTCCGGTACGGCTACCTTGTTACGACTTAGCCCCAGTCACCGGTTTTACCCTAGGCAGCTCCTTTCGGTTACCGACTTTAGGTACACCCGGCTCCCATGGCTTGACGGGCGGTGTGTGCAAGGTCCGGGAACGTATTCACCGTATCATTGCTGATATACGATTACTAGCGATTCCAGCTTCATGCAGGCGAGTTGCAGCCTGCAATCTGAACTGAGAGAGGTTTTTTGGGATTAGCGCCTTGTTGCCAAGTGGCAGCCCTTTGTACCCCCCATTGTAGCACGTGTGTAGCCCTGGGCATAAAGGCCATGATGACTTGACATCATCCCCTCCTTCCTCGCGTCTTACGACGGCAGTTTCTTTAGAGTTCCCAGCATTACCTGATGGCAACTAAAGATAGGGGTTGCGCTCGTTGCGGGACTTAACCCAACACCTCACGGCACGAGCTGACGACAGCCATGCAGCACCTTACGATCTGTGTATTGCTACAAAATCCCCTTTCAGGGACGGTCAAACCGCATTCTAGCCCAGGTAAGGTTCCTCGCGTATCATCGAATTAAACCACATGCTCCACCGCTTGTGCGGACCCCCGCCAATTCCTTTGAGTTTCAACCTTGCGGTCGTACTTCCCAGGTGGGATACTTAATGCTTTCGCTCAGACACACACAGTGTATCGCGTATGTCGAGTATCCATCGTTTAGGGCGTGGACTACCAGGGTATCTAATCCTGTTTGATCCCCACGCTTTCGTGCCTCAGCGTCAATATATGCGTAGTGAGCTGCCTTCGCAATGGGTGTTCTATGTCATCTCTAAGCATTTCACCGCTACATGACATATTCCGCTCACCTCCACAATATTCAAGACAGATAGTATCAATGGCAGTTTTCGGGTTAAGCCCAAAGATTTCACCACTGACTTACCTGCCCGCCTACGCACCCTTTAAACCCAGTGAATCCGGATAACGCTTGCACCCTCCGTATTACCGCGGCTGCTGGCACGGAGTTAGCCGGTGCTTATTCATCTGGTACCGTCAAGTGAGAAAGAATTCCCTTTTTTCGTCCCAAATAAAAGAAGTTTACAATCCAGAGGACCTTCATCCTCCACGCGGCATGGCTGGTTCAGGCTTTCGCCCATTGACCAATATTCCTTACTGCTGCCTCCCGTAGGAGTCGGGCCCGTGTCTCAGTGCCCGTGTGGCTGATCATGCTCTCACATCAGCTACTGATCGAAGGCTTGGTGGGCCGTTACCCCGCCAACTACCTAATCAGCCGCACACCCATCATCAAGCGGCCGAAGCCTATAATATAAAAAAGATGCCTTTTCTATATATTACGGGGTATTAATCCGGGTTTCCCCGGGCTATGCCCCACTTAACGGAAAGTTGTGTACGTGTTACGCACCCGTTTGCCGGTCGCCACCCAATATTGCTATTTGTGCTGCCCCTCGACTTGCATGTATTAAGCCTGCCGCTAGCGTTCATCCTGAGCCAGGATCAAACTCTCCATTGTAAATGTTGTTTGATCTGACTATCAATCTCAATAAATCGAAATTAACGTCTGATTTAATTTTGTGTACGCTCTTAATCTTACCGTAGACATCCGATTTGCATCGGACAATTTACGTACTGTTGCTTCCAATCTTTCAAAGAACTTGAGCCCTTATTCCTAAAGGGAATTTAAGAACTACTGTGATGTTTAAGGAGTTGAACCTTTTTTACCGCCTTTACGTAACATCTTATTTTTTAAGAACTTCTGCTTTAAACCCGTCCCTTTTTATTTGGGTTTGCAAAGGTAAGGGAGTTTTTCGTTTCACCAAATCTTTCTGAATTTATTTTCAGCGCTTTCGAAGAACTTTTTATTTTACCCGAACTGCAAAAAAGTTTATTCGGGCTGCAAATATAAGACGCTTTACACATCATTCAAAATACTTTTGAATTTAATTTGTAACGCCTTATGTTTCAATGATCTTGCTTCGTTTTTTTGAAGCGGGGTGCAAAGATAAGAGTGAATTTTTCAGTACCAAATTTTTCTTTAAAAATCTTTTACCTTTTTCTTTTCTTATCCTTTAAAAGAGCAATGCTTTTTTCTTAAGCGGGTGCAAAGATAAGGGTGAAAACTTTACTGGCAAATGTTTTTAAAAGTTAAATTGACACTAATAGCTGAAATACAAGCTGGATAAGGGTTTCAGGAATCAAAAAAATTATCCTCATTTTTATTAACACTGGCCTGTTAACATATCACGCATTGTTTATCCGCGGCTGTAACTAAGCAAAGCAGCTATACCAAACCATTTTGCAAGTAGCCTTTGCTGTAATTAACTTGAAATAAAAACAGCCTGCTTTCGGAAACCCAAAAATCTGCGATACCAACATCAGGCATGTTGTTGAACAGGCATTTCTATTTCTGTTATAAAATATTCATCCGCAATCTCGCCAGGTTTAAAAACATTATTGGCAATATGGTAAGCAAGGCCTTTGGGTTGAGGTATATCTTCTCCATCATCCATAATAGCCTCAAAATGCATTTGCAACGCATCCCGCATTTCAGATAATGTTTCCTCTACAGTGGCACCTGTTGCAATACACCCCAACACATCAGGCGAAAAAGCTGAATAATTATTTTTCGCTTTTTCAATCACCACAATATACTTTTCCATAGCTTCTTTATAATTAAAATTTAACCAATTATTTCAACCCCGCTTGCCTCAAAATACTATTTTGTGTTCCTTTGTCTAAATCATCACTGGGTTTCCCCGCAACTGTCACTGTTCCTTTTTTAACTGGATGCTTAAATTGTCTATGACTTCCGCTTTGTCTTGTATAATACCATCCGTCAGTTTCAATAATTTTAATAATTTCTTTGATTTTCATCCTGCAAACATTCCTGTCAAAGATAATATTAACTTAGATTAGGGACAAATAATGCCCCCCCTCAAAATACCCATCCCTGTAATTAACTTTCGCCAAAAATAACCCGTGTGAAGGGGCGGAAAAATCGGTCTGCGTACAATCTTTTGAAGCAATAATATTTTTGAAATTGCCGGTATAGTTATCAGTTTTTGCAACTTTAAGCATAGTGCCCACTAATCCTTTTACCATGCCTCTTAAAAAGCGGTTGCCCTTAACGTAATAAACAAGGCAGCCATCTTCTTCCCGCCATATTGAGTGATGAATAGTACAGGTAAAGGTTTTTACTTTGGTTTTGCGCTTTGAAAAAGCCGAAAAATCCGCCTCCCCTATTATTAATGCCGCCAATTCATTCAATTTGTTTATATCGGGTTTAAAGGGATAATAATAAGCCCTGTCTGCAAGAAAAGGATCCTTTTTTTGATAAGTATAATATTTGTATTCCCTGGATATGGCATCAAAGCGGCAATGTGCATCTGCACTAACAGGGTAAATATTAACAACAGCAATATCACCCGGCAACAATGAGTTTAAATTATATATATGCTTTGGGGTGAAAACAAAGTCAGTATCAAAATGAAAGAAATTTTGCAATGCGTGCACACCCGTATCTGTACGGGAAGAAACGAAGAGTTTTACGCCTGTCCTGCCTTTAGGATTCCCTAATTCAGCCGGGGGAAGGTGAAAAAAAATATTCAACGCTTTCTCCACTTCATATTGTATGCTTACTGCGTTTTCCTGCAGTTGAAAACCGCTATAATGTGTGCCTTTGTAACAAACTTCCAGAAAATAACGGGGCATGGCAGGGTTTATTTTAGCATTGCCCTAAACAGGACTTTGTATTTATTGTCAATCATATAAGACGCTAACGAGCCAAAATTACCATAATCATATACAAAAGGATAAACCGCCTGCAAAAAATTAAACCTGTCGTCATCACTTAGAAAAAAACTTGCAAGTTCTTTAACCTGTGCAGTATTAATGCACCTGCCATCCAGGAATTTTTTTGTTTGCGCAATAGCTTTGGTTACATCTGTTTCAAGATATATTCTGTGCTTTAGTTTTTCCTGGTCAGCATCGGTCATCATCTTCTTGCAATCCTCCTTAACCATGGCTTTAAGCGTATTATCGCTTAAAGGTTGGATTGTTGATGTTGAATCCTGCGTTACTGAAGAATTGTCAACACTTTTTTTCGAGCCGTCAGCCTGGCTAAAGAAAGGATTACTGTATTGTTTATTGCCTGGTGTATCAACAGCAAGTGAAGTATTATTAACAACGTCAGCCTTCTTGTTTACAATAGGAATATTATTCATATTGGCAGCAACTGTATCTGTTACAGGTAAAGTTTGCTTACTTAATGAGGTATCATTATTATTAACTTCGCCTGTTACCTTATTTGCCTGGGGAGATACGGAAGAATCGCCGCTGCTGCCTGCATTTTCTGTTGAGGGTATTATAACATGAATGGTATCTCCCCCCGTGGAATTAAAGTCTACAAATACCATTTCGGTGCCTTCTTTAACAGGTGTTTCAGATGCTTTTATTACGCCGGCAGTAGATGGTTGATAAGGCACTGTATCGTCGGTTTGGCCAAGGGCAGCGTTTTCATTTACATTAGAGTCTAATATATTAACATGCGTATTTATTACCCAAACAGTGGGCTTTAAAAGATCTGGGTCATTCACAACCTGGGCAAGCATTTGAGCAAATACGTTTATTACCGGCGGTTCAGGGTTTTCCGTTGTACCCTGTGCAAGAGCATTTGACGGCCTTATTACCTGGTTGTTTTTTATATTCTTTAATACCCACCCCTCTTTTAAATTTCTTAAAGCATACGTTTCATCATTTTTATCAATTGTGCATGTAAAATTTTGAGGCGGATATTTATTACCTGTAAAACTTATAATTAAATTGTAGTTACCTGCCGCTACATCAGATATACGCAAATTTCCATTTTTTGCCGAATTGAAGGAAATGCCGTTTATCTGTGCGGTAAACGGTTGCTTTTCATCAGACTGAATAACAATGAAATGTTGCGCCGAAACCTTGGTTGCAATAATCACCCCCACCATAAAAACAAACAGGCGCACAAAAACTATTTTTTTCATTCAAACCATTATTTAAACAAAACTACAGTAAAAAGGCTTCAATTTCCCATGTTCAACCATACTCGAAAATCTCACTTAAACTGAACTATCAACGAATTTTTATGTTTTAGTATATCTACAATTATACCATTTTAACCTTTTATAAAGTATTTATTAAAAGAAATTCGCACATTGCTAAATTTACCCGCAAAAAAAGACGCATGAAGAGATTATTGCCTGTTCTTTTTATTTTAACCGGCTATACAACCATTGCACAGGTTGTTGTTACAGCAAGCAGAGATCAATCCTGGAAGAAAATATACCGTGCATCTGCAACAAAGATCAACGACCTGGTTGATACGAAACTTGATGTAAAGTTTGATTACGATAAAGCCTATATGTACGGCAAAGAATGGGTTACCCTTCATCCGCATTTTTATGCAACAGACTCACTCTCTCTTGACGCAAAAGGAATGAATATAAACGAAGTGTCTTTAGTAAAAGATGGAAAAAGAACCCCTCTTCATTATGATTATGATAGTTCCATACTTTTTATAACCCTTGACAAAACCTACAAAGAAGACGAAAAATATACGATCTATATTGACTATGTATCAAAACCGAATGAATATAGATCAGCCGGAAGTGCGGCTATAACCGACGATAAAGGATTGTACTTTATTAACCCTAAAGGTGAAGATAAAGATAAGCCTACCCAAATATGGACACAGGGCGAAACCGAATCAAACAGCGTATGGTTTCCCACGATTGACAAGCCAAATCAGAAAACCACGGAAGAGATCACCATGACGGTTCCGGATAAATATGTTACGCTTAGTAACGGCCTTCTTATAAACCAGAAAAAAAATGCGGATGGTACGCGCGCAGATACATGGAAATTAGATATGCCCAATGCTCCATATTTATTTTTTATGGGTGTAGGTGATTATGCCATTGTTAAAGACACATACAAAGGCAAGGAAGTGAATTATTATGTTGAGAAAGAATATGCGCCCGTTGCAAGGAAAATTTTTGGGCTGACGCCTGAGATGATGAAATTCTTTTCAGAGAGGCTTAACTATGAATACCCCTGGCCGAAATATGACCAGATAACAGGCCGCGATTATGTAAGCGGGGCCATGGAAAATACAACAGCCACCCTGCACACTGATGCCCTGCAGCAAAATGCGCGGGAGTTAACGGATGGAAATAAATATGAGGACTATGTTTCCCATGAATTGTTTCACCATTGGTTTGGCGACCTGGTAACCTGCGAAAGCTGGAGCAATATAACCATGAATGAAAGCTTTGCAGACTACAGCGAGTATTTATGGAGGGAGTATAAATATGGTAAGGACAATGCAGATGAGTACAATTATAAGGCGATGGGCGAGTACTTAAACTCCGGCGACGATGATAAAGACCTTGTACGGTTTTATTACCGTGATAAGGAGGATCCTTTTGATGCGGTAAGCTATCAAAAAGGCGGAAGGATACTGAATATGCTCCGGCATTATTTAGGTGACGACGCTTTTTTTAAAGGGCTTAATTTGTACCTGGCCACCAACAAATTTGGCACCGGCGAAGCGCAACAACTGCGGCTGGCGCTTGAACAGGTTAGCGGCCGTGACCTTAACTGGTTTTTTAACGAATGGTATTATGGCAGCGGACAGCCCGATCTTGATATAAGCTATCAATACAATGCAGCGACGCAAACAGAAAAAGTGTTCATCAACCAAAAACAAGAAATCAATAAAATATTCAGCATGCCATTGGCAATAGATGTTTACCAGGGTGCAGATAAAAAGCGATACGATGTTTGGATAAACAATAGAAATGATACGTTCTCCTTTCCGGTGAAATCAAGACCTGACCTTATAAATGTTGATGCAGATAAGACTTTATTAGCTAATAAAGAAGACCATAAAGGGCTTGATGAATTTGCTTATCAATATAAGCATGCAACAAATTATGTGGACAGAAGGGAGGCCGTAGATTTTTGCCTTGACCATTTTGAGAATGATTCCGCTAAAGCCCTGCTGATGTATGCATTTAATGATCAAAGGCCACTTTTACGAAAACATATTCTTTCAAGCTTAAAAGCAGGAAAACTTGATAAATCATTCATTGCAAAGGTTGAAGCGATGGCCAAAACTGACACCAGTACCCTGGTTAAAGCGAGCGCGATAGATCTCATGGGTGACCTGAAAAATAAATCTTACGAAGATTTTTTTGTTGCGGCAACAAAAGATTCTTCCTACAGCATTGCAGGTGCCGCACTTGGTGCGCTGGACGCTATTGATGATGCGAAGGCCATAGCTTTATTGCCGGAATTGAAAAAAGACGCCAGGGGCGATTTGGAAAACACAATAGAAGAGGTAGAATTAACAGCAAAAACAGATGCGGATTTTGATGAGATGTATAACAGGTTTGCAGGCGCACCAATAACTAAAAAGTTCAATGAAGTGTTTAATTTTATCACCTATCTTAATAATGTAAACAACGTACCCAATTTTAAAAAGGGCGTAGATACTGTTATCAACTTTCGCAACAAGGCTACCGCTTACGGGCAGGAGCTAACTGATGAAATAACGAATGCCCTCGGGGATTTGAAAGATAAGAAAAGCGCTTCAAAAAAATCGGCAGGTAACAATGCCAAAGCAATAAAGGAAGAAATTGCTTATTTGGATGCGAAGCTGAAGTAAGAAGTACGCCACATAGATTTTTCTCACCACATAGCCACATTAGAAAACATAGGGGCACATAGAAATCAAAAAAAATGAGGAACATAACAACTATGGTAAAAATTAGGGCACAAAGAAGGTTAAGGATAGATCAATAGTTAAGATATAACTTAACTAAGTTTTCTATGTGTTTCTATGTTTCCTATGAGTCTATGTGGTAAAAATCCCTATCCCTCAAAATTCTTCAAAAACTTTGGTGGCACTCTTTTTTTAGATGCCTGTTCAAAGGCATAGGCCAACGTTAATAACGGACCTTCGCTATAAGCGGTACCGCAAAAAGAAAACCCTACCGGCAGGTCGAATACGGTACCCATGGGTACGGTAATATGCGGGTAGCCGGCCATTGCGGCAGGCGGGCAAAAATAAAATCCTGTATCATAATCACCGGTTATAAGGTCTGTGCAACAGGCCGGCCCTGTGCTGGTACCACAGATTGCATCTAATTTATTTTGCTTCATCATATCATCAATGATCTTGCGGGTGCCAGTTGTTTTTGCCAACGCATCAGTGTACTCCTTGCTGTTCAGGCCGCCTTTTGCATTGCTGCTTATTAATGTTTCCTGTTTAAAATAAGGCATTGCCTTTGCTTCGTTGGCACTGTTGTAAGCAATAACGTCTGCAAGGGTCTTTGCTTTGGCGTTGGTGCCCGCGAGGTATTTATTCAACCCATCTTTAAACTCGTATTGCAATACAATGAACTCAGCATTACCAATTTTATCCAGCGCTTTGCGTAATTCTACTTCAATTACAATAGCACCCTGTTTTTTTAAGATATCTATTGCCTGGTTATATAATGCAACTACACCCTCGTGCCCCTTAAGAAATGATTTTTCTATACCAATCCTTTTTCCTTTCAGTCCGTTTGCGTCAAGAAATTTTGTATAGTCTTTTTCTGTTTTTCCATTACTTTCATTAGTAACCGCATCTTCCACATCCACACCAGTCAATGCACCCAATAAAATGGCCGCATCTTTCACCGTTCTCGCCATTGGGCCGGCAGTATCCTGTGTTTTTGAAATAGGTATAATGCCGCTGCGGCTTAACAAGCCTACGGTTGGCTTAATACCAACAATGCCACAAAAAGAAGATGGAGAAATAACCGAACCATCCGTTTCCGTGCCAATTGCCACAGCACAAAGGTTGGCAGCTACTGCCGCCCCGCTGCCCGAACTTGAGCCTGATGGGTTACGGTTTAATATGCAGGGGTTTTTTGTTTGCCCTCCCCTGCTGCTCCACCCGCTTGTAGATCGTGACGACCGGAAATTAGCCCATTCACTTAAGTTGGTTTTACCAAGCAACACAGCACCCGCGTCCCTTAATTGTTTTACAATAAACGCATCCTTTGTTGCCACATGGCCTTCCAGTGCCAGGCTGCCAGCGGTGGTCATCATTTTATCCCCTGTGGTAATGTTATCTTTTATTAAAATTGGTATGCCATGCAGAGGGCCACGTACTTTACCTGCCTTTCGCTCATTATCCATGCTATCAGCAATAGTTAGTGCGTCGGGGTTTAATTCTATCACCGAGTTAAGCTTTGGGCCATTTTTATCAATGGCTTCAATCCGTTTTAAATACATTTCTGTTATTGAGCGCGAAGTGTATTCGCCACTTTTCATTTTTTGCTGCAGCAAGTCAATGGTTACCTCGTTTAGGGCAAAATCGTTAGCATCAGGCGTTTGTGCTGAGGCTTCACTGTTCTTTTTTGCAGTATCGGCGGTTGGTGCATTGCATCCGGCAAGCGCAATCGCTGTTATAGCCAGGCTTGCCCCCGAACCGTTTTTGAGAAAATTTCTTCTATTCACTGGAAAAGAAAGTTTTGATTTAGCATTGAAGATACAAACTAAAGTCAAATTGTAGTGGATAGATGATGATTGGCTGAACAGGAGCTACATGCCTGCATTAACCGGCATAATAAGGCAGAAGGCCGGGAGACTCTCTTTTACAATATTCTTTCTTTCAAAGCCTTGGCTATGGCCTCCTTTCCACAATTCACATGCAATTTCTGATAAATATTTTTAAGATGGGACCGCCCGGTATCAAATGCCATCCCCAACTCGGAGGTTATCATTTTTATGCTATACCCTTTGGTTAGCAGTTGCAGCACTTCTATTTCCCTTGGGGAAAGGTTATATTCATTCGCCTGGCTCTTGTGCTGGAAGGTAGCAAGCACTTTGCGTGCAATATTTGGCGACATGGGGGCTCCCCCATTCATTACATCGTGTATTGCGTCAAATAATTTGCCCGGAGGGGTTTTTTTTAACAGGTAGCCGTTAGCGCCGGCACACAGGCACTGGAATAATTTATCATCATCTTCAAACACAGTGTACATTATAACAGCTGTAGCGGGATTTGCTTCTTTAACCATTGCAACCCCCTCTATACCGCTGTGTCCCGGCATATCTATGTCCATTAATATTACATCGGGCTTTATATCCCTGGTAATGTTGAAAGCGTCATTGCAGTTACTGTAATCACCTGCAACCGTAAAGCCTTCGGCATTGTCAATAAGATAAGAAAGAGATTCTCTTAACTTATTGTTATCCTCAAATAAAAGTACTCTTATGGGCATTATGGTTAAAGTTACAGGTATTAAAATAAATAGTATATACCTCATTTGAGTGATACTACTTAAACCGTGATCGTAATTCTAACAGTTGTTTCGCCTGAAGGTGATGAAATTATATTACAACTGCCTTTCCACTTTTGGGCTCTTGCCCTCATATTCTTCAATCCATTTCTGTCTGTTGGCAATTTTATATCAAATCCTTTACCATCATCCTGTATATTCATAACAAGCTTTCTGTCATGCAAATACAATGATGCTTTTACCTGTTTTGCGTCAGCATGTTTGTAAATATTATTTATAGCCTCCTTAAAAATGAGATATATATCCCGGCGTTGTTCCATTTGCAATTTTTTATCAGCCAGCTTATCATCAAATAAAATATCGTACTTTATCCCGGCCGATTCAAACAGGTCGGCTGTATAACGGCGCATACGTGCAGCCATTTCATTAAAACTGTCATTATTGGTATTAATACTCCAAACTATATCATCCAAAGATTCGCTCGTTGCATTTACTTCCTCAGATATACGATGAAGAAAATCAGACACTTTTGGTTTATCGTTTATACTGGCTGAACTTAACTCGGCAAGTATATTAATATTGGTTAATGTTGAACCAATATCATCATGCAGGTCTGTAGCTATTTTGTTCCTTACTTTTTGAATACTCAGCAGTTGCCGGATACGATACCGGTACAATAGCCACCCTACATTAAAAACCACAGCGATCGAGATAAAAATAAACCACCAGGTTCTCCAGAATGGTGTTGCTATCATAAAGGAAAGTGTGGCCTCATCTAAAGTCCATAAGCCGTTGATTCCTCTAGCTTTAACATGAAAAATATAGCTGCCGGGCGAAAGATTATAAAAATTTATTTGCCGCTGATGGCCTAAAGCAATCCACTCTTTTTTATTATCAAACCTGTAATAATAGTCATTTGCCGGCCCATCCGAAAGATCGACGACAGTAAAAGATATGGTGAGGTTGTTGAAATGATAAGAAAGCTGAACCGGCTGATCTGAATACGGAACATTTTTTCCGGCACTGGTAATGTTGGTTATGAATATTTTAGCAGGTGCGGATTGTACACTTATTTCGCGGGCACTAATGCTGTTAACTGAGTGAATAGTGGTATAGTACACCCGGTTAACAGATGAATCATATTTCACTGAAGTTATAACACTATCCTGTAAGCCAAATTTTTCGGGGCACTGAATAATTGTACCTGTTTTAATATCAAGGTAATTTATACCATTTGCGGTAGCCATCCATAAACGGCTGGAACTGTCAAGATCAAGCCCATAAATTTGGTTTGATGTAAGGCCGTTTGTTATATCGTACTTTTTGATCACCTGCATTTGCGTATTAAACTGTAAAAGGCCATTGTAAGTGCCTACCCACATATTTCCCTTTTTATCTCCGAGTATCGAATAAATAACAGCATTGTCAAATAAGGTATTATACACCGGCACTTTAATAGAAAATTTATTTGTATTTCTATCCCATTTAACCAACCCGGTACCATCCTGCCCTCCCATCCATATATTAGATTGAATGTCTTCTGCAATAGCATGCGGGTGACGTATAGGCAAAAATGTATTTTTTGATGCATGAGAATACAAAGTAAGCAGCATGCTTTTTGTATTGAAAGCTGCCACCCCAACGCCATAGCCTAAACCCATCCACACCAGCCCCTTACTATCAATAAACTGTGTAGTAATAGGTACCGAATCAATCTTATTAAATTGTTTTGGCCATGTAATATGTTTGTGCTTATTATTGTTTTTTGTCCACCAATACAATCCTTTTTGTGTGCCTATCCAAAATGTATCGTTATTAACAGCCCGGACATTCCATGTATTATTGCAAGTGCTGCAATCGTACCATCTGATATTTACCCAGTCGTTTTTGTCACTTTTCCGGCTTTTATAAAAAAAACCGTTAGCATTTGTTGTGACAAAAATTTTATCTTCCGCTAATTGTATAAAGCCATTCTCAGGGGATTCTCCTGTTAAAGAAACTTTTGCCGGAAGGTTTACAGTTTGAAAGCTGCTGATGGCGGGTTTATACTTAAACAGGCCATTATTTGTGCCAAGCCATAAATTACCCTGTGTATCATACCAGGAGACATTCACCGTTTCGCGACTAAGTATAATTTGTGCATCCTGTTTCTGTGCAGACGGAACAAAAATATTGTAAGGGTCATTTATTAATAACGCGCCTCCCCCGGATAATGAACAGCACAAAAGCTTTTTATTAACCATCAATATTTTACTGCCGTAGTAAAACTGGTTTGCTAAAACATATTTATCCAGGCCAGCGGAAACAATTTTTTGTTCTTTGCTGTTAAAATAAAACAGGCTGTCAATTAAATGCCTTATAAAAAAAAAGCCCTGCGCGCCATCCGCTTTTATGCTGCGGATTGAATTACGGGAAATAAAGTACAGCGGATCATCCACCATTTTGTCAAGCGGGCGCAACATTTCCTTTCCCGGTTGTATTACTGCAAACCCGGAGGAATCCTTACTTTGAAGTTGCAACAATAACAAGCCTTTTGCAACAGGCTCAATACCCTGAACATATAATAGTTTTGCAGTATTAACATCATTTTTATCAAGCCCCCTGTATGTTTTTAAAATATTAAGATCACTATCCAGTTTGTAAAGGCAGGTACTTGTGCCAGCCCATATATTATTATTGCCATCCGGAACAGCCACAACAAAATTATTCTCAAAATAAAAAACAGCGTCATTGCTTTTAATATTCAAATTTTTGACCTCACCTGTAGCTGTATTAAATAAACATAATCCTGTTTCAGTAGCTACAAGCAATTTGTGAAAAGGCAATGCATACAGGTAGTTGATCCTGTTTCCCGGTATGGAAGCGCCGGATACTTTGTGATAATAATTTTTAAATTCACTGCCATCATACCTGCTTAACCCATTTGATGTACCGAGCCACATAAAACCATCCCCGTCCTGAACTATGCAATTAATTACAGAACCGGGTAAACCGTCTTTAACAGTAATCCTGTTGAAGGAATTTCCGGGTTGCCCCCCGGCACCAGGGCACAAAAATATAAAGCAGGATATAAAAAAATACTTGAACATATTCTCATTAGCGGCCGGAAGGTTACATTTTTTCCGCGACAAATAAATATAATGCATTTGCCACAATATACAGGACAAAGATTTGTAAAATACCTGATGTTATTATGCTTGTACATGCATAATAACATTAATAACCGTTCCCTTTGAAATTGATGAGACTATATTACAATTGCCTTTCCATTTTTGAGCCCGGACATACATGTTCTTTAATCCATTTCGGTTAGTATGCATTTTAGTATCAAAACCACTGCCATCATCCTTTATTTGTATAGCAAGTTTGTTCTTTAATAATTGAAATGACACACTTACATTATGTGCATTTGCGTGTTTATAAATATTATTGATCCCCTCCTTAAAAACCAGGTAAATATCCCTTCTCTGCTCCATCTGCAATTTTTTGTCTTCAAGTTTATCATCAAATAAAACTTCACAAGCTATTCCCTCCGACTCAAACAACTCGGCAGCATAGCGCCGCATACGGGCAGCCATTTCGCTAAAACTGTCATTTTTGGTATTAATACTCCATACAATATCATCCAGCGACTCGCTTGTTGCTGTAACTTCCTCCGATATCCTTTGAAGAAACGCAGATGCCTTGGTGCTGTCATTTATATTGTTTGAACTTAACTCCGCAAGTATATTTATATTAGTAAGGGTAGAGCCAATATCGTCGTGCAGGTCTGTAGCTATCCTGTTACGAACCTTTTGTAATTGTATCAATTGTTGTATGCGATAGCTGTATAATAGATATATTATGCAAAAAACGGACGCTATACATAACAGTATGAACCACCATGTATGCCAAAACGGAGAAGCAATATTTATAAGTATCTGTTTGTATAAAGTTTTATTGGTGCCGTTATAATTTCGAACCATAAAAATATAATTCCCCGCAGGAAGGTTTGCATAACGCGCAAAGCCATTTCTTTGCGCCGGTATCCATGCCTTATCAACACCTTCCATTTTATATTCAATCTTTTTATTGAATAAGCCAGCAAAGTCGATAGTTGAAAAAGAAAATGAAATAGTGTTTTCATTATATCCTAAATGCAGCCCGTCCAAATAATTTACGTCTTTATCAAACGAATATGATCCATCATTGACCTCTATTTGCGAAAAATAAAGCGGTAAAGGCAAACTGTTTTGAAGATTATTTGTGGGATCATAGAGGAACATACCATCATTAGTGCCCAATACAATATTCCCGTTATTGAGAATGCCTAAAGCATCCGAATAAAACGAAGTGTTATACAATCCTTCAGACTCATCGAAAGCATCAACCGGCCGGTTAAAAGCATTATCGTAAATAACAGCCCCTTTGTTATATGCTATAAACCAATTTGAATTTGATAAGCGCAAAACGGCGCTTACATCCTGGTTGGAAAAAAGCTTTCCATCGATATTAAAAGGTGTAAAAGTTGCAGTATTAAAAGATATAATTCCATGCGGGCCACACATTAACAACTCACTATCATTTCTTCCGGCTGTTATAAAAGTACAGTTTTGTGATAGCCAGCCTGACCTGTTAATGCTAAAAGTGTCTTTATCAAATTTCATTTCATGAATAAAACTGCCATACTCTGCCATAACGTAAATCTTATCTGTACCAGGCTTGTGGTAAATATTTATATTCTTGAAATTTTGTTCGTTGTTAAATGGCTTTACGGGCATCACTAAAATATTACCAGGCCGGATATTCAATTGATATAACCCATCATTTGTTGTTGCAAGCAAAATGGTATCATTAAAAAAAACCGCATAATTAACACCGCCTTTTATTACGGGCTCAATTCTTTTATTCGTATTCAAATCTATATTATCAAAAACATAAAGCCCCTCATTACTGCTTACAGCGATATATTTATCATTGTATGCGATATGATTTATTTCCTTTGCCAGAATTGTTTTAGATAAAAAAAGGGTTTGCTGAAAATTAATTTTATGGTCAGAAATATTATATGCAATGATCCCGTTATCAGAAGTGCCAAACCAAATTGCACCGTTATTTAACTGGCACATCGTAGTTAATTGATTTTTTATGCCAAGTGCGGCTACATCCTGTTTTGTTATTTGATGTGAGAATACCGGTTTAATATTTGTAAAATCTATCCAGCCGTCCTCAAAGGAAACAAACAATGTGTTTTGCGAAATAAAGCTGTTGTATATTTTATTGTTCAGCAAGCTATTCGGGTCAGAGGGGCTATTATTAACTCTTGCAACAAAACTATTTTTTTGCACATCAAAAACAAATAATCCATTATAAGCTGAGGAAACTATAATGCTGTTATCATAAAAGCGTGCGTCAACAAGTTTACCGGTTGGGGTATTGTTGAATGTATTATAAAGATGATAGCTTTTTTTAAGATAATCCAGTTGTATCAATCCTTTGTCACAGGTAATCCATACGATACTGTCATTTTGAAAAAAAACACTCGCTTCATTAATTATTAATTCGGGAAATAGCCCTTTAGGCGAAAAATATTGTTGTTCATTTACGGCATTATAATTATCAACATCATATAAAACAACCCCTTGCAGAAGCCTAAACCCCAATTTTTTAACTTTCTTAAAATTTTCGGCCGGCAAAACCCCTGATTTAAGGTCTGCTTTGCATGGTATTTTTTTTAGCTGGTATGTGTTTATATCAAAAGTATATAAAGAGTAAGTGGTGGCCATAAACAGCCACAAACGGTCACTATCGTCCAACGTTATAGGTATGGTATAACACATACCTTTTTCACCGCCTTCAGTACTGGGTATAAGGGGAAAGTTTTTAAAGGTATTTGTATGTACGTCATAAAAATTAAGCCCATAATCAGTGCCTATCCAAAGGTTATTATTTTTATCATTCAAAATTTTATTTACATTATAACCTTTAAATCCGGGCGCATCACTGGAAGCATGCTGAAATGTTTTAACATTAACTCCATCAAATCTTACAAGGCCATTTTTGGTGCCAAGCCAAATAAAACCGATACTATCCCTGAAAAAACACATAACATGTTTTTCAGGCAAAATGCCGGCAGAATTGATATGATGAAAAGATAAATTAAAATTTTGTGCTGCGGTAACAGCAACCTGCATGGTTACAGATAACAGAATAGCCAGCCTGCCTGTTTTTTTATACAGCATATACTTATAGCAGTAATTACCGCTATTAAAAATAGGGTAAAAATTGAACAACAGGAAGGATAAATAACATAAAGGCAACCCGGCTTTGACAGGAGGTTGCAGCGGCTTTAGAATACGAACGTTAAAAAATCACTTTGTAAAACTAAAATTTTGCCGGATATGGTTTTAACCCTTTTGCATCAAACCATAATATCCTGTTCATCAGATCATCCTGCCCGCCATCCAGTTCTTTAAATGCTGAGTTGACTGATAGTTTGGCAAAATATGCTGCTTTGCCTTTTAATTGAGCAAGGGGCTTATTCATCTCGTTCAGCGGTATATTGTTTTTAATATAGTTATAAACATAATTGGTTTTCTTATTAGTAAAGCAATCAAACATAGGCAGTGCTGTAGCATCAATAACGTTCATCGGCGGCAGGCCTAAAATCTGTTCCATTGTTCTTACCATGGAAGTTTGATTATAATTTGTATGAATGGTTTTGTTCATTACAGAATATGGGCTGATTATCAACCCGGTTGTTCTGTATGAAGAAATATGATCCCATCCTGATTGTGAATCATCTTCTGTTATAAAAACGACCGTAGAATCCCAAAAACGGCTATGTGTAATTACATCAATTATCCGCCCAACTGCAAGGTCATTATCTGCCACCATTGCTTTAGGTACCGGGAAACCCGGTGAGGTGCCCGATGTATGATCGTCAGGTAAGGAAAGTATCATAAGGTCTGGTAAACTGTCGCCTTGTTGCTGCTCAAAATTTTTAAATTCTTTTATAAATATATCTGCACGCAACTGGTCGGTGAAAATAAAATTATCACAATCAGGATAGGTTTCAGAAATTATAGGCCTTATTCTTGCAATAGTGCTTGTATTTTTTAGATCCAGCGTTTGCTGCTGCATATATTTATTGTAGATATCTATCCATTTTAATTTTTTATCATAGCCCGTTAAACAAGCCTCGCCATAAATGCGTACCTTTTTTCCATGATCAAGTGCATTGTTCCAAATAAACCCATTTTTGTTATACACCAGTGCATCTTCCTGCCTGTGCGGGTAGCTCCTGAACCAGGCACGCACACTTTTTTCAATATAATCTGAAACCATTGCCGCATCAGCCCATTGATGCCCTTCTGCTGACGATTTACCGGATGCATAATAATTATCCATTAAAGAAAAATCCGTTACAAGCTTATGCTGGTTGGGTGTAACACTGTCCCCATAAATGCATAAGCCATTGTTTCCGTTGCCTGCCTGTATATCCCCAAAAACCTGGTCATAGGTTTTATTTTCCTTTATTATATAAACAACATGTTTAAATACAGAAGGTTCCCCTATTCTGCCCGGCACAGGTTGTGGCGCGGCATTTTTTACGGGCGGCTGGTTGGTTAAGGCTATCCGGTAAAACAAGCTAAGCTTTTTTACTTTTTCTGTGTAAGCACTTAGCTCACCCTCACCCGGAACAGGAATAATGCTTACCGATGCTAATTGCTTGTGAATGGTATAGCCATTTATAAGTGGCGTACCGGGGTATTTTATATCCTTAAAATCGTTACCTGCAAAAGATAAAACCCGTGCACCTGTGGCTTCAAGATTGGTAATATACAAATGATGATCAAGCAGAACAATGCCTGAAGGGTAAGCTTCTGTGGGTATATAACCTTGTATCCCGGTTTTTCCGGTTCCCCCGGAAGATACACTATTGCCGAGGTGTACAACACACAGCGCATTATCCATTCCGTTGGCAACATATAATTTTGTACCTGCGGAATCTATCAGCAGGGCATTGGGGCTGCTTCCATAATATGCATAATACTTTGAAAATAACCCAACGTTTATTGAATCAGTAACCCGTTCCTGTTGTACATTAACTACACTTACATAATCACTGTTGGCATTGCTTATATATAAATAACGGTTATCAGGGCTGTTGATTATTGCATTAGGATGCAGGCCAAGCTGCAATTCATTCAAATGCGATCCGGTTTGTATATCTATTATTGACAAACTGCCCTGGGCCGTGGCGCCTGTTACCGGGTTTGTATATGCCAGGCCCCAGGGTACGCCGGCGCTTTCCTTGTTAGTGTCAGTCACAACCGGCCCTGCCCAGTTTGTAACATATGCTTTGTTTTGAATAATGCGTAAGCCAAATGGTGCAACCCCTGTTGGCGCCGTCCAAATTAGTTGCTTATCTGTAAATCTTATTTTAAGCAGTTGGTCATTGCCATTTAATACAACATACAAATAGGGTATGCCCGATTCAAATTGAACAACTATTTCGTTGGGCAAAGCAAAGGCTGCAGTTGATACTGTTTTGCATTGAACAGAAGTTACATTTTTAATACCGCTTTTATCCACTTCCGCTATCATAATTGCAGATTTGCTGCTACGGCCTGATGCTCCCCATGTTATATAAGTGCTTTCATTATAGCTGAAACATTTAATGCCGGAATAAGTACTCATCATCCCCCGGTAAGCGGTGTCATCACCAAAAGCCCACTGGTATTTTATTTGTTGTGATTTAACATCAAGTATGGCAATACCATACCTGTCCTCAACAGCTATTTCTTTTTTACCAGGTAAAACGGCAAGGTCTAAACTGTGGTTCTCCAATTGAGGGTTGCCGTAAGTGATCACTTTTCCTGCAGACTGTATCAACCTGTTGTAAGGCATTAATGTTTGCGGGCCTGTTAGCCGCAAAGTGCTGTCATCATAGGCTGAATGATAAGGCTTTGCCTGCTGCCCGTAAACAGTGCTTGTATAAATAATTGAAAAGAGAAGCAATATTTTATTTTTCATAAACTAGCCGGTCATTTATTATAAACATAAAGCTTTTTGCACAACCACGAATTATAACAGGGATTATTTTTGTGTAAACAGTTGTGTAAACAGCTGATATTTTCAATAAAAGGGGTTGCCGGCGCTAACCAGGATTAGCCCCTGTTTAAAATAATTTAAATCTATATTATTGAAATGATTTATTACTTGCCGGCACAGTTCTGCATTGATTATGCCCTTGTTTAAATTTTGTAGTTTTTTAATTAAGCAAACTTTCTTTTGCAACTGTACTTATTAAAAAAAAGAATCATTTAATAAAATATATCTGACAGTTTATCCGGATAATCGTTATTATTTATTTAATGTTAAACAAAAGGTTAAACAATAAAAACTCCATAATACTATTGCCAAAATAAATAATTTATTAAATTGAAATATAAGCCGGTAAACGCTTAGTGTATATTGAACGTATTATAATGAGGTAATGTTTACTTAAGTATGAAAAAAAATTATATGTTTAAAATTTGGGGTTATGGGAATATGTAAGTATCATTGCCGAAATTTCCCCCCCACTCTGCGTTGCTGAAATATGAAAAATTTTTTTGAAATGGCCTTTTAATTCAAACTAACTAATATTATGAAGATAGTAATTGTTGGTACCGGGTATGTGGGGTTAGTTACTGGAGCTTGTTTATCAGAGGTTGGGACTGATGTTGTTTGTGTTGATGTAAATGAAGAAAAAATTCAAAACCTTAAAAATGGTATTCTGCCTATTTATGAGCCTGGCTTAGACCGGATAGTAGAACGCAATACCTTAAAAGGCCGTTTGCAGTTTAGCACAAATCTTGATGAAGTAATAGGTACTGCAGAAGTGATATTTATTGCAGTGGGTACCCCACCCGGTGAGGATGGCAGTGCAGACCTGCAATATGTATTAAAAGTTGCTCAAACGATAGGCGAACACATACAAGGGTACCTGGTAGTAGTTACCAAAAGCACGGTACCTGTGGGTACAGCGCAAAAGGTAAAAGCTACTATTGCAAAAGCACTTGAAGCAAGAAATAAAACCATAGCGTTTGACGTTGCTGCAAATCCGGAATTTTTGAAAGAAGGTGCAGCGGTAGATGATTTTCTAAAACCCGACAGAATTGTAATTGGCATTGAAACTGAAGCTGCACGCAACTTGCTGCAGCAATTATATAATCCTTTTGTTTTAAATGGCCATCCGATATTATTTATGGATGTTCCTTCTGCAGAGATGACCAAGTACGCCGCAAACGCCATGCTGGCTACCAAAATATCTTTCATGAATGATATAGCCAACCTTTGCGAACTTGTTGGAGCCAATGTAAATGAAGTAAGAAAAGGTATTGGTTCCGATCCCCGTATTGGCAACCGGTTTATATATCCCGGTATTGGTTATGGAGGATCATGTTTTCCTAAAGATGTAAAGGCATTGGTGCGTACTGGTAAGGCGTTTAATCATAATCTCAGGATTTTGGAAGCCGTAGAACAGGTAAACGAGGATCAAAAAAAAGTATTGTTTTCTAAAATAAAATTAATTTTTGGAGAAAATTTATCGGGTAAAACTTTTGCTGTGTGGGGTTTGTCTTTTAAGCCAAATACCGATGATATGCGCGATGCGCCCTCACTTGTTATCATTGAATCTTTATTAGCTGCGGGTGCAAAAATTCAGGCTTATGACCCTATTGCTATGAAAGAAGCAAAGCACGTTTTGGGATATAAAATATTTTATGCCGAAGACGCTATATCTGCAGTAAAAGATGCGGATGCTTTATTGCTTATAACTGAGTGGAACGAGTTTCGGTTGCCAGACTGGAAACTGATTAAAGAAAATATGAACCAACATATTCTGTTTGACGGACGAAATATTTACAATGCCAAAGACATGTTAGAAAAAGGATTTACTTATTATTGCATTGGCATAAAAACAAACTAATCCGTAAAAAATGAAAAAAAGAGTTTTGATTACAGGTGCTGCTGGTTTTTTAGGTTCGCATTTATGTGATCGTTTTTTAAAAGAGGGTTATAATGTTGTGGGAATGGATAATCTTATCACCGGTGACCTGCAAAATATTGATCATTTATTTTCGTTAAAAGAGTTTGAGTTCTATCATCATGATGTTACTAAGTTTGTACATGTATCAGGCCAATTAGATTATATATTGCATTTTGCATCACCTGCAAGCCCTATAGATTATTTAAAGATACCTATACAAACGCTAAAAGTAGGGGCTATGGGCACCCATAACCTGCTTGGCCTTGCCAAGGAAAAGGACGCCAGAATGTTGATAGCCTCAACATCAGAAGTGTATGGCGACCCAACGGTGCACCCCCAAACTGAAGATTATTGGGGTAATGTAAACCCGGTTGGCCCAAGAGGCGTGTACGATGAAGCTAAAAGATACCAGGAAGCAATTACGATGGCATATCATACTTATCATGGGCTGGAAACAAGGATCGTAAGAATATTTAATACTTATGGGCCCAGGATGCGTTTGAATGATGGCCGGGTACTGCCTGCATTTATTGGTGAGGCCTTGAGGGGGGAGGATTTAACAGTATTTGGAGATGGCAGCCAAACACGTTCCTTCTGCTATGTAGATGATCTTGTTGAAGGCATTTACCGGCTACTGTTGAGCGATTATGCCGGGCCTGTAAATATTGGTAACCCTTCAGAAATAACCATTAGGGAATTTGCTGAAGAGATTTTAAAATTAACAGGCGCAAATCAAAAAATAATATATCAGCCCCTGCCAAAGGATGATCCTAAACAACGACAGCCTGACATTAGCCTGGCAAGAAAAATTTTGGGGTGGGAGCCCCAGGTATCCAGGAATGAAGGGTTAAAAAGAACTCTTGAATATTTTAAAACTTTTAATAAAGATCAACTGTATAAAAAAGAACATAAAAATTTTTCTGATTACGTAAAAAATTAATTATGCAGAAACACTTGCTACCGGTAAGTAAATTATCCCTGTTCCCAGTACTTTTATTATTGTGGTTTGCAACCCTTGCAAGCTGCACAAATACTAAAAACATCCCTTACTTTAAAGACTTTGCCGATACAGCTAAACCAAAAATTGTTAGCGCACCAGCTTTTGTTTATCCGGTTATTAAACCTGATGATGTATTAATGATAACAATACAAACGTTAGACCCCGAAGCGAACCCGCTTTTTGCTGCCGGAAATACACCCGTTGCTGCCGTTGGTGCAAATAGCGGTGGTGTAAGCGGTAACCAGTTTATTTCAGGTTACCTGGTTGACAGGGATGGCAATGTGGATATACCGGTGGTTGGTAAGATGCATTTAGAAGGATATACTACCTTGCAGGCAAAAACAGTTATAAAAGAACAGATTGACAAACTTTACAAAAATGCGTCTATTGATGTACGGTATAATAATTTCAAGATCACGGTAATGGGAGAAGTTAACAGGCCTGCTACTTATATCATACCAAACGAAAAAATTTCTATTTTAGATGCTTTGGGAATGGCAGGGGACCTTACTATTTTTGGCAGAAGAGAAAATGTACTTTTACTTAGAGATACATTGGGCGCTAAAAAGATGGTTAGATTAAATCTTAACTCATCCAGCATAATTTCTTCTCCGTATTTTTATATGCAGCAAAATGATATTCTTTATGTAGAGCCAAGCCCTGCAAAGATCGAAACGCTTGATGCATACAGGAACAGAGATTATACAATTGCTGCCGCTATTTTAACGGTACTGATTGTTATTGGATCAAGGGTGATAAAATAAATGATATTGCAACGAGGTAAAATAAAATCTTAATTTAATATTTAAGTTAATGAGCAAAGATTCATCAGAAAATAAAAGAATTAATACAGATCAGGAATTTGATTTAAAAAAATTTGTTGAAAGAATTCTTGATAATTGGAAGCTATTTACAATTAGCACCTTACTGTTTGTAAGCCTGGCTGTTATTTTTTATATCTATGGAACATCCATGTATAATATTAATGCCGCCGTATTAATTGAAGAAGATCAATTTGGATCTGGGGCTGCATCGTCCTTATCGGGCTCGTCAAGTATTTTGCAAAGCTTTTCCGGTCTTTTCAGCCTGCCAAGCAATACCAATAACGAAGCTGCAATTCTTGAAACAAGAGATTTAATGGATGAGGTTACCCGTGAATTACACCTGAACATAGGTTATTATGAAAAGAAACCGATTAAAGACCAGGAGTTGTATAAGAATAAACCCTTTACAGTAAATTTTGTTCATTTAGATGATACTATAAAGACAACTTCCTTTGATATAACTTTTGGAAAGAACGATCGTATCGGTATAACCAGCAGTGATCTTGACACCTCTTTTGTAAGTAAATTAGGCGATACTATCAAAACTGCCATAGGAGATTTTTTTATAAGCAGGGATAACGGGGCATTTGATTCACGCAAATACCGTTTTGATGTTACATCAGTTGATGAAACTGTTTATTACCTGATGAAAAAACTGGATGTTGAAATTAATGATAAAGATGCTACTGTAATTGATTTGACACTGGGCTATAATATTCCAAAAAAGGGTGAGGATGTTTTAAATAAATTGATACAGGATTATGTTAAAAGCGACCTGGAAGATAAAAACAGAGTTTCAGACAGTACTATTGCATTTATTGACACAAGAATAGCTCTCGTTGATTCTGTATTAAGTAAAATTGAGACGCAAATCCAGGTTTTCCTGGAGAATAATAGTATAGCAGATATTTCAGAGCAATCAAAAGTTTTGGCGGATAATACCGTTTTATACTATGACCGCCTAAATGCAATGGATGTTCAATTGAAGGTTGTTGAAAGCATGATAAGTTATGTTACGGATGAAAAAAACAATGACAGGCCTGTACCATCTGTACTTAACACTGACTTGAATTTTACAGCATTATTAGAAAAATATAATACATTACTTATTCAAAGGGACAGGTTAACATTATCAAATACTGAAACCAATCCTGTTCTTACTAATCTTGACGTACAGATCAAAAATCTCAGGGCAAATATTATTAAAAGCCTGGAAAGCCAGAAAGTTGCGTTAACCACCAGCAAGAATATGCTGATCCAGGAAAATTCGTATAATAAGGGGCTTGTTCACAATGTTCCTGCCCTGGAAAAAGAGTATCTTGCTCTATCCCGGGATAAAGATGTACAACAGCAACTGTACCTATACCTGCTGCAACAAAAAGAAACAGAAGCTATTAAAAAAGCGTCAAATATATCAGGTGCCAGGGTTATTGGGGCTCCGAAATCCGACTTTTTGCCATATTTCCCAACATTACTTATTGTTTTACCAATCGGGCTTTTTCTCGGGGTTGGAATCGCATTCCTTATTATGATATTCAAATATGCGCTTAATAATAAAGTTGTAACTAAAAAAGATATAACTGATGTGGTTTCCAATACTGTTATTGCAGAAATCAGTCATAGTGCTGAAGGCAATGCGATGGTAATGGAAAAGGGAAGCCGCTCACTGGTTGCAGAGCAGTTTAGAGCTTTTAGAACTAACCTGCAGTTTATTGTTGGTACAGAAAAGTGCCCCGTACTTTTAATCACATCAAGTATGAGTGGCGAAGGAAAGTCGTTCATTGCTACAAACCTTGCTCAAACATCCGCATTGTCTAATAAGAAGATTTTATTGATGGAAATGGATTTAAGGAAGCCTAAAATTTCCACAAGCTTTGGAATTGATAATAGTATAGGCTTTTCAAACTATGTTATATCAAATTTAAATATTCATGATGTAATTAAACCACTTCCCCAGGTTGACCCAAATGTTTATTTATTAGGATCGGGCCCAATTCCACCAAACCCTTCTGAGTTACTTTTAAATCCCAAAGTAGCAACTATGTTTGAGGAATTAAAAGAATCATTTGATATGATAATTATTGACTCCCCACCTATTGGCCTGGTTACTGATACACAGATACTGCATAGATATTCTGATGTAAATCTTTATGTTGTAAGACAGAAATATACTTTCAAGAATCAGCTTGAAATAGTTAGGGAGCTGACTGAAACCGGGAAATTTAAAAATTTGTATTTGGTGGTGAACGATGTAACCCAGGGAGCATCTTATAAATATGGATATGGCTACGGGTATAGTTATGGATATGGGTACGGCTACGGGTATGGGTACGGGTATGGAAGCCAAAGTAAAAAAAGAAAGAAAGGTTTTATGAGATCAATATTTGGTAAAAAGAGGTAGAAATTTATTTTAACACCAATTAAATATTCTTTGATTTTAAGGGAGCACTAAATATTAAATCCCCCAATTAACCCAAGTTAAGAAATTAAGTTGAGAATTAGGTAAAGTAACTAAGAGTAAAAAGTTGACTTGCTTTAATGAAAATTTAAAATCAAAAAATAAATTAACTATGAATCAAAAAGCGAAGAATTTTTTTTTAACCTCAAAGAAATTTATAATAATATTTGATGTTCTTTGGAGCCCTGTAACATTGCTGTCAACAATATGGCTTAAGGCAGTTAAGAAAGGATTGAGAGTTTTACCGGTTTCAGAAAAGATTTTTATGAAAGTGGGGGTTTTACCTGTTCCTGACCAATATTATCAACCATTAATAAACCCTAAAAAATATTTAAAAGATTCTTTAAAAAAAAATAGAAAATTGCCTGGTGTTAATTTTCATAATGGTGAAGAACAGGTAACATTATTGTCGAAATTTTATTATAACGAGGAATTATTGTCTTTTCCGCTAGAGAAAACAGATAAGTTAGAATATTATTATCACAATATTAATTTTGGATCTGGTGATGCGGAATACCTGTACAATATTGTACGGCATTTTAAATCAAAAAAAATCATTGAAATAGGTTGCGGGCATTCAACATTAATGATTCGGAATGCGGTTAAAATGAATACTAAGGAAGATGCGGGTTATCAATGCGATCATATTTGCATTGAACCTTATGAAATGAGTTGGTTAACGCAACTTAATATTAATGTAATTCGTCAAAAGGTGGAGGATGTTGATCTATCTGTTTTTACCAGCCTGCAGAAAAACGATATACTTTTTATTGATTCTTCTCACATAATCCGGCCCCAGGGAGATGTATTATTCGAATACTTACAATTGTTACCAATTTTGAAGTCCGGAGTATTAATACATATACATGATATTTTTACTCCAAATGAATACCCTGATGACTGGCTTAATAATAAACATTTAATGTGGAATGAGCAGTACTTATTGGAGGCTTTTTTATGTTTTAATGATCAATTCACCATTTTAGGGGCATTAAATTACTTATATCATAATTATACTGATAAATTACTGGATAAATGCCCGGTGTTGGCAAAAGAAGGTAACAGAGAACCAGGTTCTTTTTGGATGGTAAGAAAATAATTAACTTATGACACTTTTTAAATGAGCAAACTGGCGTTAAATATATTTTGCCAGAGAATGGGGCATTAGATCATATTAGCCGATACAGAAGCCTAACCTCTCAGAAAAATTAACGCAGTTACCATCAAAGATCAAAGTGTTTCTGCCAAAACTGGTACCATTTATTTTTTGGCTTTTATCCATACTAAGTTTACCAGGTAATTTGCAATTTAAGTTAGTTAAAATAACTATCCATGCTGCGGCTTATAGTTTATAAAATTATTTTTTTGATCTGACTAAATTAACTAATGAAAAATATTCTTGATTTTGTAGTTATTGGTGCCCAAAAATCAGGGACAACAACCTTGTTTGAGTTACTTAAGCAACACAAACAAATTTTTTTACCTACAAGTAAAGAGGCTCCTTTTTTTGGAAGGCCCGATATGGAAGAAAAGGGATGGGAGTGGTATATAAAGGAGTTTTTTTCAATGTCTAATGAAAATTTAATGTGGGGCACCATAACCCCTCATTACATGTATTACCCAAATGTAGCTGGCAGATTATTTAATGTTAACCCAAAAACCAAAATTATCGCAATATTGCGTGACCCTTATAGCCGGGCGTACTCCCATTTTCTTATGTCGAGCAGAAGAGGCTTGGAGAAGAGATCGTTTGAGGACGCGGTAAAAGAACTTATATCTCCAAATTCTCTTAAAGATTCAAGAAACATTTCTACAGAAACTAACTCTTATATTGTTAGAGGAGAATACGGCCGTATTTTAAGCGACTATAAAAAATATTTTGGCGAGGGCAACATTTTAATATTATTTATGGAAGATTTAGAGAAATATCCACAGGATGTACTTAATAAAATATATACTTTTTTAAATATAACTGAAGATGTTCCTCAAGGCATTGGCCAAAAATATCATAAAGGGTCTAAAGAATCTAAATTTAAATTCCTCAATACAATTATGTGGGATTTAAAAAAAAATAGATTATTTATGACTGCTGTAAGAAAAATTTTGCCCGCAAGCAAAAGAAAAAAATTATGGTTTAAGATTGATCAATGGAATATAAAACCACCTGATAATAATTTAAACCAGGTGAAAGAAGATTGTTGGGATGATTTTCTCTCAGGAGATACCAAAGAAAAGTTTAGACAGGTTTATATTACAGACGCATCCATTTTTGAAAAAGAGTTTAGTAAACAATTTCCCTGGAAGCAAAATTTATAACATATTAGCTTATACTTTTTAATATTTACATATTTGATAAATGATAAATGAACATTGTAAACCCAAAGTGATTGTAATAGGAGCGTCAAAATGTGGAACTACCTCGTTACACTATTATCTTTCACATCATCCTAAAATTTTTCTTTCATCCAAGAAAGAATTACATTTTCATAGCCGGGAAGGGCTGATGTTAAATTCAGGCGGCCCGGCAGATAAATATAAAATTAGAGAGCTCTGTAAAGACATTAAAACATATTTACGATATTACGCCGATGCTTCTTCTGACCAAATTTGTATGGATATTTCGCCCTCCTATCTATTTTTTCCTGAATATTCAATTAATTCAATTAAAAATGTATGCGGCCCGGATACAAAAATAATTTGTATTGTACGGCACCCGGTTGATAAAATTATTTCGCAATATACACATCTATACTTTTCAGGAAGCGAAACTTTAGATTTTGCCAATGCCTTAGAAAATGAAAGTAAAAGAAAAGCTTTAGGCTATAGCGATATGTGGCTTTACAGAGAATCAGGTTTGATGAGTGATAAAATAAGGCAATTTAAAAATTCCTTCAAAAGTACTTTGGTATTAAATCTTTCTGATTTTAGTATTGATCTTGACAAAACTTTAAATATCATATTTGATTTTATTGGTGTTGATTGTAAAGAAATGAAAGAATATAACCCCGCCGTAAAAAATTTTAACGGCCTTCCCAAATCTAAATTAATCACTAAAATTTTTATTGAACCTAATTTTTTTACCTATTTGTTGCGCCGGGTCATCCCTCAAAAAATCGGGAAATCTGTTCGGGAATGGATTAATAATAAAAATAAAGGTAAAAGGGTTGAAATTGATGAAAATTTATACAAACACCTGGAATATGAATTTAAGAACGAAATTTCTACTTTAAATGAGCTAATAGATACTAAGACAACAATCGGTTTTAAATATCTTAATTAAATTTCATTATAAAAATAGGCATTTTATTTTTATAACATAAATGCTAAATAGATCATGAATTTTTATAACACAAAAGTAAATAAGGTTAAGGTTGGTTATTTAAGCCTTGTATTTTTATTCCTTTTCCAGGTCTTCGCAAATTTTAATGATTTTATAGTCATTTATTTTTTTTCAAAGGTTGTACTTGGTTTAATAGGTATGATTTTCTGTTTAATCTATCTTGTAAGATTTTCTTTCACAGGAAAATTACCTCCTCATTCAGTCTGGCTCATCTTTTTTTTTACACTGTTACTTGCTCTCGCAACTTTTTCCAGCCACGCGGTTTTTGGCCAACCATATATTTCCGGTATAATAGGAGAAGTTAAATTAACAGCCATTTTTTTCTTTTTCTTTGGTTTGAGCGTTTTAAATGTGGCGAAACCAAATTTGAAAGAGGTTGAGGCAATGTTTGTAGTACTTGGGTTAGTTTGCCTTGTAGGTTTTACCATGGCTTTCATTCTTATTAATCCGCAATCTGTTTATACACAGGGCAGTAACCTTGTATTAAAGGATTCAAAGGGTTACCGGTTTAAATTTCAGGATGTATTTGTTGTAATATATTTATTTTATTCAATCCGTAGGTTTTTAAAAGGCAAGAAGAAAATAAGTATGTTCTTTACCATTTTATTTATTTTATTCTACGAATTTTTTTATGAGCAGGAAAGGACAGAGTTAGCATGTATAGGTTTAGTAATAATATGGCATATTGTATTACGGGCGCCCGATATTATAAGAGTGATTTTTATATGTGGTGTCGCCATCATTTTGGTTGCAATAATTGCTAATCCAGATTATTTTAGCCTCTTAATTTCATCAGTAAACACTTCATCCCTTGACAACAGAGCACATACTTTTGGAATTGCTGACCGCGGTGTTTTTTCCAGCCTTTACCATTTTATTTTTGGGTTAGGTAATTTGAACCCTTTATGGCAAGGGGGATTTTCGCGTTTGTATGGCCCAGATTTTTATTTGTCTGATATAGGGTGGATTGGACTTATTTATGAATTTGGGTTAATAGGCGCTATTTTCTGTTTGCTAACCTATTTTAGAGTAATTTCTGCCGTTAAAACTGTAACTAATCAGCTAAACTCATTGCTTATTTTGTCAATCATGGATTATATAATGGTTAGGTTAATTCTGTCAATTATTTCTCCCATTATACCTTACTATGTTGGAATTTTTGTATCAATTTTGGCTATTACAGTTTACCTGCGCCGTCAAATTAATCATAGTCAAAATGAATCATAAACAAAAGTGGATAGGATTGTACAGGCTAAGTTAATAAAATTAATTATGGAAAATATTAAAGTAGCAACTGTTATTTTAACGTATAATGAAACTAAGTTTACACAAAATCTCGTAAAGCTTTTACTTGATGATATTTTTAGTGATTATATAATCGTGGTTGATAATTCTGACAATGATGCCTTTATTAACTCAAACCGCTCAATATTTTCTAATCTTAACCCCTCTGTTTTTTATTTAAAAACTCCATGTAACAATGGTTTTGCTGCAGGCAATAATTATGCATTAAAATATATAACTGAAAATTTTAAGGTTGATTATATATGGATAATTAATAATGATATTATACCTCAAAAAAATGCCGGCCAATTTTTAATAAAAGAAATTCAGGCAAATAATAATAAAGCTATTTGTGGTTCAATTTTGTTTTATTATAATGGAAAACCCACAGTTGACGAACATTCAATTATACAATGTTACGGGGGAGGCACATTTTATCCTTATTTAGCCAAATCTAAATTATTTATGAAAGGCAAAAATTTGTCAGATTTAAAAAATATTGGATCTGTAAATTTAGACTTTATCATTGGTGCAAGTATGATGGTACCCATTTCTTTAATAAAAGAAGTAGGTTATATACCAGAAGAATATTTTATGTACAATGAAGAAATGGACTGGCAAACATTAGCCGGTAAAAAAGGGTATAAACGAATAGTTGCAAAAGATTCACATATAATTCATATGGATGGCCTTAGTACCAAGGGTAAAAAATATACATACTATTTTTACATCAACCGGTCATTCATTATGTACTGTAAAAAGTATTATAAATCTCTGCTGATTTTTGCTGTTGCATCAAAAATTTTTGAAATTATTTTTTTTACCCCAAAAATTATAAATAAAAAATATTCCTTTAAAGGTTTATACCAGGGATTAATTTACAAATGACGGCGTTTACCAAAAAAATATCAACAATTTAAAGTATATTTGAAATTAATATATGAGCAAAAAAGTTAAATTATTATTTCCCAGTTCTTCCGGAGGGCATTTAACCGAAATAGCACAATTGAAAAAACTTTTTGATACCTATGAATACCTAATTGTTACAGAGGATTTACCACTTAACAAAAAGTTATTAATCGGTAAAAATTGTATTTATGTAAAGCCAAATGGCCAAAATAGAAATCTTACTTTCTGGAAAAATTTTATCGTCAATTGGTGGCTGGCATTTAAAATTATGCTGCGCTTTAAACCGGATGCAATTGTTACTACCGGCAGCCACACAGCAGTTCCTTTCTGCTATATTGGAAAACTTTTCGGGTGTAAAATTATTTACATTTTATCTTTCTGCAGGATTGATTCGCGGGCAAAAGCGGCTGATCTTATATATCCTGTTTCAGATTTGTTTTTTGTTCAATGGGAAAATATGAAATCTGTTTACAAAAAAGGAATTTACGCAGGACCAATATTTTAATTATGATTTTTGTAGCACTTGGAACATGGGATATGCCATTTACAAGACCATTAATAGAAATTGAAAATGCTGTTAAAGATGGTATTATAAAAGAACAGGTAATTGTACAAAGTGGAAAAACTGACTACAATTCACGGTATATGAAATTAGTTCCATTCTTTGACCAGGAAGAATTGCAGAAACATTATGAAGAAGCATCACTAATAATTTGCCAGGCAGGAGTTGGCTCTATAATGTTGGGATTAAAAAAAAGAAAAAAAGTAATTGCTATAGCAAGGCTCAAAAAAAACCACGAGCATATTGATGACCATCAAACGGAGATATTACATGTTTTTTCTGTAAATAATTATATTTTGCCATGGCAAGGTGAAGGCGATTTGAAGAACATATTGCAAAACATTTCTTCTTTTAATGCAGTTTCTTATCCCTTTCATGAAGAAAAAATCAGTGATGCAATTATAGACTATCTAAACAATACATTTAAAAAAAAGAGATAAAGTATTATGCTAAAAGGAGGAATAATAGGATTAGGCAAAATGGGCCTTTCTCACGCAGCCATATTTGCAGCCCATCCGCAGGTAAATCTTGTGACTGCATGCGATACATCATCTATGATACTTGATGCATTTAAAAAATACACTAACATTAAGCCCTATACTGATTTCAAAAAAATGATTGATGAGTCGGAGCTTGATTTTATTGTTATTGCAACCCCAACAAAGCTTCATCATCCAATGGTAAAGTACGCACTTGAAAGAAAACTGCATGTATTTTGTGAAAAGCCTTTCAGCCTTACGTCTGCCCATGGTAACGAACTGGTTAAAATGGCAAAAGAAGCCGGAGTAGTTAACCAGGTAGGGTATCATAATCACTTTATTGGTACGTTTAGAGAGTTAAAAAGATTATTATCTGCACAGGTATTGGGCGACCTGGTTCATTTTACGGGTGAAGCTTATGGCCCTGTTGTTGTAAAAGGTAAAGCAGATTCCTGGCGCTCCAAACCTGAAGAAGGCGGGGGCTGTTTATTCGACTATGCTTCACATGTGCTTAACCTTGTACAGGAAGTAATTGCAAAGCCTGTTAATTTGCAGGGAGCGATTATGAAAAGCATTTATTCAAATGGGGTTGATGATGCTGTTTATGCTCTTATGTCATTATCCAATAATCTAAGTGGAGTGCTTTCTGTAAACTGGAGCGATGAAACCTATCGTAAAATGTCAACCTCAATAACAGTTCAGGGAAAAAAAGGGAAAATATTTTGTGATGCAACAGAAATACGCATTTACCTGAAGGAAGCCAATGAAAAAGAAGGTTTGAGCAAGGACTGGACTGTAAAATACATTACGGACTTTGCAATGCCTGTTAATTTTTATTTACGCGGGGAGGAATATAGTGCGCAGGTAGATTATTTTATAGATAACATAATCAATGATAAAAAGCCTGATATAAATTCATTTGAAGAGGCTTCTTACACAGATAAAGTAATTGAAATGATTTTTAAAGAAGCTAAAAGGTTTTAAAAATGATGGACAAAGTATTATTTGGCGATAATCAGTTTTTTGCAGTTAGCCACATGTCTGACGAAAAATCAAGGGCTCAGGCTATTAGATTTAAAGATGACGTTTCAATAATAAAAGTGCTTGACCAGGCAATTGAAACAGGTATAAGCACCTTTATGTGTACAACCCATGATCGTATTGCTAATATTTGTGATCACATACGTGCATATCCCGCAAAGTATGGCAATTTTAAAATTTACCCCTGCATGCCTTATGCTCATAAATATGCCAACGCTATTACGGAATTGGGTATTATGGGTACAATAAAGCAATATGTTCCGGGTAATATATTCGGCACTTTTGCCAAAGGCGGGCTCGCTTTTTTAAGTAAAGACTTTTTAAAACTGATGGAGATTTTGATAGATGCCGAAATGAAAATGTTCAAGGGCATCAATACACCTGTTATTTTTATACAGAACGTATTGGTAGATCTTCTTCTTGGCTTAAAGATGATGGATGTACTTGTTGAATATGATTCATATATCCGCAAAAAATATAATGCCGAGCCTGGCTACATTACTATGAATATGCCAATGCTGCTTGATGCCCTGGAATCCGCAGGAATTGAAAACCCCATAATTTGTTCCTCAATCAATAAAACCGGATTTAGAATGTCTGGAGGCATTGCATTGTATGAAAAATACCTTACCGAAAGGCATTTCAGGCCAATAGCTATGCAAGTATTGGCTTCAGGAGCAATAAGGCCAAAAGATGCTATTCAATACCTCAGTAATTTTCCAAAAATAGAGTCGGTACTTTTCGGAGCATCTTCTAAAAGCCATATACAGGAAACAAAAGAGTTAATTGAGGAATATGTACGCTAAATGTGCTTTAGCGCAAAACTCTTAATTAGTGTATTTAATAAATATGCAGTATTTTATAACTATTTATATAAATAATTAATCCAATTTTTTAAATGATATTGCGATGCATATATACCAAAGGAGTAAATATCATTTGTTGGAATGGCAATGAAAATTTATGATGAAAAATAAAACTGCTAACACTCTAAGAAAAATATTTGCCGACAAACATAACAGGGAATTGGTTGTAGATTCGTCTATAGCTTTCGCCATAAGAGGAGGCGCAGCTGCAGCGGCATTTATAATGAATGTAATTATTTCGAGAAAGTTAGGGGCACATGAAGCTGGTTATTTTTTTCTTGCATTTTCTGTAATAACTATTTTAGGAACGGTAGTACGGATGGGAGGTGATTACGTTGTTTTAAGGTACGTTGGGATTTATGGCGCTGAAAAAAAATGGGTTGAAGTGCGTGGCGTTATAAAAAATATCATAACCAGGGTTTTGTTGTTTTCTTTTTTGTTAACAGCGCTTACCTTAATTTTTACAGGTTTTATATCTGAATCCATATTTCATAAAAAAGACGCTTCAGGCTCTTTTTATTGGATGTTTCTTGCCATGCCCCTTTTGGGAATATATACCTTATATGCCTTTGCTTTGCAGGGATTAAAAAAGGTATTATTATCCGTGGCAATACAAAACCTGGTTGTACCCATTTTGGTTATTCTATTCGTTTACATTTGGCATCCCAAAACTTCTGCGGAATTATCTAAGTTATATTTCTTCTCTTCCCTTATAACTATGGGATTGACTTTTTATTTTTGGAAACGATTTGTTCCTGCCGGAAAAGGGGAATTTGACAGTTCGCTGCTTTGGAAAAGTTGTTACGCTTTATGGACCATGGCAATATTACAACAGGCAGTGCAGTGGGGGGGGCAGATTATAACTGGAATGTTTAAGAATATTACATCAAACAGCCTCGCCGGGTTGGCAAATGCCCAAAGAACATCTATGCTCATAACATTCATCGGAATTGCAATTAACCTGGTAAGCGCACCCCGTTTCGCCAGTTTGTACAGCCAGCGGAAAATGGACGAACTAAAAAGGTATTCTATTAATACAACAAGGCTAATGCTCTTATTCGCTACGCCACTTATTATTTTGGTTTGGTTGTTTCCTCAATATATTCTTTCACTTTTCGGCAAAGAATATGAGAGTGCAGTGTGGATGCTCAGGATATTAGCGTTGGGGCAATATATAAATATTGTAACCGGTTCCGTGGGTTATCTTTTAATGATGAGCGGCCACGAAAAAGATATGCGTAATATAACAATTGCATGCGGAGCGATATCAATTATATTAAATTTTGCCCTTATACAACTACTGGGTATCTTAGGCGCGGCCCTTGCTATCGCAATATCCGTGGCAATCCAAAACTTATGGGCTTACAGAATGGTGAAAAAGAGGTTAGGTTTCAGCACAATTGGAAGGATTCATTAATCACTTTATTCAAAATTTCAAAATAATCTGAGTTCGGGCCGGGAAGTTAGTCATCCTGCAATTCAAATAGGCGCGTTTTTTTAAATTTTACAAGGCACTTTTATATACAAGCGCAATTGCCGGCAAAAAAGGAATTGTTTGTTTGCCGGCAGCCATTTAAGGTGCTAAAAGAAGCGCCATGCCCTATAGCTTGCCTGGCAGCTGTAAACAATATGTACCCGGACGAAGTGTTACGGATTACAATAAGTACCCGTAATATAAGTAAATTCAACCACTTGTGGCAGGGGTTTCTACCAAGCGGTTATTGATAAAGCTCTTTACAAGATGATAATAAACATTTATCGCCAGCTACAAATACTGGTTATAAAGTTACTGAAGCCTTGTTAAAACACTATCAAGCATATTTTTTATCTGAACCTGGCTATCCGTAAGTTTATCACTTGCTAAAGGCTTCTTTTCAAGTAAGTCACTTGTATAATTAAAAAAATCTCCGGTAGAGTATAATTTGTAATTCTCATCCTGTGCCCAAATCTTTGTTACTCTTGGCTTGCCTGGAACAAAAGGATTGTAGTAGCAATAAACCCAGCTCCTGGGGTCGCCTGTTTGCCCCATAATTTCCGGGTAAAAGCTGGTTCCATCCATTGTACCATAGCTTGCTGGTACTGTTGTTCCTGCAATATCGGCTATCGTCGGCATAAAGTCCGTCAAGTCAAGCAGGTTATTGCTAATAGTACCGGCTGTAACTTTGCCTTGCCAATAAACAATAAAAGGCACATGCGTCCCCGCTTCTATACTTTTTCCTTTACCACCTTCCATCAACGCATTATTATAATAAGAGTAAATTTCCGCATCAGTGCCATTATCCCCTAAGTAAAAAATAATGGTATTCTCTGCAATGCCAAGGCCTTTTATTTCCTGCATAAATTGCCCTACTTTTTTATCCATATATTCTACCATTGATTTAAAATACATAGTATCCGAAGGTGAGGACGGTTGATTAGCATTCCATGTAGCAAAAGCGGGGTCATCCGGTGTAGGGCAAAACGGCTGGTGACAAAGATCGAACGAGTACTCCAGGAAAAATGAATTTTTTACATTTTGTTTCATGAAATTATAAGCATAATCCCCTATCATATCTTCCCCATATTTTCCTTTAATCGAGTCGTCAGGAAGATACGCTCCATTTTCATATAAATGAGGATCTTTATACCGGGAACCCGGCTTGATTGGGAATGGGTTCCATACGCAGTATGAATCAAAACCAAATTGATGAATAGCTGCATCGCCTCCGTCTAATTGCCATTTGCCAACAATGCAAGTTGAATATCCAATATCATTCAACATGTTAGCAATGGTTTTTTGTGATAGATCCATGTGCCCCCATTGGGTATAGTTTCGGAAGTTGTATTTACCGGTAAGTAACATAAACCTCGATGGGGAACAGGTGGGTGCTGCATGGCCCAATGAAAATTGCATTCCACTGCTTGCCAATAGATCAATATTAGGAGTTGAATACGACTGCCCGCCTGTATAGCCAGGTATTTCGTAACCAATATCGTCGCCAAGAAGCAGGACTATATTTGGCTTGCCGGAGATGTATTGATGAGGGGGCGGGCTATTTATCCCTTTCCTGCATCCAAATGCTAAAAAGAGAAATATCAGGCATAAGGAGTTATATACTCTCCAATGATAGCGGGTGCTATTAAAATGAGTAAGGTTAATCATAGCATCAGATATTAAATTGATCAAAAAAACCTGGCATGGTAAATTTTAAATCTTTTTTTTAATGATTTATTGTCGTTGTCGTATTTAAACTATTATAGTTAGCCATATTACTGAAATTAATTCAATCCATAGGCATTTTTTTAAAGAAGGATAAAAAACTCAAAAATCTCAAAAAAAATTTTACCCCCATCGCCATTTCCGACCTTACAGATGCTTATTCAAAATTAAACCCAAACAAAATACCAGAGACTATATTGATAGTAATAGTGTTGCGAAATTATATTTAAAAAAATCATAAAAATTGCGGGGCAAAGCATGTTTAGCTAAAATAGAGCCTTTTATTCCCGCAACAAACAAGTTTACAAATTATTGAAGCCTCATCAAAACGCTGTCGAGCGAGTTTTTTATTTGAACCTGGCTGTCTGTAAGTTTATCACTCGCTAAAGGTTTTTTTTCTTCCAAATCACTTGTATAATTAAAAAAATCACCTGTAGAATATAATTTATAATTCTGATCCTGCGCCCAAATTTTCGTCGTTCTTGGTTTGCTTAGAATTTCAGGGTTGTAATAGCAATAAACCCAGCTCCTGGGATTGCCTGTTTGCCCCATAATTTCCGGGTAAAAGCTGGTTCCATCTGTTACACCATAGCTGGCCGGTACCGTTGTTCCCGCAATGTCGGCAATTGTAGGCATAAAATCTGTCAGATCAAGCAGGTTATTACTAAACGTGCCTGCTGTAACCTTACCCTGCCAATAGGCAATAAATGGAACATGCGTTCCGCTTTCTATACTTCTACCTTTGCCACCTTCCATCAAAACATTATTATAGTAAGAATAAATTTCCGCATCAGTGCCATTATCCCCTAAATAAAGTACTATCGTATTATCAGCAATGCCAAGGTCTCTTAATTCCTGCATAAATTGTCCTACTTTTTTATCCATATATTTTACCATTGATTTGAAATACATAGTATCTGAAGGTGAGGATGGCTGCTTGGCATTCCACGAAGCAAAAGCGGCGTCATCAGGCGTTGGACAAAATGGCTGGTGGCAAAGATCTAATGCGTAGTATAGAAAAAAAGAATTTTTTGAATTTTGTTGCATGAAATTATAAGCATAATCGCCAATCATATCTTCACCATATTTGCCCTTAACCGAATCATAAGGAAGATACGCACCGTTTTCATACAAATGAGGATCTTTATAACGCGATTCAGCGCCGGACGCAATTGGATTCCATACACAATATGAATCAAAGCCAAACTGATGAATAGCTACATCACCTCCATCGAATTGCCATTTGCCAACCGCACAGGTTGCGTATCCAATATCATTCAGCATATTGGCTATCGTTTTTTGTGACAGGTCCATGTGCCCCCATTGTGTATAGTTCCTGAAATTGTATTTGCCGGTAAGCAACATAAATCTTGACGGGGAACAGGTAGGCGCCGAATGGGCTAATGTAAATTGCATACCACTGCTTGCCAACTGATCAATATTGGGAGTTGAATATGACTGTCCGCCTGTATATGTAGGAATTTCGTAACCAATATCGTCACCCACAAGCAGGACTATATTTGGCTTGCCGTAAATTAATTGATGTGTGTTGTTACTTACGCTTTTTTTGCAGCCGCTTGTTAGTAATAAAAATATAATTGCTATGGACGATAGGTTGCGTGCCCTGTAATAATAGCGGGCATCATTAAAATGAGTAAGGTTAGCCATGGCATTAGGTTTTAAATTGATGTTTGGTTTATTTATAATAACTTTTGGTTAATAACCCGGTTGCTAATTGGCATTAGAATCTATAAGCACATATTCAACTGATTTTCTAGGGCAGGGTATTTGTAAATTGCTGGCATTTCCACTATAGGCTTTTATATTTTCATAATTATCGGGGCCGCCTACCGGTAAACTTGGCCCAACGCCGTTTATAAAAACTTGTTGTGAAAATTCTCCATTATCCGTACCACCGGTAAGCGAATACCAATAATATTTTGCCCCGGGCTTAAAATTTTGAGTTTTTATTTTTATAGTTTCATCCTCATTGCCTGTGTTAATTAATACTAATCCAATTTGGCCTGAACTAAAGGTTGAGGCATAAGAAATTATATTTGGCTCATTGCATACAGCGGAAACCATTTTATCACCAAAGAATTTTGGAAAATAATATGAGTAAAAAAATACTGGGTGAGGTGTCCAATCCGGCAAATAGGGCTCTTCAGAATGAGCACTCCTGCTTAGCATTCCATGATCATCCCCTTCTGTATGGCTACCGTTAGCAATATGCCATCTTGTTGCAAGGCCATAATTATCTTTTATAATTTCGCCAAGTGTTAGTGCCGCATGCATTCCATCAATATATGAACACATCTGCCTGGAATGTACTGCAAAAATATTCCATTCAGTAAGTGCAACAGGTTTCATTTCTGCACCGGCTTTTATGCATTCTTCCTGAAGGTAGTTTATTATTTTGGGAGCGACTTTTTGCGGAGATTCAAGAATAGTTTCGGCATTGGAATTTTCTCCGTTCGGTGTAAAATAGGAATGTACACTAAAAAAGTCAATTTTGTTTCCAATTCTTTTTAAAACCTCCTGGTTCCATGTTCTATAAGGAATATTGGCATTCACCCCATGTTCTGTCATTTGCACACCAATATAAATTGTTGCGCCAACTTCCCTGGCAGCATTTTTCATTGAATCAATAAATACACTTGCGTGTTGCGCATATAAATCACCTGATATAGTTTCCGGCTGATTACTTTTGCTTAAAGCTGTATTTATTTTAAATACAGGCTCCCATGCGCCAAAATCTTCATTGCCAATATCCCAAAATTTTGTTCTCCCATGATCAAAACGTACCCATTCAGCCGCAAGGTGCGCTGCTTTAGCAACGGGATCACTGCTTAAACCATACCGCGCATATCCATAGTTAACAGAATTAATACTGGTTGCACTTAAATCATTTAATAATTTATAATACTTATTAATTGATAACCACTTTTCATCCTGCCCATGCCAAAAAGCTTGTTTTGCAGGTTGCATTTCAACTTTTGGGTCAACGTAACTAAGTCTTTGCGGAGCATCTTCAGGCAAATGATTTCCAGGTTCATTCCAAAAAAATACATCGGTAACATCCCCGCCCGGGTATCGTAAAACTGTTGGGGCTAAATTCTTGAGATAGCTTAATGCAGGGTTTTTGTCAATACCACCCAAATTAACGCTGCAGTTAATACCAAAAATATAGGGGGGTACTTTGGTTATTACACTTTCAGCGTTTATTGTCAACTTTGTGTCTTCTCTTGGAAAAGAACCTGTGTATGCCTCAGAAGCAGGGGCAGTGGTTTGCTTTGGTTTCCAATCATTTAGAAAAAAACCCTGTGTAGCCTGGGTTTTTGCACATTTTGAAAATATCAGCAGAGTTGCTAAAAGCATTATTGGCAGGCATAAATTATTGCCTTTAGTGGTGGAGTTAGCCATTTTAAACATTTTGGTCGAAATTAGTTCAATGTCTTAGACTTTTTTTTTGGAAAAAGTTTAAAATATTATAAAAAAAAATGAACAAAAAGATGAATTTCAGTTTTTCTCGTTTTAATAGCCCAAATTTTGAAACCAACTGGCTTGCAAAAAGACATATTAAAGACAATATAATTGCAAAATTATATTTAAAATAATGCAAAAATTTGGAATCCGTAAAAGTTTGGCCAAAGTGCTTATCAAAAAAAGAATTGGCTGTTACTGGAAGCATTTTTGTGGGAAAAGACATCCTAGTTATATATTTGAAATAATTCCTACTATTTCGCTCGGATTGCTTAGAAACCATTAATTTCGTGTCTAAATTACTATATACTCAAACACCATATTAAGTAATGGATTTAATTAATGTGTCTATTAATGCGGCGATAGAAGCAGGAAAAAAAATATTAGAAGTTTACTCGCGCGATTTTTCAGTTGAAACCAAGGCAGATAACTCCCCATTAACCGAGGCTGACCGGGCTTCTCACGAGGTAATTAAGGAAATTTTATCACAAACAGGTATTCCTGTTTTAAGTGAGGAAGGAAAAAATACAGATCATTCCGAAAGAAAAGATTGGGAAACCTTTTGGCTGATCGATCCGCTGGATGGCACCAAAGAATTTATTAAGAAGAATGGTGAATTTACGGTTAACATTGCACTTATAAAAAAGGGTACGCCGGTATTAGGCGTTGTTTATGTTCCTGTTACAGGCATACTTTATTTTGGCCAGAAAGGTAAAGGCAGCTTTGTCTTTAACACCAATGATGCAGCAGGGGCGGTAGCAGATTACATAATTGCCAATGCAAAAAAACTGCCTGTTACCCCCTCCCCGGATATATATACTATAGTTGCGAGCAGGTCGCACAATACGCCGGAGACCGAAGCCTTTATTAATGAAAAAAGAAAAATACACGGTGATGTAAATTTAATAAGCTCAGGCAGCTCAATTAAATTGTGCCTTGTAGCAGAAGGTAAAGCGCAGGTTTACCCGAGGCTTGCGCCAACTATGGAATGGGACACTGCAGCCGGCGACGCAATAGCGAGGTTTGCTGATTGCAGGGTATATAACTTTAATACCGGTAATGAACTGGAGTATAACAAAGAAAACCTGTTAAACCCCTGGTTTGTAGTTGAACGTGCTTAATTACATTATTAAGCAAGATAATTGCAATAATTAAAGGAGTGATATTAGTTGTAAACTGAGATGGAAGAAAAATTGCACATAATAGCCCACGATTATAAAATTACCCGCGAAGCCAGGGAAACTGGCAATGGGCATCGTGCTGTTTGTCTTTGGTTTACAGGCCTTTCCGGTTCAGGCAAAAGCACTTTAGCAAATTTAGTGGAACAGGAATTAGCCAAAGAAAATGTACACACGTATATATTGGATGGAGATAATATTAGAAAGGGTTTAAATAAAGACCTGAACTTTACGGAAGAAGGGCGTGTGGAAAACATACGCCGCATAGGTGAAGTTGCCAGGCTAATGTGTGATGCCGGTTTGGTGGTATTGGCTGCCTTTGTATCCCCTTTCAGGAATGACCGTAAAATGGTGAGGGACCTGATGGACGACGCTTTTATAGAGGTTTTTGTTGACGCCCCTATTGAGGTTTGCGAGCAGCGGGATGTAAAAGGGCTTTATGCAAAAGCAAGGAAGGGTGAAATAAAGAATTTTACAGGTATTTCTTCGCCTTTTGAACCGCCTTTAGATCCTGAAATACATATACGAACAGACCTGCAGCCTGTTGATGAAGCCGTTGATTTTATAACAAATACAGTATTACCAAAAATAAAAATGTAAGGCAGATGCATAAGTATTATTTAAGCAATTTACAGGAACTGGAAGCGGAAGCCATATTCGTTATAAGGGAGGTGGTGGCGCAGTTTGATAAACCTGCCATCCTGTTTTCGGGAGGTAAAGATTCTATCGTGGTAACCCACCTGGCTAAAAAAGCGTTTTGGCCGGCCAAAATACCTCTCCCTTTGATACACATTGATACCGGCCACAATTTTCCGGAAACGATGGCATTCAGGGATAACTTAGTATCAGAACTGGGTGTGCAGCTTATTGTAGGCTCAGTTCAGGAATCTATTGACAAAGGGCGTACAAAAGAAGAAACAGGCCTTAATGCTTCGCGCAACACCCTGCAGATCGTAACGCTGTTAGATGCCATTGAAAAACATAAAATTGATGCAGCAATAGGCGGCGCCCGCAGGGATGAAGAAAAGGCGCGTGCTAAAGAACGCTTCTTCTCCCACAGAGATGAATTTGGACAATGGGACCCCAAGAACCAGCGCCCTGAATTATGGAATATCTTTAATGGCAGGAAAAATATGGGCGAGCATTTCAGGGTTTTCCCTATCAGTAACTGGACGGAAATGGATGTTTGGAATTATATAATGAGTGAAAAAATTCCGATCCCTTCCTTATACTTCGCTAATGAAAGAGAAGTGGTATATAGAGATTACAACTGGTTACCTGTTTCAGAATTTCTTGTTTTGAGGGAAGGTGAAAAAGTAGAAAAAAAGGTGATCAGGTTCCGCACATTAGGCGATATTACTATTACAGGGGGCATTGAATCTGATGCAGATACCATTGAAAAAATTGTAGAAGAAGTATCAGCCATCCGAAGTACAGAGCGTGGTAACAGGAACGATGACAAACGTTCGGAAACCTCTATGGAAGACAGAAAAAAACAGGGTTATTTTTAAAATTCTCCATCTCATCAATCAACAAATATGGAATTATTAAGATTTACAACAGCCGGTAGTGTAGATGATGGCAAAAGTACTTTAATAGGCCGTTTATTATACGATTCAAAATCAATTTTTGAAGACCAGATGGAAGCAGTCCGCCTGTCAAGCGAGCGGAAGGGGCTCGCCCATGTTGACCTGTCTTTATTAACTGATGGCTTGCGTGCGGAAAGAGAACAAGGCATTACCATAGATGTGGCTTACCGTTATTTTGCCACACCAAAAAGAAAATTTATTATAGCCGATACGCCTGGCCATATTCAATACACGCGTAATATGGTAACGGGCGCATCTACCGCTAATCTTGCCCTTATATTAATTGATGCCCGTAAAGGTGTTGTTGAGCAAACCTGCAGGCACTCATTTATTGCTTCTTTATTAAAAATACCGCACCTGATCGTTTGCGTTAATAAGATGGACCTGGTGAATTATGATGAAGATGTTTTTGAAAAAATTGTAGAAGACTACACCGAGTTCGCAAGCAAGCTTGATGTTAACGATATGCGTTTTGTGCCTATCAGTGCGCTTGACGGCGACAATGTGGTAAACTACTCATCAAACATGCCGTGGTACAGGGGCGCTACCTTACTGCACACGCTCGAAACCATTCACATAGGCAGCGACCTAAACCACCTTGATGCAAGGTTTCCGGTACAAACCGTGATACGCCCGCATTCAGACAAATACCATGATTACCGGGGTTATGCAGGCAGAGTGGCAGGCGGCATTTTCAGAACAGGTGATAAAGTTACGGTACTGCCATTTGGCCTAACATCAACCATTAAATCTATTGACCTGTATGACCAGTCTATTGACGAGGCCTTCCCTCCTATGTCGGTTTCTATAACGCTGGAAGACGATATAGATATAAGCCGTGGCAATATGCTTGTAAAGGAACATAACCAGCCTGAAATGAGACAGGACCTTGACCTGATGCTATGCTGGCTGCACCATTTGCCTGCAAGGCCGGGCGCCAAATATTTTGTACGCCACACCACCAACGAAGCTAAGGCGGTTATTAAGGAAGTTGTTTATAAGATAAACATCAACAATTTGCAAAGACTTGAAGATGACAAAACCATTAAAATGAATGATATTGTTCGTGTAAAAATACGCACCACCCAGCCTATATTATACGATGCATACCGCAAGAACAGGAATACCGGTTCTTTGATATTTGTTGATGAAACAACCAATGAAACCGTTGCTGCGGGGATGATAGTGGAGTAATACATAGCTGCAGGTTTTATGCTATAAGCTATACGCACGGGCAATATTAGAACAAAGCGACGCCCGCCTGCGGCGGCGGAGATGCATTACCACAGAGGTGCAGGAGTTATTTTCACAGAGCCTGCCTGCGGTAGGCAGGTTGCGCTGAGAAATCCCGCCCAGACGGGACTGCGCCTTCTGTGCCATAACTCTTTTAACTCTGTAATCCTGTATTTTTCTTCCCTTCAAAATTCAAAATTCTTTGTTCCTTGCCGTTATTCAAGTCTTCGTTTTTGGACTTTAAATTTTGGTGCTTCCTTTCCCCTGAGTTATGGCAATAAGAAGCCAGGTACGAGAGTACGTTACAAAATGTTACGCGTAAGGGGTATTTTTTGAGCCCTATTCAATCAAGGCAAGAAAACAACCTAGACAATAGTTTCAATCTTCAATACAATACCTATCGTTCACTCGTCATGCTGAAATAAATTCAGCATGACGATGTGTTTCTTCTAACACGCATAGAGCAAAGTAACCATCAATTCACTGTGTCATTCCCTTCGTTATTCAAAATTCTTTGTTCCTTGCCTGTTATTTAGCTCCTTCCCCGTTATGCAGTCTTACAGGTTTACGCCAATGACGATGTTTTTGTAAGATTATATTGTCTGAACCACGATTGGGGTAGATTTATGGGATTATGAGGATTGAAAGCCTTAAGCTTTATGCTATAAGCAATACGCTCCCAGGTTTTCATTGCGTAAAGCATGCAGCGTAAGGCGGAAGGCTTGCTCTTCTCCAAACCGTACATAACCGTACAAATAAGCATTATTTTTTGTTTTTTTAGTTCCCATAACACGACGGGGCGAACTTGCCTACCGGCAGTTGCACAACACACGAATTGAAGAACAGGCAACAAATCAACCATCTCCAACCAATCAGTTAAACCAGTTTTACACTTTTACGCCAATGACAACGTTTTTGTACGGATGGTTTTCTTAAAAAATATTCTCTCTCAATTCCATGACGAATCAGCACTGTAAGACCTATAAGGTTTTTGAAACCTTATAGGTCTTGCCCCCCAAACCGTACATAACCGTACAAATAAGCATTATTTTTTTTGTTTTCCATAACACGACGGAACAGATTACACGAATAGAACAAATTAACTGATTTATGCCAAAACATAACTGTAATTTACCAAATGTAATTTAATTTACCAAATTATTTAGTAGTATATTTTATACATAAAACTAAAATAATTAGCGCAGTGAGGTGTCGAACAGCGTGGAGAATTATCGTCCTTTTGATGATTTAATTTCGGGGGATTTGAAGCCTGAGGATAGCCTTTGGAATACCTGCGCCGTCGGCGTTTACCAAGCCTTGTAAATCTCACGGCTGCCAGTTAGGTACATGTCTTGATAGCCTTGCATTTTCTCCTGCATCCTTTTCATCTCTTCACTGTTTTGCATGTATTTTTCCCAGTTTTGCTCGTAAGCACCAAGATTTTCATATTGGCTTACCATGATTACCCGGTTAAACTGACCGGTCATATCCGTCATAATGTTTACCAGTTCTTCGTTACCCTCCATAGCCTCTTTAAACATTTTGGCAAGCTTAGAGGCATGGCCAGGTTTGCAAACAAAGATGTCATGTACGATGATCATAAAATGGTGTTTTAGTGATACAGCAAATTTCCGAAGTAATATTCAAAATAGTTAGCTACCCGGAAAAATAATACTGAGCCGGTGCCGGGAGATACCGCAGCCAGTAGCAACCACGCCAGGGGGGTGAGAAAAATATACAGCATACAGATCTCTTATTTTATATCCGTCTTCTTTCATGGCGACCTTTAGGATACAATATAGCTTGGTTAAATAATTTCGGCTGTAGTTTTAAAAGTTCCAGACCGAGTCTGGCTTTTATTGAGAAATCCTTAGAGCGCAAAGCTAACTCTAAGGATAGCGCAGGCGATATACCCACATTATCCTACCTTTCCCTTCTTCGCAGATAGCCAGCTGACGCAAAAAGTTTTTGGCTAAATCTGGGAAAAGGTTAAAAATTGAACTTACTCTGCGTAGAACTAAATTTATGATGAATCCATAAAGCCATCTTTATTTTATTGTCTAAATCCAATTTGATTTTTTGAGAAATACTCTTCCCATTTTATCATTTCATCAAGGAATTTTTCGACTTTGTGAATAACAAATTCTTCTGTAATTTCTGTAGGGTCAACTTTCGCTAACATTACGTCATCTTTTTGTGACATCCAACCCTCAATATATGGATAGTTACAATTGATAACAACCTGGCCATTGTAGATTTGTGAAAAAGACAACGCCCCACCTCGCTTGGGATGATTTGATATAGATTTTTCTGTGTACGTTGTTATTCCACTGTACTGTGTATTGAAACCTAAATAAACCGTCTGCATATTTGTAACGGATTCATTTTTGTCGACTAGCCAATCCAAATTATCCAATTTCTTAGCTTTTGATAAAGTGTCATAGATAATCTGTTTAGCTTTTTCGAGCCATATTTTTCTATTTTCTGAAGTTTTTAGAAGTGTCTTTTTGTAATCTTCAATTTTTTCAATAAGCCCTTTCATACCGGAAATTTTACCAATATAAAAAATAACATCGATAATTCAAAGGCTTTCCTCAGAATTTGTGGCTCGTTGAGATTAATAACGGGCAAACCTAGTTGGCTTGCCTGCGGCTTCCTTTTGCTTGTATTCGTCACGCCAAGTTTTGTGCTTGCCGGAAAATAAAAACTCTTGGAATTTTGTCTTTTCGCCTGGCTGCAATTCTTTGATCGCAATTAAATTAGCAATCATACCTGCGGTGAAATTCTTTGTTGCGATGAGCACATCTATTTGGGCGTCGTTCTCAAATACCACACCTTGCAGACTATCGAGTATGGCCTTGGCAAGATTGTCCAAATCAATATCATTTAAGCGGCTTTGTTTGTCCGATACCGAGAATTGCACTTGTAGCCTTCCTTTAAATGGCCACTTAGGGTTTGGGTTATTACGTAGTTTAGTTTGTATATTCTCAATATAGTCCGCTTTATTCTCCTTTCCTTTTTTCTCGTAAAGTTCCTTATGATCGCATTGACTACAGATCATTGGAATAAATCTATCCTTCGATGTCAGGACGGTATTGCCAAAAAAGATCATCAATTCATCAAAGTAAGGATTTGCAAAAAAGGTTTTAGGCATCGTATTTTGGAGCTCTTTTCCCATCATGTCTAAAAACTCCTTAGGCAATGATGTAACCTTAATAGGCTTCAGATTTTCGCCTTCGTCCTCATACATTTTAATTTCATATTCGTCTGCATCGTGCGGATCATCGCTATATTGGATTGCAAACACTTCCGTTTTATCTTTTCCGCCTTCAAAATGTTTGAGCTCAATCAGAAATTTTTGTTCGTTGTAATTAAATTCAAATAACATGGTAATCTCTAATATTTAATTATAGTTCGATTGCAAAGAGTTCAGGTTGGGCCCAGGTTTTGCACCCCGTTAATCCAGATGTTCACTAGGGCATCTGGATTAACTGATTAAACCCCTTCTTTAAAGGTATTTGTAAAACAGAAAATGAGAGCTGTTGTGCAACCGCCGTTACTTAAAAGAAGCCCCCTAGCTCACCGGAGCATGGCCGCCTCCATCCTCTCTGGCTTCGAGGGTTGCAATAGTCTCCATTCTCCGCAAGTCTTCATCGATTGCCCTGCAGTTAATAGTAGGTAACAATTATCGGTAAGCATAGTTATGGTTTCCGCCATTTGTCCGGAGTCCCACCTTCTGTATGACGTACACGCTCAACTAAAATAGTTGCATCGGCATCAAGCTCCTTGGCTCTTTCAATTGCCTCTTTTTGAGTAGGTAGGATATCACTAGCCCGGTCAGAATTCGGTTTCCTGATGGCATAATCCCCTTCTTGTTCTCTTTTTTCGATAAATAATTTCTTGTCGCTCATATTTTTAGCTTTTATAGGGCAATTTACTAAATGTTTTGGTGTAGTTGGTAAAGTTTTTTAGACGTCTGTGCACTAAATGAGCATAAAAACCCCGTTAATCCAGATGTTCCTAAGGCATCTGGATTTACTGATTAAATCCTTTCTGTGAAAGGTACCTGCCTACCGGCAGGCAGATTTGTAAAACAAAAAATGAGAGCTATTGTGCAGGGCTATCCTTAGACTTCCGCAGGGCGTCTAAGGATTTTTTATATGAAAGCCAGACTCCGTCTGGAATTCAGGGTACAAAAGCTCAATAAATATTCACGGCTTTAATGACATAGCAGCGCCTGCTGAATACATCTACCCATTGCACCGTCGCAAACGTTATAAAATGTACAGCATACTGATCTCTTATTTTATATCCATCTTCTTTCATGGCCGGATTTAGAATACAATTTAGCTTTTTTAAATAATTTCGGCGATAGTTTTACAAATTCCAGACAAAGTCTGGCTTTTTATTGAGAAATCCTTAGAGCGCAAAGCTAACTCTAAGGATAGCGTAGGTTTACTGATTAAACCCTTTGTGTGAAAAGTACCTGCCCCACCGGCAGCTACGGTTTGTAAAACCAAAAATGAGAGCTGTTGTGCAGGGGCTATTACTTTCTTTCCCGAAGAGCCTCTTTTAGAGCCCATATGTACATGCTAAGGGATCCTGCGGCATTCAAGGCTGCTATTTTTCCCGGAGTTCTTTATGCCCGGGCTATCCTTAGACTTCCGCAGGGCGTCTAAGGATTTTTTATATGAAAGCCAGACTCCGTCTGGAATTCAGGGTACAAAAGCTCAATAAATATTCACGGCTTTAATGTATAGGCAGCCGTCAGGTGGTCACGACAATAGGCCCTTGCCACCGTTGTAATCACGCGAACTGCTAAGTAAATAATCCTCAGCTTTTTCAACAAGTCCGGCCTTGACAGGGTTATTGTGGATGTAGTTTAGTTTTGTTAATGTGAATTCTGGTGCATCTAATTGAATAGGCTGGTTATCCTGCTGCCAAAACTGGTAATTATCATTCCTGTTATTTTTAGAGCCTGCCTGCTTAAATATCCACAGCATCCAGTTTCGCCTGCTTTCTTCTTTGTTATTTTCTATTTGACCCAGGATCGTTTGCGAAGTAAATTTTTTAAAATCCCTTATTATAGCAGAAAGATTGCCTTTTTCTGCGCTTATAATTAAATGAAGATGGTTGCTCATAATACACCATGCATGTAGCTTAAGCCCTTTTTCCTTAATGCAATGACGCATGCTTTCTAAAACTGTTTCTACATAGCAGCGCCTGCTAAATACATCTACCCATTGCACTGTCGCGAATGTGATAAAATGTACAGCATACTAATCTCTTATTTTATATCCATCTTCTTTCAATGGCCGACTTTAGGATACAATATAACTTTTTTAAATAATTTCGGCGATAGTTTTACAAATTCCAGACTGAGTCTGGCTTTTTATTGAGGAATCCTTAGAGCGCAAAGCTAACTCTAAGGATAGCACAGGATTCTGCGGCATTAAGGGCTGCTATTTTTCCCGGAGTTCTTTATGCATTTTTCTGCCTTCTCTAACTATTATTTCTATCATCTCTTCTATGTCTTTTTTTGACGTCCTGAAATTTACTATGCAACCTGTGCTATCCTTAGACTTCCGCAGGGCGTCTAAGGATTTTTTATATGAAAGCCAAACTCCGTCTGGAATTCAAGGTACAAAAGCTCAATAAATATTCACGGCTTTAATGTATAGGCAGCCATCAGGTGCTCCCAGGGCTATCCTTAGACTTCCGCAGGGCGTCTAAGGATTTTTTATATGAAAGCCAGACTCCGTCTGGAATTCAGGGTACAAAAGCTCAATAAATATTCACGGCTTTAATGACATAGCAGCGCCTGCTGAATACATCTACCCATTGCACCGTCGCAAACGTTATAAAATGTACAGCATACTGATCTCTTATTTTATATCCATCTTCTTTCATGGCCGGATTTAGAATACAATTTAGCTTTTTTAAATAATTTCGGCGATAGTTTTACAAATTCCAGACAAAGTCTGGCTTTTTATTGAGAAATCCTTAGAGCGCAAAGCTAACTCTAAGGATAGCATAGGGCATCTGGATTAACTGATTAAACCCTTTTTGTGAAAGGTACCTGCCTACCGGCAGCAGGATTGTAAACCAAAAATGAGAGATGTTGTTCAGCGGTTATTACTTTCTTTCCCGAAGATCCTCCTTTAGAGCCCATGTGCACATGCTAAGGGATTCTCCTGCTATTTTTCGCGGAGTTCTTTATGCATTTTTCTGCCTTCTCTAACTATTATTTCTATCATCTCTTCTATATCTTTTTTTGAAGTCCTGAAATTTACTATACAACCCCTCAAGCAATATTTTTCCTTTACAATAGCATTTGATAAAAAAACTTGGCCACCCTGCTGCAACTTATTAAGCAATGCTTCATTTAATGCATTCAAATAAGGTTCGTTATTTTCAGTGAGGCCGGCGGGAATATACCTTAAGGTTGTGATGCTTAAATTTTGTGTTACCGCCTCAAGTTCAGGATGGTTTTTAGCCAACTCAAAAAACAGCTTTGACAGCTCAATATTTTCACTTATCATTTTAGCATACCCCCTTTTGCCTGCCTGTTGTAATGTTACCCAAACCTTTAACGCCCTAAAACCACGGGAATTTTGAAGGCCATATTCATAATAATTTTGAACCGGGGCCTCTTCGCTATTACCGAAATTATAATAAGATGGATGAGTGCTGTAGGCGTTAGTCAAATGCATTGGGTTTTTAACAAGTGTACAACCGGCTTCAAGAGGGCTATACAGCCATTTATGCGGATCCATGGCTATAGAGTCGGCTTCATCCATGCCTTCAAATAATGCTTTCAATTCCGGAATAACAGCGGCAGGCACACCATAAGCACCATCAATATGAAACCAAAGCCCGTAAGTTTTACAAATATTGGCAATACCCAACAGGTTGTCTATAACCCCTGTGCTTACATCGCCTGCAGTACCAATTACAATAAAGGGCTGGAAGCCCTCTTTAAGATCGTTTTTTATAGTGTTTTCTAAAACCCCATTATCCATTTTATTGGCTGAATCTGTTTGTATCCAGCGTATTGACCTGGAGCCGTGCCCAAATAAAATAGCTGCTTTTTCAATCCAGGTATGGGTTGTTTTGGAACAATAAATAAGCAATTTTGGCGATGAGCCCGATATACCATCTTCTTTGATATTACCGGCCGCTTTAGCTGTTCTTGCCGCTAAAAATGCTGTAAAATTTGCCATATTGCCACCGCTGACTAATATGCCGCCCCAGGACGGGGAAACACCGATAAATTCTGCCAGCCATTTTACCGTTTGTTTTTCAATCTCAGTTGCCACAGGGCTTAAAATTTGTGCGCCAACGTTTGGGTTAACTGCCGCCGCCAGCATATCAGCCAAAGCACCGATGGGAGCCGGAGATGAAGTGATATAGCCTAAAAATTTTGGGTGACCATTAAATAAGGAGTGGTTGAATAATATATTTGAAGCCCTGGAAAGTATTTCTTCCGCGGGTATCCCGGTTTCAGGCAGTGATGAGGCGCCAATAACACCCTGCAATTGTTTAGGTAACTCTCCTGTGGTAACGGGCCTTTCATCAATGGTGCTGATGAAATTGGCAATGGAATCTATTAGCTGGTATCCAAGCCTTTTAAACTCCTTTTCACTAATTTCTATTGGTGTTTCGCGGTTGTTTTTCATACAGTATTCTTTACTGATGTTTTATAATATTTATCTATCCAACCAATGCATAGTGGGGGAAGTTAAAAGTATGGCCACGCATCTACCACAAAAATATATAAACCCTTTAGAATTACGCGCAATATATCATTACGGGCTGCAATGCTAATCATGGCACAGCATTACCCAACGAACGACATAATAATGCAGCGTAAACTATGTGGCGAAGTGGTGGCAATAAGCTTTACCCTGTGCGGAAAAGAATTTTACTTGTGGCAACCTTTGTGTGCCCATTCATGATTTTAACAGTTGTAACAGATACACCTATTCATGTGGCCAGGGCGGTTTACAAAGTATTTAAAATCTATATTTATTCAGCCTTTACTAATTTAATAATTCTTACGCCGTGCTCTTTATCAATCAACCGTACATAGTAAATGGTTGAAGCAAACTTACTCATATCAAGTGTTAAGGTATTAAGCCCCGGTATTGTTACCCCGGATTTTGACATTATGGACTGGCCAAGAGAATTGATAACCTGCGCCTCGTATTTGTTTATAGTTGCTGCATTAAATTGAATGGTTGCCATACTGGTTACCGGGTTAGGATAGACCCTTAGATACCCGCCTGATAACAAAGCTTTTTTAGGATCGTAACCGGCAAAACTAACACCCGATGCGCTAACCGATAACTGGCGTGGTGTTGATACGCCGCAGCCATTAACTGCAGTTACTGATATTACGCCGGATGTAGTACCCCAGTTTACGATCAGTTTATAAGTGCCCTGGCCTGATACAATGTTTACATCTGCGGGTACTGTCCAGTTATATGTATCGCCCGCAACAACGGTTACCGCATAGCTGAGATATGTTTCCCCTGGATATACAGTGTCTAAACCTTTTATGGTAGAAGGCTGAGCCGGTGCGGTGGATGCAACGGTAAACTTAAGCTTGCCACTGGTGATGTTTGTTGGTGTGGCGCATGGCGCTGTTATGGTTAGCACACATATAACGGAATCCTTATCATTTAAACCTGCGTCGGTATAAGTGGCGCTGTTTGTTCCTACATTTATATTATTCTTCTCCCACTGGTATTGCGGGTTAGCACCTGAATTATTTGCCGTAGCTGTAAATGTTACAGAGGTGCCTGTACATATTGAAGTGGTTGTATTGATGGTTACTTTTAGTGTTGGCGACAGTTTGGGATTAACAACATAATGCATTACGTTGCTCTTTGCCGTATTTGTTGTTGCACAACTTGCAGTACTGGTTATAACACACCAAACACTGTCATTGTTATTTAATAAATTATCCGCATAATTTTTGGTGTTCCCGCCCACTATTGTATTGTTCTTATGCCATTGATAGACAGGTGTGCCCCCATTTATTGCTGTGGCAGAAAAAGTAACTTTGATACCAGCACAAATTGGGCTGGGGGTATCGGATGTTATGCTAACAGAAGGCGTTACAGCGGTGCAAAACACAAACCCTGCCTTTATACCTGTTCCGTGCGGGTTTGTTACGCTAATATTACCTGAAGCTCCCGCTGCAACCACCGCGGTGATCACTGAATCATTAACAACGGTGAATGAAGCTGCTGCTACACCGCCAAAGCTTACTGCTGTTGAACCGGTAAAATGTTTGCCTTTAATAGTAACGGTTTCTGTTGTACCAGCTGTTGATGGTGTGAAAGAATTGATAGCCGGTGGCGCATTTAAAGACGATGGAACCATAACATTTCTTGGGAAACCCGGCAAGCCACTAACTGCAATTGTTGTATCAACAATCGGAATGGTTGACAAACTGGCTGTCCGTATTACTAATGACGGGTATTCCGTCCAATAAATAGTATTCGCACCCGGATCAATTGATATTCCCCTTATGGAATTACCGGTAGCTACAATGGTTTGGCTGGCTGGAAAAGATACAGCGTTAGTGGCTGCCCTTAGTATTTGACCTGCCTGTGAAAAATTGCTCCAATAGATAAATTTATGGGTGTCATCTATACAAAGTGAATTTGGCTGTGTACCGGCGGCAGCGGCAGCAACTTTAACCGAGGCGGCCTCGGTTATTGAAGTTGATAACGGAGCCCTGTAAATACCCTGGCCTGAACCGTGGGTGCCTGCATCAACAAAATATACCCTGAAAGCCGCTGTGTCAACAGTGATGCCGCGAACTACATCAATACCTGAAACTACAACAGTACCTGAAGATGACCCCCTGGGAAGCGTTCCGGCAATGCTGGCCTTTTTTATAACGTCGGCCACACCAGGCGCCGTTTCAGCCCAATACAGCTCATTATGCGTAACATCTACATATATTCCCCTGGGGTATATACCGCTGCCTGTAATATTGGTAATAACATTAGTGGCAGTTCCACCGGCGGTACTTATCCGTTTTATGCTTCCTGTAGCTGCATCACTCCAGTATACAAAGCCGTTCCGGTCATCTTCAAAAATAAACATTGGAATGCCTGGCGTAGAAAGTACCGTTGCATTGGCAGCGGGAACCGGGGGGAAAACAACATCCTGTTTTTTTACACCGGGCTTTATTGACTCAAGCCAATAAGCAGTTTGAGATTTGCCTGCAGAGGGGCATAACTGAAACACCATATAGAGTATGGCAGCAACAAACCCGGATGCACACCGGCTGATGAATGTTGCTGAAAATTTATGCGGGTATTTTATTTTCATATAGAATATCTTATTTATGGAGCCAATAATTAATTTCTTGTGTTTCAGCCAGCCTCTTATGTTATTCAGGGCTGGTAAATCTTTGCCCGCTTGTAAATCCAAATTTTTCTGCAAACCTTGCGGGTACAAATATTCCATTTATACCAAGGCTATTTATTTTAATCATGCTGTTACCTGCACAAGCCACTCTCAGCCCATCTTTCATGTCAACAACGGCCCCCGGCGTTTCAGCTGTTTTGGTATCCAATATTTCTGCATCAACTATTTTTATTTCCATATTGTTGCACATAGTAATCGCACCTTTATTCCAGGGATTACATGCCTTCACTAAGTTTATTACGTCAGCAGGATACATTGTTTGCCAGTTTATCAACACGTCCGGCAGTACCGGCCTTTTATAGGCAACTGCCTTGGCTTCATCCTGCGAAACCCGGTTTTTCAACAAACCTTCTATACCCGTATTCATCACATATTGCACACCTTCAATCAAAATATTAGAAAAAATAAAATCAACCAGCCCGTGTGAAAAATGGACTTCATTGCTTATTTCCCTGCTCCAAACAATTTCACCCGCATCGTATTTTCCATTTATAAAATGTATCGTTACACCCAGTTTATCTTCCCCGTTTTTCAATTGCCAGAAAACAGGGTTTGGCCCCCTGTATTGCGGCAATTTGCCGGGATGTATGTTAAATATCCTTTGCCTAAATGCACGCAGCCTGCCAACATCAATCAGGCTCTTATAACAAAATACAAAACAATAATCCGGCTGATGTAAGTTGAGCCAACTAAATAATTGCCCCGGCCCTTTTTCTATCTCTACAGTAATACCATTGCTGTTGCAAAAAACAAGTACAGCATTTATATCAGCCCCCGCATTATGCAAACCCAAATAAAATATCGTTTCAACCTTCTGCTGCTTCAGGTAATGTAAAAGCGGCAAACACAGTTCTGAATTAGAGACAACCCCCGCTTTTATCATATTTTACAAGTAACAGTTTCCATTAGTTGCTGGTTGGGAAAATGCCAAACAGGGAGATTATATAACTGATACCCAAGAGAGGCGGTGTAATGTTAATGGGCTGGCTGCCGCCCGTTAAGCCGACAGTAGCCGCGTTTAGTTGCGTAAGCGCCGGGCCGGTTGAAGTGACCGATTCCTCAGCCTCGGTTTTGCCATTAAGGTAATTGCCGGTTACATTTGCCGTCATACCATTGGTATCGCTATTCGCCTTTACCGCATGTGTATGGGCCGGCAGGTTGTTGGTAAGCAAGGTTACAGTTTCTGTACCAGCCCGTTCGCCAATAATTACATTAGAAAGGCCTGCTCCCTGGCCCGTACCCACAGGCACCCGGCTCCGCAGGTCAGGTAGCCCAAAGGTATTTGCTCCGTCACCCCCGTAAGTAGTGCCGACAAGCGCGAAAAGCGCCTGGTATTGATCGATTGGCAAGAGCCGGCCGTCGCAAAAAGCCCAGCCACTGGGCGCAAAATTGCCCGCAAAAAGTCTTATTTCAGCTATGTATGGGTTTGACATGGAGTCATTTTTATTAGTTGAGAGAATAAAGCAGGTAGTAAGGTTATTTTATTTGGGTTGACCAAGTAACATAAACCGCTTCCATTAATTCCTGGTTGGGAAAACACCCGCCATGGCTATTATATAGTTCAAACCCAGGTAAGGCGGCATAATACTAAAAGGCAGGTTTGAGCCCGTTAGGCCAACAGTAGCCGCATTCAACGTGGTTAAGGTTGGGCCGGTTGAGGCGACCGATTCCCCGCTTTCGGTTTTACCATTAAGGTAATTGCCGGCCACAGTTGCCGTCATGCCATTGGTATCGCCATTCACCTTTACCGTGTGCGAATGGCTTGGCATGTTGCTGGTAAGCAAGGTTGCAGATGCGGCACCTGCCATTTCACCGAGCACTATATCACTTAGGCTATTTCCCTGACCCTGCCCAACGGCCACACGCCCCCTAAGATCGGGCAATTGAAAATTGCTAGTTCCGTTTCCGCCATAAGTAGTGCCAAGGATAGAAAACATGGCGGCATATTGTGAAATTGGCAAGACTTGGCCCGCGCAAAACGCCCATCCTTTGGGTGCAAAGTTACCTGCAAACAGTTTTATTTCGCCTAATAAAGGGTCTGACATAGAGATTAATTTTTATTAATTAAGAGAATTAATGAAGAAAGAATATGGTGTTTGTATTATTTGTTTTAGCAGCCGTTAAGTGTTAATATTATTTAAAAGTAGGAATAAACTTTATTGTAAAAAAAATTTCTACAAGTATTTAAAAATAAAGTTAATTTCCGGTTTCTTTCAAAACACCCGCCCATTTTTAAACCTTAGAGATATGAATAACAACCGCCGGAAATTTTTACAAAGCAGCTCACTGCTGGCTACAGCGTATTTGTTTGGCAAACCATTAAAAACGTTTGCAGGCATTTCAACCAACACTTTTTTAAACCAGCGGCTCCCTTTAAATGCTGTTCAAATCATACACACTAACGACCTGCATGGCAGGCTGCATCCCTTTGCTTTTGGTGATTTGCATAATATAGGTGGCCTGCATAATATACATGATGTTATTAAGAATAAAGATATTGCGCCGGTGTTAGTTGATTCGGGCGATTTTCTTGACGCTAACGGTTCATTCAGCGATCATATAAATATGATAAGCCAGATGAACAAAGTAAAATATACTGCTGTAACCATTGGCGATAAAGAACTGAAACAAGGAGAGGCCTATTTAGCTTCGCTGGTACAGTACATGAACTTTTCAATCGTTAACTGCAACTATAGTTTTAGCAACCCTGTACTTAAAGCGAAAGTGCGGCCTTACCTAGTTGTTCGCTTCGGCCAATATAAAGTAGGCATAACCGGCGTTGGCACTTTGGTGAGTGCTAAAAATATTACATTTAGCCAGCCTTATAAAAAGGCCAATGAAGTTGCAGGATACCTTAAAAATAAATTGAACTGTGACCTTGTTATTTGCCTGTCGCATCTTGGTTTGGAGAATAAAAATGATGGACCGAATAACAGGGATTTTGCTATACAGTCAGAGAACATTGATGTGATCATTGGTGGAAATGAAAAGGCTGTTATGCATCCCCAACTGGTATTAAAGAACAAAGAAAAGAAACAGGTAATTGTAAGTACCGGCGGGTTTGGAGGCTCTATATTAGGCACGCTTACTTTCAGCTTTAATAAAGACAGGGGCCTTCAAAATTTTAATTGCAAAAACTATATCCCGGGAACTGTTGCGGGATCATCTTTTTACGATAATTATAAAAAATTAACTGCCTGAGGTATTGGCTTATTTTCCAGCTACTCTTGCCCCTTCAAGCCTTTTATATAATTCAAATACCCGGGAGAATTTTTCACTACTGCTTTGCGCCAGGGGTTCGGGGGAAAAGTATTCGCCCGGAATTTTGCTATGATACTTAAGCCGTTCTTCCATTTGCAGGCGGTCTTCTTCGGCGAAAGCTACCCCAACCACCTTGCAAATATCTGCCACCACTTTTAGCATGCCTTCGTTATAATTGAACAGAAATGCATTATCATCTTTTGCGAATATGTCAACATAGGCTTCTAAATATTTTTCAATCACCTTAATAGGGTAGTCATAAAAATCAGCAGCGGTAACTACCTGTTCTTTTATTCCCAAAAGTTCCTGTGGAACGAATTGTGGTATGCAGTGCATGCCTGGTTTTTTATTAAGCGATCGTACTACTTCGCCCGGGTTGCGGTACAGCAGGATAAAAGGCACATGAGGATACATGCTTCGCAGCTCTTTATAAAACATAATATGCCAGCTATCTGTTTTGATAAACACTTTATTTCCGATGCCGTTTTTTTGCCGGCTGTAAAATTTTATCACTTCTTTTAAAAGCCTGCGCTGCCCGTATGCATGTTTAGAAGGTTCCCGTAATACATCATCAAAAAAAGGCACTTCGGAAAGCACGATATGGTTTATATTGTTTGCAAGGGCCTGCGATACAATTGTTGACCCGCACCTTGATATGTGAAACATAATAGCTGAGGGCTCTGCCACCGTAATTTTTTTAGCCCGTTCAAGTAACGTTGGTATATCTGTTATATTTTTTTGAGGGCCGGCATTTTGGGGTAACCGCCTGCAAGTGCTGAGTGTCTCGTCAAAAAAAGCTTCCCTAAACTGTTCATCTCCTGTGTAAAGCCATTCACAAAACATCCCGTCGCCGCTGCCCAGTAATTTATAAGGTATCCACTTATCAAGTGTTGAAATATCTAACTGCATATTTTTTCAATTGTTTTGGTAGCCAAATTATTCCTGTATTGTTTTTAAAAGATCGTCTGCTAATTTATTTGCTACCTCGGTATTCATACGCCTAAGTTCGGCAATTATTTTTTTTGTTTCATCAGGGTTTTGCAGTTGCTGCATCGTAGTTATTTCACCCTGCTCAAAAATATTTTTAAGCCAATCATTTACCTTGCAATCAATCACCAGGTGTACCCTGTCTGTCTCTCCTGCATTAACAACATTGTGTGTAAGGTTAGCGTTAATATACCAGCATTCGCCCGGGTTCATTGTTATACGCTCTTCTTCAATAAAAAACTCAACCTGCGGGTTTGTAAATATTGGTATATGCAGCCTGGCTTCGCCATGCTCAAAACAAAGATCAAAATCCCGGTGCGGCATTATCTTTGCCCCTACCCTTAGGTTAAGCAGCCTTACAGCCATAATATCGCAGAAAAGCCCTGACACAAATTGTTGTGCGGCCGGCATTTGCATCATCAATGCTGTGTCGGCAAATCCCGCGGCCCCCATCAGGTCTGGTGCAACATTATCTATGCTTCCACCTGGTGACCGCAAAGCTATTACATCCCAATGGCCTGTGTATTGGCTGGTATTTAGATGCGGCTTACCAGCGTAAACAGACAACAAATTTTTTGTGGCCGCCTGCAAATCTGCAATATTTAAATGAAAGGGCAGCTTAGCATATTTTATCATAGTGTGATGTCATAATGCAGTTATTATAAAACTACCAGTTTTTTTTAAAGCTTCAAAATAAGAAGGTACCTGGTAGTTTTATTTTATACGCTTTTTCCGCTGTTTGCAAGTACAAATAAACCATATCTTTAATGCAATATACATTCCGCGAATCTCAATTAAGTTACTTTATATATTGCAATATAATATTGAATGAATACCTCTGTACTTAAAAAGTTTTGGCAGCAGTGTTTACACAGTAATGGCAGTTCTGCAGAACCTGATGAATGGAATGAGCAGGTTAGTTGTATTTACCAATGCGGAAAGGGGCTAGAAGAAACATTACGATACATATACAACCAGCGGCCATCGTTTGAAGTTTTTATGCAATGGATAACTCCTGCAAACGAGGTTGCAACTGCAGGCATATTAACTGAGGATGTATTAACTGCAGGGGATATCAATTTTTTTGAAAAGAATGGGTTTGTGGTACTAAGCAATGCTATTACTATCCAGCAGGCTGAAGATGCAAAAAACGCTATACTGAAATATTTAAACGCAGACCTTAACGACCCTGCCAGCTGGTATAAAAACCATGAAGAAAAAAGAGGGTTGATGCTGATGTTTTATCACCACCCTGCTTTGGAAGTTGTTCGCAATTCACCACGGGTGCGTAAGGCTTATGAGCAATTGTATGCATACACGCATATTCATAAGGTTGTTGATAAGGTTAGTTTTAACCCGCCAGAAACTTCTTCTTTTACATTTATTGGCAGCCCGCTTCATTGGGATGTTAGCCTTGTAGCGCCCATACCATTTGTATTGCAGGGCCTGCTGTATCTTAATGATGTAGCGGCAGATGGCGGCGCATTTAATTGTGTGCCGGGGTTTCATAACCTGCTTGAAGACTGGCTAACAAACCTGCCACCAGGTGTAAACCCGAGAGAAGAAGCCATACGTACATTAAAACCAGTACCGGTTACAGGTGAAGCCGGCGATTTTATCATCTGGCACCAGGGCTTACCACACTGCGCCACAGCAAACCATGGCAATATGCCCCGCTTTGTACAATATCATACTTATCTGCCCAATAACCTTGTACAGCAAAAAATATGGAAATAATATATGATCTTAATCTGCGGGAGGTTTATCCAGAGTGCAAATTTCTATTATCTGATCGTACAATACCGCTTACAGAAATTGAAATTTATTCACCACGTCATTGATTTGCAAAAATACCTGGCAAGCCACCCTTTACTGGGTTAAGCCGGCTTGCCAGGCATAATAGATTATACAATTATTTAGCCTTTACCAATTTTATTATTCTTACACCCTGCTCTTTATCAACCAACCTTACATAATATACGGCAGAGGCGAGTTTGGTCATATCAAGTGATACCGTATTTAACCCCGGCACTGTTAAGCCTGATCTTGACATTACCGATTGCCCGAGCTCATTCATTACCTGTGCCTCGTACTTATTCGTCGTGGCTGCCATGAATTCGATAGTGGCTTTGCCGGTTACAGGGTTGGGGTAAGCCCTTATGTAGTTATTGGATAACGAGGCATCCTTGGGATCGTGGCCCGCAATACCAAACGTTACGTTAACTGATAAGTTGCTGGCCGTTGACTGGCCGCATCCATTAACCGCGGTTACCGATACAACGCCGGCTGAATAACCCCAGTTTGCGAATATTTTATAAGTACCCAGGCCTGATGTAATGGTTACATCGGGTGGCACCGACCAGATATACGTGTTGCCGGTAACATTAGTAACGGCATAGCTAACATTTAATTGCCCGGCGCTAACTGTAGCCAGGCCTTTTATGGTAGATGGCTGGTTTGGCACTGTTGCCGCAACAGCAAATACTAACTTTTTGCTGGTAACGCTTGCAGGTGTGGCGCAGGGCGTAACAGGGGTTAACACGCAAACAATGGCGTCGCTATTATTTAAACCAGCATCGGAGTAAGTACTGCTGTTTGTTCCAACATTTACGCCGTTCTTCTGCCACTGGTAAGTTGGGTTAACACCGCCGTTTGTTATTGTTGCAGTAAAGTTTACCATGGTGCCCGCGCAGATAGCCGGCGCCGCATCGGACTGTATTTTTATGGTTGGAACAAAGGTTGGGTTAACAACATACCGCAGCGTGTTACTCTTTGCCGTATCCTTTGTAATACAACCGGGGCCGCTGGTTATAATGCACCAAACGGTGTTGTTATTGGCCAGCAAACTATCCACATAATTTTTGGTGTTGCCCCCAACCACTTTGCCGTTCTTGAACCACTGGTACGAAGGCGTAACCGCGTTTACAGGGTTTGCTGTAAACGTAACCTTTGTTTTAGCGCATATCGGGCTGGGGAAGTTAGAGGTTACCGTAACGGATGGCGTTACTATTGGGTTTACCGTAAACTTAAATTTAGGACTGGTGATACTTGTTCGTGAAGCACAAGGTGCTGTAATGGTGAGGATGCATATTACAGAATCGTTGTTGGTTACGGTATCATCAATATAGGTTGGGCTATTGGTTCCCACGTTTACATTATTTTTTATCCACTGGTAAATGGGGTTTGCACCTGTATTGGTTGCAGTGGCTGTAAAAGTTACGTTCGTGCCGACGCAAACTGTTGTTGATGGCGTATTAATGGTAACCTTTAGCGTGGGCGCCAGTTTTGGATTTACCGTGTACGTTAATACATTACTCATTGCCGTATTGGTTGTGGTGCAGATAGCGGAGCTTGTTATAATACACCAAACGCTGTCGTTGTTGTTTAACAGGCTGTCCACATAATTTTTGGTATTGCCGCCAACTACCGCATTATTCTTATACCACTGGTAAACCGGCGTACCGCCATTTACGGCTGTGGCTGTAAATGTTACCCTGGTATTGGCGCAAATAGGGCTGGCAATATTGGGAGATACTGTTACCGAAGGTGTAACAATGGTGCAATAGGTAAACCCTGGTTTTGTTGCTGTACCACCCGGTGTTGTTACACTTACCGCGCCGGTGGCACCGGTGCCTACAATGGCCTGTATGGATGTTGATGACATTACCGTGTATGAACCGGCAGCACTTCCACCAAAGCTTACGGCTGTTGTACCGTTAAAATTGGTACCGGTTATGGTTACCGTTGTACCTGTTCCCGCAAGGCCGGGAGTAAACGATGTTATGGTTGGCGTGACAAAGACCGTTGTTACAGGTATTGTTTGCCCATAAGCGCCCTGGCCAGCCACCGATGCTTTATTTGCCCTTACACGGTAATAATACACCGTACCGGAGCTTAAGCCCGAAACCTTTTGGGATGTGCCTGTTACAGGTAACTGGTTGTAGCCCGAAACAATGGAGGTAAACGCGGAGTCAGTTGCTACATCAAGATAATAGTTGTCAACTGTACCGGTTATAGGCGCTATCCAGTTAGCTTTAAAGCTGCTGGTGGTCATACTGGTGGCTGCCATATCACCGGGCACAACCATAGCATAGCTTTCGCCAAATATATACGGCGGCGTTCCGGTAAGTGTGCCTGTATATTTATGGCCACTAATATCTTTCAGGCTATCCACACCGGTCGGTTGATCGAAATTGTAATATAACTGCAGGTTACCCGGCAATGATTTTGCGGTGCTTTGCATATCGGCCTGGATATTGGCCTGGGTAAGTGCGGCATTATACACCCTAACTTCATCCATGTTACCATTAAAGTATTCAATAAGATGATTAGCTGCTACTACACCTATTGCAATGTTATGGTTTACATCAAGCAACAGCGGTGTTCCTGAAAAACTTCCTGAACCTACGGGGGTGCCGTTTGCGTAAATAGTGTAACCCGTATGTGTAACTACATAAGCGATATGATACCATATTCCAGGAGTATAATTAAATGCTGCGTCTGCGCTTGTTGTAAGCCAGGTTGTGCCATCGCCAATATCTCCGTGTATCAAGTTGCCAGCCATAAGTTTCATATCAAAACCACATTCCCAGGGTCCCCTGGTTGAGAATATGTTTATAACAGCAGCAGGGTCGCCCGGCCTTACCCAGGCCTCAACGGTAAAGTTATTCCTCAACAATGCTGTACCCGTATTTACCGTAGCGTACTGTGTGCTGCCATCAAACTGAAGTTGATTGCCTGGCGGCATATCTGCCTGTTTAACCGCCGCAACTGCCTGCACTATTCCATACCCGCTGTTAATATCCACGCCGGGGCCTTCTATATCCAGCGCTGTGCTGGTTAATATGGCTCTTACCTGGGCAGCAGTAAGCGATGGCCGGGCAGATTTTATTAAAGCTGCTATAGCGCCTGCATGGGGTGCGGCAGCAGAGGTGCCGTAAAACGGATTTAAGCCGCTGGTAGCAGATAATGTTGTTACTACCCCATCGGCCGCGGTAATATCAGGCTTTTGCCTTGCCATACCACCATTGGTGCCAAAAAGAAAATTACCAGGCGTAATGGGGGTTGAGTCTGCATTAAAGAACATTTGACGGGGCCCATCAGATGAAAATTTCTCCACCTTGCTTGAAGAGGTAAAAACACCGGGGTATACCGCTGAGGCATCTGCTGCTGCCACACCAAACGCAGCGGCTGCACAGGAATGACCATATGTATTGCCATTGGTGAAATTTGCAAAGGCGTTGCCCTGGCCATCTAAATTACCATTAAGGTTAAATGCCCTCACTTGCGCGGAGGAATCTTTAAAAACAACGACCATCCATGCAGTGGTTGTGCCGCTGCCAGTGAAATTAAGTGCTTCATACGGATTCTGTGTTCCATCCTGTATGTTGGTAGAGGATGCTTTTACGTTTCCGGAGCCATCCACCAAAAAAAGATCATAGTCATTGCCTGAACCACCTAAAGGGTCTGCCCAATTTAATGTGTAATAGCCTAATGTTGTTCTAAGCTGGTCGCCCAATACGGGGCTTGCAACTGTGCCAAAATTATGCACTGAACCTACTTTTCCGGCATCACCGCTGAATAGAGGAGATCCGGCATCGTTAAAGTCTGCCTGGTAAACGCTTGCAGAACTATGCAAGAGTGAGCCTGCATTGCCTGCTGAAGAAAAATACAGCGCACCGTTAGCTGTAACTTCATTTACCGCTTGTGCTACCAGCCCATCCTCAAAAGTTGGTTCGTCATAATAAATAACATCATCAACAATAATGTCGCAATTGTTTGGCGCATTACGAAGCGCTTCAATGTTTGATGCAAAACCCCCCTCCCCCGTAAAAGCTGTGGCGAAAAAAAGCTGCGCTTTTGGTGCAAGGTCGTGCACTATTTGCAACATGGCCCTACCTTCATCATTCCCGTATGGATAATCCTCTAAAACGGTAACAGGTATGGTGTCACCCTGCGGGTTGCCTAGCCCAGGCAGGTCGCCACTGGCAACATCCGCAGAAGCTTTGCCTTTTGCATTATAACTGTCACTTAATATGGCAATCCTTATCCCTTCGCCCTGAAAACCGTATTTTATACGGGCGCTGTCTGCACCCAGGGCATGATCTCCCTGCGATGTAACCGAGCCGGTACCTAAGGTCATCAGGTATTTTTCTACTTGTTGTTTTACCCTGAGCGACCTTTCTTTAAATGTAGAGCGCTTTAATGGTGCCAGAGAAGATGGATTGTTATTTACAAAACTTAGACCCTGCATTTTTAATGGCGCTGATCCCGGGCTGCCAATAGCACGCGCCGGTGCGGCAGGCCCTATAAATTTAACCTCTGTTAATGTTGCGATAGTATAGATCATAGAAAGAGTAACCTGGGCACGCAGGGCGTGAAATTTGACGGAGGAAGAGATGATCTTTCCTCCTAAAGACCTTATAGTGCCAACCAGCGTATTGTTTACTACTCCGTTAATATCAATCATCAAATTGCCGGAAGCATCTTTGTCAACCTTCGCAGGCAGAAGGTCTACGCCTGCCACCATTGGCTGTCCTTTTTCCTCACGAATTGCCTGCAATAGCTGCGATGAAATTTTTCGTTCAACAGCAGTACGTGATTGTTTTTCAAGCTTAAGCAGTTTTATCTGCTCAAAGGTTTTCTGGTTAACCTGGCTGAAAGCCCTGTTAGATGCGCACAATAAAATCAACAAAACGAAAACTAAGACTGGGTAAAATTTAGGTCTCATGTTTTTTTGGTTTGCATAATAAATTTAAAGTGTACCGGGTACTATTGATCATATACTTATGATAGTCTTAAGAACCAAAGACGTAAAGAAAATGAAAAGGATATTGTATTGCACAGAAGCCTGCATCGTCAAATCACAAAATAAACTACACAGCTAAGACAGTAAGGAGGTTTTAAGTTGAGCTATTAAGAGAACTGTTTTGGTTGTGCTTTTAAATTAAATAAAGTGAAGCCATTAACTAATAACATAATATTTGAAAGGAAGGTACATGCTAAATTATTGAATACCAAAAATTTATTAATAATAAGGTTTAAACAAACCATCATTTAACCAACCCCGCGCTGGCCCAGATGTTCCGCAGGGCACCTGGATCTGTGGATAAACCCCTTTTTCAAGAGGTGCGCCAAAAGCGAAAGAAGGTTGCCCCGCCGCGGCGAGGCAACGAAAACAGGCTACATGACGGTTGATAATCACCATTGTATAATATAATTTTTTAGCTGCCACGCAACCTTTAAACCGGAGTTGCTGTTTATATCTTTAGTTTTTTGTCAACTCCTTTTTATAAAGATCGTTTTTATGAAGAAATTAGCAGCCCTTTTTATGGCCTGTAGTATGTGCCTGTACTTGTTTGCGCAGCAAAACCTGGGGATACGGAATAGTAATTATGCCGGCATACAAGGCGCATTGCTTAACCCAAGTTCGATAGCGGGATCGAAATTGAAATGGGATGTAAATATTTTGTCCGGTGATATGGTTTTTGACAATACTTATTTGTACATACCAAAAAATTTACTTACTGTTTTTGGGTTTAAAAGGATCATTGACGGCGCCATTAATGAAACGTTGTTCTATACTCATTTCGATCCCCGAGGCAAGGATAGGCTGTACAATGTTACTTTTTCGACTGAAATACTCGGGCCGTCTTTCTTTTTCAAGATCGCAAAAAAACACGAGATCGGATTTACAACTGCAGCCAGGTTCTACGCAAACATTAATAACATAACGGGCAACATGGCTGAAAATGCCTACGCTTATTTTAGGGACCCGGCGCTTTGGAATTTTTTTTTAAAGGATAATACAACAAGGGTAAATTCATTGGGCTGGCTTGAATACGGATTGCATTATGCAGCAGTAATATATAACGAAGGAAGAAATGAATTGAAAGCCGGCATCAGCCTGAATTACCTGCAGGGTATTGCTGCCGCTTATGCTAACAACACGCATACTAAGTACATTATAAGGGATGGCGACAATCTTAATTTTTACAATTCTTCCATTGACTATGGCAGAACGAATTTTGATGACTTTAAAAGCTTTAGCCTTCACAATGATCTAAATCACGGGAGTGGTTTTGGAGCAGATATCGGTTTTACTTACGTGCACCTTAAAGATGCTTCATCATCAAATAATGATGAGCATATACATATACAAAGCGCTCCTGAAAAAAACGATTATGTTTACCGGCTGGGTATTTCTCTTCTTGATCTGGGTTCCATTAATTTTAACAGGAATACCGCCACTTATCATCTACAGGCTACCAGCGCCGATTTTACAAATTGGAGCCACGTTGGATTTACCAGCAACAACCAGGTGGACCAAACATTGAGCGCGGTTTTTTATCATGGTGATTCCTCAAAGTCTTTAACCGGCGATCATTTTAATATGGCGCTTCCGGCTGCTATCAGTATCCAGGCTGATTGGAATATTTGTAAACAATTTTTTATAAATGCAACGGTTATACAAGGTTTTGGCCATGAAAATAAATTAGGCGTTACAAGGCCCGATGTGTATTCAGTTACGCCGCGTTATGAAACAAGATGGTTTGAGGTAAGCTTACCTGTGTCTGTATTATATTATGGCGACTGGCGGCCACGGGTTGGCCTGGCGGTAAGGGCCGGTTACTTTTTTATTGGCGGGGATGCTCCCGGAAGCCTGCTAAAATTAAATGATATGAATGGTGTCGATTTTTATGCAGGCATACATTATTTTATCCCGGAAAAAAAGTGATGATAAAGCAAGTGAAGTAAGCGCGGGATAAGAAGCAACTTTTGTCCGATAAGGACGCAATATTGGTAGTATGTCTAAATATTCTTGTGTCTTCTGCCCCGCCGCGGCGGCCCACGTGCTTATAGAAGATTGAAGAAAGAGGTTTTGGCTCCGAAGGAGCTACGTAAAAACCTTAGTAAACCTATTGGAATTGGTTCTGTTATTACTATAAACAAAACTCAATTTTACGCGGCACCTACGGAGCCGGGTTAATGATAAATATGTTTATTTTCTATAAACACGCCGCTCTTACAGAGCGATAAACATGCACCCCTTATATAGCGGGGCGTCATGCTGTTATTTAGTTAAATTTTTTGTTGCCAATATTTAGGTTCCGGTGGAACTTAGTGAACATAATTTCTTATCACGAACTGCATTAAGTTATTTTTTTACTTCAATAATTTTGTTTATCCCGGATATACAAACCTCCGCATATTTCTGCACTCATTATTCTGGCAACAAAAACCCAAATGTAAAGCTTGATCTTATACCTGTTAGCAATGATTTTAAAAGATAAAAGGAAAGGTAACGGGTAGGGTCGCGCGGGTAATCTATTTTGCCGGTGCGCCTGGCTACGGGTAATGATGCATCTTTATTTTTTGGTATTATAACGTGCTTAACTACAAAGGTTGGTATCCTGGCAATTTTTTTGTCATTGCCTTTTAGTTTGTCCAAAACAAGATCATGATAGACGCCAACGATGCTGCCGGTTGATTTTTGGTCGTTGAAATTAAACTGGAACTCTAAATTATTAAGCAGGCCCGATTCAATATGAAATTTCCCCAGGTTTTCGGCGGAGGAATTAAGGCTGGTAAGGTCTAGGTTATTGATTGTGCCTTTTACCGTGTAATCTTCCTGTACATTAAATGGCAAATAAATAACTGCATTGATGCTGCCGGAACCCATAATGGCGCCATCTACATTCATGGTGATACGGGCGGGATCGGATGACAAGGGATGATTAACAAGCGGGGATACAGATATCTGAAATTTTTCTACTTTTAAAGTACCGGTTTGTACCCCATCTTTGGGAAACTCTTCGTAGGCAACAGATGAATGGGTAATTTGAAATGTATGTACCCTTATATCAAACGGAAGAGTTTTTAAAAATGCTATAGGCAGGGGCTGTGGCTCTAACGGGCGTATCAATCTCCTGTCCCTGAAAACATAAGCTACACACCCGTTAATAACTATTTTATCAGCAAGCAATTTCCTGTCAGTCAATTTCATAACATTAAAATTCACCATTTGTACGTTTGCAATGGTTGCCTCTAAATAATCTGTTTGGTGGCCTAACATTCTGCCCAGTTCCAATTTTCCATATTGAGGGATAATTTTTATGCCTTCAGCCCGTAATGAAGATCTGTTAGTGTTTATCACTAACTTTTGTACACTTAAATTGTCGTGAACACCCGGTATGTTACACTCAATGTTTGATAAATTACAGGCAATGGCGCCAAAATGTTTACCAACGCTGTCTGCTGAAATATTGTCAATGTTTATATCGCCTTTTACATGCAGGGTATTGGCACTATTGTATTTACCTGAAATATTTGCGTTTGTTATTGCAAAATGATCAATGGAAACATTTTTAAATGGCATAGATGTGCTGAAATTTTTACCTGTTTTGGTTTTGCCATTATTTACCAAAACCTCCGCTTTTACAAACGGGTTGTCTATTTTAAAACTGTCTATGTTTATCTCAAAATCATTTTCTTTTAAATAATCTGCTGCTATCGGCTGCTGCATGTTTCCGCCGCCGGCGTACATAGACGTTACCGGGTTAGTTAAAATAACTTTTCCGGCGATAAATTTTTTGCCTGACAACTTCATAACATCCAGCTTAAGCACTGTTATTTTCGCTATGGTTGCCTGTATGTTCACAGGCGGCTGGTTACCGGTTTTAGGAGGATTATTTTTAGTGTATTGCGGAATGACCGTTAAAGAATCTATTTCAAGCATTTCCTTTATACTATTTATCTCAACCGTTTTAACCTGTATAGTATAGTTGGCACCGGGTAAAGTATAGCGTATATCTGACAGCAGCGCCTCAATGCCCCCAAACTGTAAATTATTTGCAGCAAGGGGTTTGTTTATATCAGCTATTTTAATGTCATCAAGGCTTATACCGGCTTTAACCAACAAATGTTCCTGGTTATTATTGTTAAGCCATATATTGGTTGTTTTTAATTGAAAATGGTCAATATAAACATTGCTGACTGGTATTTTTGGCACTGTGATCGTTTGTGCAGAATCTTTCTTTGCAATAAGAAAAGAGTCGAGCTTAATATCGCCGCCATCAACATCAAGCATACGGGCAACCAATTTTTTATTAAATAATATTTTTAAAAAGCTCACGCCGGTTAACGATATGTTTGAAAAATAAACTTCATGCTGGTGCTGCGGTTGTGTGCCGTATGGTTTATAATGTATGGTTAGGCCTGTTACAGACAGCGAGGATGAATACAGATTGGCGTGTACAGATGAAAAGCTAACCTGCGTGTTTGATGAAAATTGCCGGAGTGTTTGCCGGAACTTACCGGGCAATATTGTGTTTAAAATAGTATTAGCCAGTAACAAAATAAGAAATATACTGGCGACAATAACATATACTACTACGCGCCATTTTGGCCTTCGCTGGTGTTCTTTCATGGTGTGACCCGGTTATTGCTAATGTTAAACAATAAATTCTGGCAGGCAGTCTTAAAAAGTTATGTTAAAAATTTGCTTAAAGTGTATGAGAGTTGAGAATAGGTTGTAAAAATGAGGTAAAAAAAAGAAACTTTCTGAACCGGCCTGCTTGCTTTGTAAAAATAAATGAAGCCATTTTACCATGGGTTGTGGCAGAGACACTCATCGCCGGAATTGTAATGCCCGTTTATTGATTGCCTTAAGTTAACAACACATGCGCCTTTGATTTTAAACCAAAAAAAATAAGAAGCCGCCCGTTGAGGCGGCTTCTAAACTATTTATAGCGCAGGCTTGCTTTTTACAAGCTTTATGGTTTGTACATTGGTTCCGTTCAATACCTCTGCTATGTATATGCCCGCTGCAAATGTATTTCCAAACCTGTACATGTCAAATATACTGCCCGTTGTGTGATAGACCGTTTTGCCAAACATATCCACTACCCTTATTTCTACAACCTTTTTACTGTCGCCACTTTCCAGTACCAGGTTAAAGTCGTTTGCACTTGGGTTAGGATACACTTTTACTTTCAAGCCTCCCATCAGTTCCGTTTTAATGGATGAACCGCCTGTTGTACATGGTGTTGCAGGCTGGGTAATGGTTGTATTCCTATTGCTTAAACACCCACCCGAATCTTTTACAGTTACCTTGAAGGTGCCAGCCTGTAACCCGCTAAACAAAGCTGAGGACTGGTAGCTGCCTCCATTAAGGCTATAGCTGTATAATGATGCATACCCGCCTGTTGGTGAAACGGCAATACTTCCGTCGCTGCCCCCGTTGCATGACACATTTGTGGGGGTGATTGTCATCCGCAGCAGTGATGAAGGTTGTGTTATTGTTACGCTGTTGGTAGTTACCGTGCAGCCTGCTGTATCTTTAACCGTTACACTATAGGTGCCTGCCTGCACATTGAAATTAGCTGAACTTTGATAGTTTACCCCATCCAGGCTATAGCTGTATGGTGCTGTGCCATATCTTGCTGTTACCTGTATCACTTCGCGTGCGCCATAGCAGGCTGCTGTATGTGCTGCCGTTAATGTTGCCGATAAGGGATTAACAGTAACATTCCTGTTATTTACGCAGCCATTTTGGTCTTTTACATTCACGGTATAACTACCGGCCGAAGCTACTGTGAAAACATTGCTGACATGGTAGTTGATGCCGTTTATGCTATACTTGTAATTGCCATAACCGCCTGAAGCATTCACCGTAATAGTGCCACCGCCGCTGCTGCAGTTTACATTTGCCGCAAGGTTCATACTTAGCGGCGCAGCCGGTTGTGTTATGGTTACACTGTTACTTACAGCAGTGCAGCCGGCAGCATCTTTAACGGTTACCGTATAGGTGCCTGCCTGTACATTAAAATTGGCTAAGCCCTGGTAGTTTACCCCATCAAGGCTATACTGGTAAGGCGCTTTACCATAATTTGCAGTTGCCTGTATCACTTCACGCGCACCATAACAGGCAGCGGTTTGAGGTGCTGTTAATGTTGCTGATAAAGGCTTAATAGTAATGCTCCTGCTATTTACACAGCCTTGCTGGTCTTTTGCATAAATTGTATAGGTGCCCGGCGAAGCCACACTTAATACATTGCCTGCCTGGTAATTAATGTTGTTTAAACTGTACTGGTAATTGCCATAACTGCCGGTGGCATTGGCCGTAACAGCACCGCCGCTGCAGCTTGCACTTCCTGCCAAACTCAACCCTAATGGCTGGGCCGGCTGGGTTATACTTATGCTGTTTGTGGTAACAGTACAGCCTGCAGCATCTTTAACAGTTATACTGTAAGTGCCGGCAGGTACAATAAATATGGCAGAATCCTGGTAGTTTGTGCCGTCAAGGCTATACAGGTAAGGGGCCGTACCGTTTTTAGCCGATACACGGGTGTAAATACGTGTTCCATAGCAGATTGCCGTCCGACCGGTTATATAAGTTGCAGCAAGGTTGCAGTTGTTAGTTACCGTAATAACCACAGGCGAAAATGCACGCCCGCCGGCGTTAGAGGCCGTAACGATATATGCTGTTTGCGGGTTTGCAATTACAGGTGTGCCGGATATAATGCCTGTAGAAGGGTTTATTACCAGCCCGGCAGGCAAAGCCGGGTTTATGGTATAACCGGATACAGGGCCACCTGCGCCTGCAATTCTTTCAACCTGGAAATTATATGTATCTGCCACAAACAGGTCTCCTGAAGCATCTCCGGTAACCCCATAAGGCGCGCTAAACCCTGAACTAACTGTTGTAATAGTGCCGTCCAGGGCTATTCTATATAAAAGATTATTGTTGGGGTCAGCTGCATAAATTATACCCGTGGCATCTACGTATATACCTAAGGGTGGGCTCACGATTGACGCAACCTGGGTTACAGTAGCGCCATCGGGAGATATTTTTGTGATGATACCCGATACATCGCTAACATATACAAAACCGCCGGCGTCTATGGCTATGCCCTGGGGCCTGTTACTGCCTGTCCAGAAGGTTGTTTCAGTAATACCATCCGGGGCAATTTTAAACACGGCATTAGTTCCTGCATCAGTCACATATACATTGCCTGCTGTATCCACTGCCACACCGGTCGGTTGGTTAAAGGCAGGCCCCCAGTTGATAGCCGTTTTGCCATCTGCAGATATTTTTGTAACCGTTGACGCCGCTACATCGGCAACGTACACGTTATTTGATGCATCTACAGCTATTCCGAGTGGCGAAATAAAGCCAGGCCCAAACGTTGTTGTAGCCATGGTGCCCGCAGCTATCTTCCAAACATTTTCAGAACCAAAATCCGTCACATATACATTACCGGCCGTGTCGGCAGCAATACCTCCGGGCTGGTTGAAGCCGGATCCATAAAGCGTTTTTGTACCCGCAGGAACAATTGTTGGCGACAATGGGCTTATTGTTGTGCCTTTTGTAAATAGATCCGGGGTAATATAGCTAAAGGCAGCCGGTGCAAGCAATACATGCTTAATGCTGTCCAGCACTTGAATTGCCAGGCGGGCAGTTGCATTCCCAGCCGAATTCATACCAGTGACGGTATAGGTGGCATTGGGGCTTGCGCTTGCCGGTGTGCCTGAAATAATGCCCGTAGCAGGATCTATAACCAACCCTGCAGGTAAAGCCGGGCTTATTGAATAAGACGAAACAGTGCCGCCCTCACCGGCTATTTTATCTACCGCGTTGTTGTTGAAATCGGTAACATATAAATTACCGGCAGCATCTAAGGCTATGCCCCCGGCAGAGTTAAAGATTGAGTTAACGGTTGTTAAGGTGCCGTCTGCAGCAAGTTTTCTTACTGCGCCATTTTGCAAATCGGAAGTGTACACATTGCCCGCTGCATCAACGGCTATGCCGGAAACATTGCCAGGTATTATACCAATAGTTGTTACTGTGCCAACAGAAGTTATTTTCGTAACAGTGCCTGTATTGTCACCCACATACACATTACCCAAAGAATCCGTAGCCACAGCCTGGGGGGAGTAAGTAGTCGGTTGCCCGGTGTTGTTGTTTGTTCCCGTAAAGAAGGTGGTTTGCGTAACACCATCGGGAGCTATTTTTATAACAACGTGGTTGTTTGGGTCAGCCACATACACATATCCCAAGGCATCTACAGCTACCCCGTCCGGGTTGGAAAAACCGGAACCAATAGTAGTTTGCGCCCCGCCCGGCGTTATTTTAATAACATCTGCATTCCCGGGATCTGATGCGTATATATTACCTGAACCATCAATTGCCACTCCCGCGAAAGGGTTACTGGAGAAGCCAGAACCCACCTGCGTTTGAGTGCCATTTGCCGCTATTTTCTGTACCCCGTTATATGAATCCCTCACATATACATTCCCCAGGGCATCTGTTGTTATGCTATTGGGGTTTGCATAGCCTGAGCCGAACTGGCTTACAGTGCCGGCAGCAACCGTGGAAGGAGCAAGGGCCCTAATAGTGGTATCCCTGATAAACAAATTTGGTGTATTATAGCTGAAAGACGCCGGGGCCAGTTTAAGGTACGCAGTATCGCTTCGCACTTTTATTGCAAGTTTTGCCGTTGTGTTACCGCCGGCGCTGGTGGCAGTAACTGTATAGGTTGTAAGGGGGTTTGCATTTACAGGCGTGCCCGAAATAATACCGGTAGCTGCATCAATAACCAAACCTACAGGTAATGCCGGGTTTATAGAATAGCCTGTAACCGCGCCCCCTGCAGAGGCTATTTTCTTTACAAGGCCGTCAAAAGCATCCGCTACGTAAACATCGCCCGCCGCATCCGTCACAACGCCGTAAGGCCCCTGAAGGCCGGAAGCGATAGTTGTTAAAGCGCCAAGCGGCGAAAATTTGTTAATAACATTATTGTTTTGATTTACAACATACACATTGCCTAAAACATCTACGGCAACCCCCGCTGGTATTCCGGTTATTGTGCCAATAAAAGTAATTGTCAGGCCGTCCGGGGATATTTTTTTAAAATTGCCTGCCACATCCCCAACATATAAATTACCGGAGGTATCGAAGGTTAAACTGAGATTAGGGTTAATACCTGGCCAGAACGTAGTTACAGTAACACCATCAGGCGCAATTTTTTTGATGGCTGGTTGTCCGGCGTCGGCCACAAATACATTACCGGCTGCATCAACCGCTAAACTGCTTGGGCTGGTAAAGCCTGAGCCCCAGGTTGTGGTAGTTGTACCATCCGCAGATATTTTTTTAACTGCTGAGGTTCCGTATTCAGCTATATATACGTTGCCTTTATTGTCTGCTGCAATACCTGTTGGGTTGAGCCCATTGCCCAGCGCAGCTATTACAGCTCCGCTGCGGTCAAGTTTTATAACATTTCCCTGGCCAGGATCGGATATGTAAATATTACCCGCCGAATCTGTTGCGATCCCCAAAGGGGTTACGAATCCAGGGCCAAAATTTGTCACAGTGCCAGCGGGTACGGTTGATGGCGACAGGGGGATGATCGTTGAATCTTTTATAAATTGGTTTGGTGTGGTATAGCTAAAATATGCCGGCACCAGAACAGGGGCGGCCGTTACTGTTATTATAAGCTGAGCTGTTACACTACCAGCAGCATTTCCAGCGTTTACTGTATAAGTTGTTTGCGGGCTTCCTGCTGCGCCGGGTGTTCCTGAAATAATACCTGTGCCGGCGTCCATAACCAGCCCTTGCGGTAAGGCGGGGGTTATAGAATAATTAGTTACAGTACCACCCGGGGATGATAACCTGTCAATCTCCCTGTTGTAAAACCCTGAAAAATAGATATTCCCGTTCACATCTGCCGCTACGTTATAAACGCCGAGGCCTGAGCCAATTGATGTTATAGTACCATCAGTAGCTATTTTGTTGATATAACCGTAGTTGCTATTAGCGACAAGTACATTTCCTAATGCATCTACAGCTATGCCGCTGGCTTGCCCGGCTATTGCCTGGCCAACTTGTGTTACAGTACCGCCATCAGGGCTTATTTTTATTACATTACCCGTAGTCTCGTCCACAACATACACATTACCGGTAATATCGGTCGCCAACCAGTTAGGATAGTAATTGTCCTGGTAAAACACAGATGTTGTACCATCAGCAGCCGCTATTTTTTCCACTGCCTGGTTGCCGGGATCAGCCACAAACACATTGCCGGCTGCATCTACCGCTACCGCCAGCACCTTGCTGAAGCCAGAGCCAATAGATGTTACCGTGGCACCGTCAGGAGAGATCTTCTTTACAGCCTGGTTCACTAAGTCAGCTACGTAAATATTGCCTGCGCCGTCTATTGCTATTCCCTGTGGCTGGCTTAAGCCGTTGCCAAGGTTTGCAATAATATTCCCGTTAGGATCCATTTTTACTACGTGGTCGTAAGCCAGATCTACTGCATACACATTGCCTGCAAGGTCTGTTGCCATGCCGGCAAGGCTTGTAAAGCCGGCGTTAAAAGTTGTTTGTTGATACGGCGCCGGTGTTTTTGGTGACAATGGGCCTATCGCATTATTTGCCTTAAATGTATTTGGTGAAGTGTAACTGATAGCAGCCGGGGGTATAACACCCGTTATCACCAGCCTTAATTGTGCTACAGAATCGCATCCGGCAACGCCAGTTGCATGGTAAGTATAAAGGCCTCCTGTGCTGTAAGTATTTCCGTTCCAGTTGTACGGCAGGTTACCCGCAGAAATAGCAACCGTGGTAATACTGGTATCAATAACCGGCACAATAAGTATGAGTGTAGCAACTGAATCGCAGCCTGCTGCGTTGGTTGTTGTATAAGTATAAGTGCCTGCAGTATTATAAGCCGAATTGTTCCATGAATAAGGCAACTGCGATGGGCAAACAGCAACTGTTGTAGTGTCCGCACTGGATTGAACTACAGTAAGCACAAGGGTAGCCACAGAATCGCATCCCGCTGTATTGGTTGTTGTATAAGTATAAGTACCGCTTGTGTTATAGGATGTTCCGTTCCATATATATGGCAATTGGGACGAGCAAACCGATACGGCAGTATTGCTTGTGGATGATTGAATAACTGTAACTGTTGCCGTACCGCTTTGCAGTTGTGTATTACCGCTGCCGTCCTCAACACTTATCAACGAGTAAGCGTACACACCCGGGCTGGTTGAAGGCACGGTTAATGCAACGGACACGCCGGAAGTTGTGGTTATGGTTTGATTAATACCACCGTTAACCGTATAAGTAAATGTAAACGGCGTTATGCCACTTGCGCCGGCAAAAGTAACAACCGGTGAGGGCGCACTTGTACAGGTTGTAGCGTTGCCGCTTATTATTGCGGTTTTCTGTAAAAAGGTGAAACCGGCAGTGTTATTTGACCCGTAAGGGCCGGTTACAGATACAACCCCGGAAGCGCCGCCGCTTACAACCGCGATAATGGTATCCGGGCCAGTAATGGTGAATGACGCAGCAGGTGTGCCGCCAAAACTAACTGAAGTTACGCCCGTAAAGCCGGTACCGGCAATAGTTACCTGCGCTCCGCGGCCTGCTGTATCGGGTGAAAACGATGTTATAAAAGGCACCGGTAATGTGCTGGTTGCGATGGCTGTGGAATAGCCACCCTGCCTGTTTACCGAACCCTTATTCGCACTTACCCGGTACCAGTAATTTGTACTGGGGTTTAAATTTGTAACCGCCTGGGATGTGCCTGATGGGTAGAGTGTTGTTATAATTGACTGGAACGCGGAATCAGTTGCTACATCAAGCACATAATTATCAACAGTACCAACAGCAGGGGCTGTCCAGTTTGCTGTAAAACCATTAGTTGTTATACCTGTGGCTGCTGTAGCAGCAGGTACCACCATTGCATAGCTTTCTATCCAGTTACTTGTACTGCCCGTTAATGCAAAGTTGTTAAGGGTACTGGTATTATTACCGGTCTGGTCAAAAAGCAACGGCACTGCCGGGTTGTTATTTACACCGCCGGCAACCCCCTCATCAAAATTGTAATAGGTGGCAAGGCCCGGGGTATTGGGGTCAATCGTATTTAACATGTCAGCCACTATATTCGCGCTCCGGTCTGTTGTAAAAATTCTTAATTCGT
>Ga0206915_1008_pt1 | contig 77626 bp, 66 predicted proteins | sample Alteio_BWOrgHeat_70_FD_152945 | JGI IMG/M metagenome (GOLD analysis project Ga0206915, IMG submission 152945) | Enriched cells from forest soil in Barre Woods Harvard Forest LTER site, Petersham, Massachusetts, United States -... | ecosystem: Environmental > Terrestrial > Soil > Temperate forest >...
GCGCTTAATGACACCTTTTTTGGATTTTAAGGAGGATAACGGGCTTGTTCATTGCTCTAACCCCACTGGGGTTAAAAATCATGCCGAAAGATTATATCTTAATGAAGCTGAAAAATTAGGAGTAACTGCAGTATTTTTTAGAAGGTTTTATCATAATGAAAATAATTCCAAACCTAAAGATAACATTTCGCCATATCATTCGGAGCCAGTAGTCTGCATTTTTGAAAAGTCTGATGATCGTTTTTTCAATAGCCAGGAACACAAAGAATTACATGCGGCCCTTTGGAGCGCCGGAAAAAATGAGATATACGTTATAATTGGACAAACTCGTTTGGATATTATTAATTCGAGAAGACCTGCGGTAGTAGATGAAAATAAAGAGTTAAATATGGAGGATTTGCGTTTAGCAAGTTCGGCAATTGACGCTTTTAACGACTTGAGGTTTTCAGCGTATCTTTTTGAAAGCGGCACGTTTTGGGAGCAACCTGATTTTGAAGACAAGTTGGATGAAAATAGCAGTCCATATATATTTCTGCTTGACTACTTGTTGGCGGTTAGGCAAATGTTCCTCAAAACGACAACAATTAAATTATCCCCGGGAACGATTGACAAATTATTAGTGACGTGTATCCTAATAAAATTTTTGGAGGATATAAAAGACGATAAAGGCAAGCATACGCTCAGAATTATTTATAAGCAGAACAAAATAAATTCGTTTGCAGAAGCTCTGGACAAAGGTTTGTGTTTAAATATTCTTAACGAATTAGCTGGCGAATTTAATGGAAAGATTTTTGATCGATTTACCTTGGAAGAGAAGCAAACGATTGAAAAAACGAATTTAGGATTATTGGCTAGTTTTTTAAGGGCTGATATTAACTTAAGAACCAATCAGCTTTTTATTTGGAAACAATATAGTTTTAAGCATTTGCCCGCAGAGGTGATAAGTGCCATTTATGAAAACTTTATTCAGGCAGAAGCGGTACGGCAAAATGGCGACACTGAAAAAGGAGTTGTTTACACACCTATTCATCTTGTAAATTTACTGGTTGATGAAGTAATGCCTTTAAATAGGCCTGACTTGTTTAAGGAAGAACAATTCAGGATACTGGATCCCGCCTGCGGCTCCGGTGTTTTTTTAGTTGCAGCTTTTAAACGATTGCTACAATGGTGGGCTATTAATAATAGTACGCCTGATAATATAAAGTATCCTCAATGTAAAAAAGCTCAGCAGATACTCGAGAACAATATATTCGGCGTTGATGTAAAAGAAACAGCCACATTAATAAGTATTTTCGGGCTTACAACAGCTCTTTTAGATAAGCTTACTCCTCAGGAGATTTGGAATAATTTAAAATTTAATGACTTAAGTCTTAAAAATATTCAATATGATAATTTTTTTGAATGGGCAATCAAAGCCAAACAACAAAAATTATCTTTTAATCTCGTGATTGGCAATCCCCCATTTAATGTCGAGAGTGGGAAAAATAAGAATGAAGTTCTGAGACCAGAAGTTTTAGAGCAGTTAAATCTTAGACATAAGATTCCAAATAATAATTTTGCACTCTATTTTTTTGAAGGATCGATGTTATTCACGAATAAGGTGTGCTTAATAATTCCTGCAAATGTTTTACTATACAATAAAGCTGCTCAAAAATATCGAAATCTTATTTTTACCAATTATAATGTAACAAAGATTTTTGATTTCACCCATTTGAGACGTGACCTATTTCATAAAAGCGCTGATACTCCTGTAGTTGCTATGGTTGCGGAAAATATGGGTTCTTTAAAAAATCCAATTGAACACACGGTAGTAAAAAGGATGATTTCGTCTGAAAAAAAATTACGCTTTGAAATTGACTACTATGATAGGCATTCAGTCTTGTGGGACTGGGCGATTAGCGACAGTAAAGCTTTTGTATGGAAAACAAATTTACTGGGTGGTGGCCGACTTTTTCATTTTATTTATAGATTAAGTTTGCTAAGGAGTTTTGAGAGGTTTATAAAAGATATGAAAAAACTAAACCCCGATTGGACTTACAGTGTTGGTTATAAATTAAATGGCGATGACAAAAAAAAGAATATCGAGTATATTTTCGGTAAAGAATCTATAAATACAGAAACATTTGATGAAAATGAAGAGTTTACAACCTTTATAGAAGAAAACAGGGATTTTGCTGAACCTAGAAATCAAAAGATATACGAACCACCGCACGTTATCTTTAAAGTGAATATCGGAAAAGTTAACATTCCCATTCACTACTCAGAGAAACACCTTTGTTTTAAAGACAAGTTAGTAGGCATCCATGCGCCTGAATCTGAGAAAGGCATTTTAAAAAAAATATATAACAGGTTCAAGGAAACTGGCTATTATAGAATAAGTAAGCTATGGATTCTTGCCACAAGTCCTGAAACTTTAGTGAATCTGGAAACTGCTTGCAAAAAAGATGACATTGATTCTTTGCCTTTTCCAGAAGATCAAACTTACTTGACCCTGTCTTCTGCGGAAGAAATTATAACAGAAGATTTATTAAAATATTATATCCACCTTGGCAAATCTATCAGTAAGGGTAATGCAGGCAGTTTTTTGCATGAGAGGGTGTCGCCCGAACAAGTAAAGATATTCACGAATATTTTTTGTGAAGAGCTGAATTTAGTATACGCAAAAAAAGAAAAATCCTGGCAGCCTGGTTTTGTTTATCAGGGGCCTTTCTATACAATTTGTCAAGTTGGCTTTGGTAAGAATAATTCATTAAGGCCCAGTAATTTATCTGAACTTGATAACCCAACCAAGCATCTAATTGAAGACGAACTTTCTAACAGTGGTACTCTTTACACCAGGATCGTTAGGATCTACCAACACATTAATGGTTTTGATTGTATTTTTTTAGTAAAACCACATACTCAAAGATACTGGTTAAATTCAATTGCTTTGCGGGATGCTGATGACACTTTTATGGAGCTAAAAAAGGAAGGATTTTAAATTCTATCGTAATGCCTGGTATAGAAAATTTCATAGAGCTCGAACCCAACAGCCTTAATAAGGAACTGGTTTTATTTATGGAGCAAACATTACCATCGTTTCAAGCATCACAAGAATTTATTGATATCCTGGAACATAAAAAAAATGAGAATCAGCACTCTTTATCTTTTTGTGTATTTATGACTAACGAATGTCATTCAAAGTTTTATTTTGCGAGGGAAAATGCTCAAAAAGGAAGTTCTGTAATAGATATTGGAGTATATAGAGGTAGTGTTTTAATTTTTACCATCGAAGCAAAACTGCTGCCAACACCAAAAGGCAGCAAAAAGAAATTGCGTGATGAGCATGAATATGTCTATGGAAAAGGCGCTGGCATCCAACGATTTAAAGAAGAAAGCCATGGTCTTGATAACGGTGGAAATCTTTTATTGGAAAATGGGTTGATCGCATTTATAAAAAATGGGGATTTTGCCCAGTGGTTTAAAAAGGTGAATGAATGGATTCTGAGTGCTGCTTGGGGAGAGCAAGAACAACTTGAAGAGATTTCTTTTGATTCGATTGGAAAATTGAGATCAAAACATATCAGGATTAATAATTCCCAGGTGATTTTGTACCACTTTTGGATAGACGTTTCAACTACCTGACCAATATGAACCAGCATTATGTGCCGAGGACATATCTTAAAAATTTTGCCACTAAAGTCGAGAAAGAATTTTTTCTTGACGTATATGACAAGAAAGAGACTCGGTATTTTAAGGCTAAAATAAAAAAGGTTTGCTAATAAATTGATTTATATACGCTTGAAGAGGGCAATCAGGTTGCTAAGGATTTATTTACCATTGAAAAAATTTATGCAAACGGCATTGTAAACTTCCCGTTTTTGCACAATTAACGAAAATGAATATCAATTATATAAACAAAAGAATTCGATAACTAAAGTTTGAAATAAAAAGATAAAGCATTATAAAGAATTACCATCGCCAACTATCACATTCAGGATAGATTTTTTAAGAAGATACAGACCAGAATTTTAATCCTTAATAAAATCGTAGTAATCAAATTTTTCTTCATAAAAAGTGAACTTATCGTAGTCTACTCGTATTAGGGAGTCGTGCGAACGCTCTGTTGGAATATTCGTATTAAATACCATTTTCAGATATGGCATATCTTTTCTTAACCAGTAATATTTGCCTTTTAAAACTATGCTATTATAATAAGAAAGTCTATCAAGCAGTAAAGGCAGAAGTATTTTTAATGGAGTTTGTGCGATATAATTTTGGACTTCATCACCACCCCATCCGGTCTTTTTTGCCCAATATTGAAAATTATAAATATTACGCTTGTCATTTTCGTTCTCAAACTTTATATCTTCAGGAATTATCCCAATCAGCATTTGAGAATAGTCTAAAAATGTTTTAAATGTGTCAATTGAAAATACTTCGCAATGATAATCGTAATGCCACAAATCAGTGTATAATTCGAATATATTTTTCAGATTTCTTATTATTGTTTTGTGAGCAATAATTATTTCAGTTACAGTGTAGTCAAATGCATACATTTTTAAAATAAATTGTTGTAATTTAACCTGAAATGTCTTGTCTTGTTTCTCTTCGTCCTCACTTTTCACAAGCGGCAAGAACTCAATTGTTTTTGTAGATTCTGAATTATCCAATAAGCAAGTTGCCTGCCAAAAAAGAGGTCTGGAAACATATATTGTTTCTGTTTTCAAGTCTACAGCAAAAGCTACAACATGGACCCGATAACTTACTTCTATCCAATATAATAAAGTGGATTGTTTTATACCTCCAACTGTAGGAATTGAATTTGATTTTATATAAATCTCTTCCGCAGATTTTACTTGGGCTTTCAAATACTTGCCTATAACTCTGTCATCATGAACAATTTCTATTTCGAAATCAATTCCATAGTCGTTTTCTGTGGCATTTCTGAAAATCCCCAAATCTTTTAACTTATATAAAAGGATGGCAAATGAATCAGATTGAAATTTATGTTGTTTGGTCCTTTTCGGAAAGTTCATAATTTATTTAAATTTACTTGGTAATTTAATTTTTATGGTATATTACGATTAACTGTCAATGATATTCGAGTTTTCTTAAAAACTGTCGCTTATTCTTTTAATGATAACGCGGTCACAAAATGTGACCACCTGCAATAGGATGTTATCTTTATTTTTCATCTAAGTTATACAAAGGAGATTGATTATGGGAACTTGCAGATTATGTTTAAAGGTTTCCCTTTATGCACATTCACAATTTAGTGGATCACATGCAGCAGCATAATTAGCCATGTATAACAATTATTAATTTTGACCAAATATCGACTACCTCAATTATAGCGGTTTCTGCTATGAGCTGTGTGAATGTGTATAATTTATTTTCTTTCAGGATTGACTTTTCCCTGTTTTTTTTCTTTTTCAGTCAAGGTGATAGGGACAATTTTAGTTTGCAAAGCATTTACAAAATGCTTATTCATCCAAACCATTTCAGTTCGATGGTGATTGTTTCCCTTCGCATCTTTGGTCGCTGTTTCAATGATTTTTGTTCGCCAGCCTTTTTTTTCTGAAAGTACAGAACTATACAAATCGTTTTCATATCCGCTTATAAATATCATGCAATTAGCCTCGTTTGCAGTTTCGAGAAGTCGTAAATGAAATTTCTCATCATTTGCGTCTTTGCTGTAGCCCATTGTCCTATTACCTAGATATGGAGGGTCAAGATACATCAACGTTGCTGGGCGATATAAATACCTTCGAATAAGGCGGATTGCGTTTTTATTTTCTATCCGAACATCTTTTAATCGCTTAACTACTTGAGACAAACGATTCGGCAAATTATTCCATCTATTCACCCTTGCGTCATGCCCATTTCGCGTATACGAATCAGAATATGAAAAGCCGCCCTTTTCCTCCCCAAAAACGCCATTTATAGCCATCATAGATTGCACAAGAAACCGGCGCGCTCTTTCCAAATTATTTAAATCACAAATCTTTACCCTGGCATTTATAAGTTCACCTTCCGCATATGGAGTCAATTCAACTGCTTTATAAAGAGCATCGAAATTTGTACGAAGTTGCTCGAAAAAATTGATAATCTCATCATCAATATCATTGATGACCTCTATTGAGGAGGGCTCTTTTCTTAACGTTAAAGCGGCGGAACCGCAGAAGGCTTCAACCCAGCAATTATGCGGTGGTAACTGGGCACAAAGTTGCAACGCAATTTTATTTTTTGACCCAAAATATCCAAATGGGGCATTAATTTTCTTTTTTTTATTATTAGTGATTATTTTTTCGGAGGTCATTTTATTCATCTATTACTTCTTTTTAACAAATATTCTTTTGTAGGCTTCGGCGTCCCCATCGGATTCAGCCATATTTAGTGAATAAATAGCATACTCTTCGTCTACTATATCGAACATTTTTTTTGTCTTGCCATCTATATTTTTTTTAATATCTATATCAATGGTATTTATGTATTGCAGAAAATGATAGTTTGCCTCTATTATTTCAGAACCTCCAACACGATGTATCCTGTCTAATGACTGTAAATATTGAGCACAGTTGTAACTTAAGTCGTAGTAAATTGCGTGATGACATGTCTTGTGCAGAGAAATGGATTCTGCACAAGCCGCAGGATTGGCAATTAATATATCTAAACCGCTTTCGAGGTCGACAAATTCATCTCTTATTTTTTCTCTTGTTTCTTCATCTTTTAATGACATTCCTTCTACAGGCGTGCTACCATATATTTTTTTGCACTGAAATCCTTCATGCTTTAAATGTTTTTCAATTAGTTTAATAGTCTCGATAAAATTAGACCAAATAACCACCTTTAGTTTCTTTTTCTGAAGTCGTTTTACCAATTTTATCAAAAATTTTATTTTAGCTGGTATTTCTAAACTATCATAAGACCTAATGATATTTTTTAGATCACTTAAATCTTCATAAAGTTTTTCGTGATAGTCTGCGATAGTCGTTTTCAAAAGCTTTGGATACGAGACCAATTGTCTCAAGCGCATGATCCTACCACGCCCTACATTGGTGATGAATTCAAGATTTTTAAAATATTCTTTTTTTGAGTATTCTTTAATTCTTTTAAATATAGCATCATAAATAATGCGCTCATATTTACCCATTTCTATTAAATAGGGGTCAAAGAAAATCTGAGGCTTTAAGTTTAAATCAGATTTTCTAACTCTATAAAAAAGAGGCCCGACATGTTCATTCAAAATATTTTTGACAAGCTGTGTATTCTTTTTTTCTTCGTTATACTTAATTAAGATTTTGTCGTTCGCGGGTATAGGATGTTGATTAGGCCATAAAAAATCAAATAAATTAAAAATATCGGTATAGCTTTTTGGCATTGGAGTTCCAGTAAGAACGCACCTATATTCGGCCCTTTCAGCTTGCTTAAGAATAGCTTGAGCCCAGTTGCCTTTGATCTGCTTTATGTAATGAGCTTCATCCACTACAAAATAAGCTTTTACATGTTTTCGCCTCAAAAAATTGGTTACATCCTTTTGATCCGATAATAAAGAGTGATAGCTTGTTAAATATAATTCTGCTGTATGTTCGGGGGTGTCATAGTAATTGTTTTTTCTATTTGCCTTTATCCCTCCTGCATTTATTATGCAATGCGGATTTCTACCTAACGTTTGAATAAATTCATTTTTCCAAGGGCCAAAGGAAGAAGGAGGCCCAACTACAAAGAGAGTGTTTACCTTACCCTCAAGCCTAAGCTTTTCATATACCGAAAGCACAACGGTCGTTTTTCCACTCCCTGGAACGGAAAAATTAGCAGCATTTCCTAAAAGGTAGAGATGATATGCAGCTTTAAGCTGATGAATTTTAAGAACTCTTAATACATTTTGATCTATAAAATCGCGAAATTTATCGAAATCAGTTTTGTCAAACTTGCCTCTTTTAAAATCAATCGCATTTTGTTTAAGACTTTCAAAATGTAAGTTTACAATTTCAAGTTCTTTAGAATAATTATTAGCAGCTGGACTTAATTCATACTGCAAATCTTCACTGTTAAAGTATCTAATTATTTTTAGAAAGATTTGCCGCTCCAAATTGACAGAATGAGAATTATCAGTGTAATCTGGCTCGAAGTTCCAAAATGACAATTGACTTTTGACAACAGGATCCAAGAGATTGTTCGGATCTTTAACTACTAACTTATTATTGATTATGTCTATTGTCATTTTTTGCCTTTGTTAAACTTAGCTACCAGTTTTTTCTTCACTTTCTTTATTTCATATAAAAGGTGCTCTATTTCACTTGCACGAATTTGAATTTCTCTTGTTAACTTCATTGCCTCATCAACCCGATCTAAATCAATTGAATTGACATCCATATTTGGATGGTTTAATTTCTCTAGAGCCTGATTAAGTAATTCTATTGGGGTATCTTGTTCTTTTTTCTGATCCAATATATCAAATGCTTTCTTTACTGGCCAAATAACATCACTGGCGTACTTATTGCCCCAAATTGTATCTTTTGTTTTTTCGTCAATTTCTTTGCCGTCTTCATCCGTTATTTCATCATGGGTTAATTCATAGTCTATTTTGACAAGTCTAAATAACTCTTTTTTGGCATTCGTATTTACTAATAACTTTGGAAGATCCCTCATTATTTGGTGAGCCTTCTTATCAACACCAGGGAGAACCCGTTTACGAATTATTTTGAATGCAATATTTTCTATTTTGCCTTCGTCACCATCTTGAATTCCAAGCCTTATCCTTTCCTTGTCGTTTCTTATTTTTTTGTAGAGTTTGTAATAATCTAAGAATGCTTGCCAACGCCCCTCACTATCGCCACGTCCTTCCGATATTGTATTATAATGGCCGGGCCTCTTTAAATATTCAAGATATTTGTCCACGCATTTTAATGGTTCAATGTACTCCTCCTTGAACTCTTGAATTTTTTTTGTTAATGCCTTTCCTGATAACCCCTCATAATTCGGATCATCGAGCAATATTTCTTCCAAGTCCATTCCCAATTCGAGCTTTCTTTTGACGGCCAATGCCATATCAAAATTATAGTATTCAGCCTTGCCTGTTCTTTGGAATTGATATCTATTCTCTATTTGCTCAATTTCTTCATTTGTTGGAGTTGGCTCCGAATCATCTAAACCAGGAAGAATAATCACCTTCATATATTTATACCGTACATCGCCTTTGTGTTTTTCCTGCAGAAATTCTAAAACCATTTTTCTTCTATTACCGTTAATCAAAAAACCATCAGCGGTAATTATTGCAGCATCTTCTTGACCTTCCTTAATTATCGAATTCGTCAATTCCTTAGTTGGGTCCGGGTCTTTCTTAGTAAGAAATTTTTTTAATTCAAGCTGTCCAAAGTCAGTAGTTTCGTTTAAAATGCCTTTATTTTTTTCGTACGTCATAACATCTGAGGCGATTCTTCCGTTATCCTTTCGAAAACGCAATAAATCCAATGGCACCTTATATGCCTTCCGAATATTGTTATTAATCTTATCATCGCGAAATTTAATTGGTTTATCGTTAGGAATCTCGATTTTTGCTTCCAGAATCTCCCTAGCAAATTCCTCGATGATAGGTCTTGGTTGATCTTTTAGATTTTTTTTCATGGCTTATCGCGTTTTAAATTTAGATAATACTTCAAAGGCAAAAGCACTTGCGTTTCTTGCTGCAATTTGCTGGTAACCCTTTGCATCAGTTTCAGATTTATTTGCAAGTAAATCGGATATTCCACGTATTATTAAAAACTGTAAATTTCCGTTTGCATGACAGGCGGTGTAAAAGCCGCTCCCTTCCATTTCAACTGCAACAGTATCGTTATAAGCGTTGTAGATTAGGCTATAGACTTCGGATCTTTTTTTTGCAACAACCTTTTCTCCGGCAGCTATTGGTTTTGTAATTACTTTTAATTTTTTCTTTCGGTAGATTTTAGGTAACCGAAGTTTCCAATCTTGTTTCTTAGCGTCGGCTTTCGCTCGTTCAAAGATTTCGTAAGAGGACATTCCGACGACAGGGCGAACTAAAAAACCGGACTTGCCTACTTTTCCACTCTCATACCCGTAAGCTTTTTCAGCTGCAACGACATCCCCTAAATTTAAATCTTTCACTCCTCCTGCGATACCCACAAATAGGATAACCTCAGGATTAAAATAATTTATTGCCCTTTCAGTTTTCAAAGCACATGTATTGTTACCAGCACCGACTTCTGCGATACCTATTTCCCAATCGTGATACTCGCCTTTAAAAATCCCTTTTTCATAAACGTCACCCTTTGGGTGAGTCATTTCTTCTAAATGAATTAAATGCTTTTTAACAGCCAGATACTCCAATGGAATGGCGGTTAAAATTACTGCTCTTGGTAACATGACTAAGAGATCTAACATTTAGTTTTTAAATTAAGTGAATATAATCAAAAAAAATAACAGTCTAAATCGTCCCTTTTTATTCGAAAGATAAATTGACAGAGCGCACATGTCTATATGCAGGTCGTCAAACTTGCTATCCTACAACTAAATTATTAACCGCTTTGGTCGGGAATATTGATTTTAGCCCCTTGCACACTGCGGGGTTTTGATATTTGGCCCATATTTTATTTCACTCGTTTCCCCTGCCGCAAAGTAATTGTCCTGTTCCGTACCTACGAAATTCTGCGCCTGCACTTCGTTGTGGCTTGCTTCCTGTTTTCAAAAAAAATCTCCACACGCTTTAAAATTGCCTGCTGACCTGTTGCGGTAGTATTTTTTGTTGAAAAAATGTCTCCGGTCTCCACAGTCCGAATGGCTGGTCGCTAAGGGTAATTGAATGAGGCGAAGCCGAATGCTTTCAGGCTTTCTTTCAGAATCGTAACCAATTATTCATCAATAAAACACAAAAATCATGGTACAGATTATCGGCAGATTAACAGCAGATGCAACAATTAAGACAGTAGGCGACAATGACGTGGTAAATTTCACCATTGCCATTAATGACTACTACAAGCCAAAAGGAGCAAGCCAAGGCATTGAGCAAGTCACCTTTATCCAATGTGGGTATTGGTTCAACAGCGCCATTGCTGCAAGTTTGAGGAAGGGCGCAGTGATTGAAGCAGGCGGCAGGCTATTTCCTACCGCATATATGCGAGGCAATGAACCTAACGGGCAAATTAACATGCAGGTGCAACATATCAAAGTGCATGTGTTTGCCAAGAAAGACGAGCCGCAACATGAAGCGACAGAGCAGCCGCAATTGTGGCAAGAACCAACACAAGAGAAAGAAGGTGGTACTCTCAACAATGAGAAGCCGAATAAGTCGAGGTCAAGAAAACTAAAACCGCAACCAAACCATCAGCCGGTGACAACAGCGGAAGGAGGAGACGACTTGCCGTTTTAACAGAGTATAAGTTTGGAAGCATAGCACATCTATGCTTCCTTTCTTTCCCGCTTTTAAGAGCCTGGAAAGCTGCGACCGCATACGGTCGCAGCTTGTATTGAGACCAGTAATACATAACTTTAAAAGGATAATTGATACTAAAAAACTTGGCATTTTTCTTTCATTTCTCACCCACTTTTTGTACCTTTAAGACAAACATTTTGATATGGAAAAAAAGAATATCGGTATCTGGATACGCGTATCAACTGATATGCAGGTAAAAGATGAAAGCCCTGAACATCATGAAAAACGGGCACGCAACTATGCAGAAGCCAAAGGCTGGACGGTTGTGACCGTATATCGCTTAGAAGCGATGTCTGGTAAATCGGTCATGGCATATCCCGAAACAAAACGGATGCTGCAAGACATTCATGACGGTTTAATCACTGGTCTAATATTCTCAAAACTTGCGAGACTTGCCCGCAATACCAAAGAACTGCTTGAATTTGCCGAGATTTTCAGAAACTGTAATTCAGACCTGGTTTCCCTTGCCGAATCTATTGATACCTCAACCCCCGCCGGCCGGTTATTCTACACCATGATTGCTGCCATGGCCCAATGGGAACGTGAAGAAATATCTGAGCGTGTAGCCGCCTCCGTACCTATCCGTGCCAAAATGGGTAAACCACTTGGTGGCCCTGCATCATTCGGCTACAAATGGGAAGGCAAAGAACTACTCATTAATGAAGCAGAAGCACCCGTGAGAAAACTCCTCTATGAACTATTCATTAAAACCAAACGCAAGAAAACAACCGTAAAGGAGTTAAACAAACTTGGGTATCGTACCCGTACCGGCTCACCGTTTACAGACACCACCGTAGGACGGTTATTACGTGATTCAACTGCCAAAGGAATACGGAGGGCAAACTATACGAGAGCTGGTGCCGGTAACCGATGGACACTCAAGCCTAAAGAGGAGTGGGTGGAACTTCCTTGCCCCGCTATTGTAACCACAGATATATGGGACGAATGCAATACCATTTTAGACCAACAGGAAAAGAAACGTGCCCCGAGGGGGCCAAAAACAAACTTTCTGTTAGCGGGGTATGTGTATTGCGATTGCGGCAGCAAAATGTATGTCTATACCAGTGCACCAGTGTATAAATGCAAGAAATGCAAACGTAAAATTCATGCGGACGACCTTGATGAGATTTTCCATGAGCAATTGAAAACCTTCCTTTTAACCGATGCTGACTTAGAAACCGTTGCCCTCAAATCCCAAACCACCATTTCCGAAAAAGAAACATTATTGAAAACAATCTCAAACGATTACAACAAACTCAAAAAGAAAATGGAAGATTTGGTCAGTCTTCGCATTGAAAACGAAATTACCAAAGCCGATTTCAGCGCATTGTACAAACCGCTCGAAGAACAAGTTAGGCAGCTTGAAAACCAATTACCCGAAGTCGAAGCCGAAATTGACTTCTTAAAGATACAAGCACTATCAACCGACACCGTCCAGCAGGAAGCCAAAGATTTATACAACCGCTGGCCAAAACTCCCATTCCAAGAGAAAAGATCAATTATTGAAACCATTACTAATAAAATAGTAATCCACCCAAACAAAATAGATATATCCCTATCCTATCTACCCACCCCCCACCCAATACAAAATACAAATTTTCAAAACCCCGGAAAAGGGCAACGAAACGTGAACGATGAGATTTACTCAATCTACGAATACGAATTAATGCGAATGAAGAACGATGAGATTCTAAACAGTCTTAACATTGAAAATCCCTACACATTGTGAAATTCCCTCCGCTTCGCTCTATATCCCCCAATTTGTAAATTCGTATTCATTCGTAATTCGTAGATAGAGTTTTCAATATTCGTATATTCGTATTGATTCGTAATTCGTAGATTTTATAAAAATAAGTATATGTCTGAAGTGTCAGCAGTATCAGAAACAAAAGAGATCATCCAAAATAATCTCGATCATACCCTCTTTTCCTGGAGCAAACAAAAAGGCCTGGACCCTATTGCTGTTAAGTATGGGGCGGGCGTCTATATGTATGATTATGATGATAAACGCTATATAGATTTTTCCTCCGGCTTGATGAATGTTAATATCGGCCATGGCGACCAGCGTGTAACGGATGCAGTTGCCAGGCAAATGCAGGAAGTAAGTTATGTAACGCCGGGCTGTGTAACTAAAGCACGCGGCGAATTGGGAAAAATGCTGTCTGAAATAACGCCAAACGGATTAAATAAAACATTGTTTACGGTAGGAGGGGCAGAGGCTATTGAAAATGCTGTAAAACTTGCAAGATTATATACAGGCAGGCATAAAATTATTACACGCTACCGGGCATTTCATGGGGCATCTTATGGCGCGATGACTGCCGGCGGCGACCCCAGGAAGCTTGCAAGCGATGCCCAGCAAATGCCAAATGTTGTTCATGTTGAGGACCCCTATTGCTACCGCTGCCCATGGGGTAAGGAAATAACATCCTGCAACAGGGAATGTGTTAGCCATGTAGAACGCATAATTGAATTTGAAGGGCCTGAAAATGTTGCTGCCATTATTATGGAAGGCGAGAGTGGCTCATCAGGTTGCATAAAATATCCACCGGATTACCTGCAAAAAATAAGGGCTATTTGTGATAAGCATGGCATTCTTTTAATAGCCGATGAAGTAATGAGTGGGTTCGGCAGAACGGGCAAATGGTTTGGCGTTGATAATTATTCGGTAGTGCCTGATATGATAGCTACCGCAAAAGGTATTACATCAGGTTACCTACCCCTTGGTGCTTTGATTGTAAGTGATAAGATTGCGTCATATTTTGACGATAAAGTATTGTGGCTTGGCTTAACGTATTCGGCGCACCCGGTTTGTTGCGCTGCGGGTGTAGAAGTATTGAATATTTATGAAGAAGAAAATATGATTGATAATGCTGTGGAAATGGGCAAGTACATTGAGGAGCAGGTTGAATTGATGAAATTAAAGCATCCTTCAATAGGAGATTTCAGGAACACCGGATTATTGGGTTGCATTGAGCTGGTGAAGAACAGGCAAACCAAAGAACCTATGGCCCCTTTTAATGCAAAGCCTGCTGAGATGGCCATTATGAATAAAGTGGCCGCGAAAATAAAAGAACTGGGTATGTACACTTTTGTACGGTGGAACTATATTTTTGTTGCGCCTCCGTTATGTATAACAAAAGGCCAGGTTGATGAAGGGCTGGCAATAATAAGCGAAGCCATTTTGATTGCTGACGGTTATGTGTATTGATAGCTTGCGCCCTCAGTGGAAGCCCTTTTGGACCAAAGGTGTATTATCGGCTGCGCATCTGTCTGCCGTAGGTCGCCGGTTATTGTAAGAAATATTAAATTTTTGTATATTTGGAGAAAATAGTATATGATTTCTACAGAAGAAGATATATCTACCTTCGCAAGAATCGTAGATAAGTTGCGAGATAAGTCAGAAGAAGATCTGAAATTGCTTTATAATAAATTTTTCCGTAATGAATTGGAGAAAAACTGGAATGAACTTACTTCCGAAATGAATTTTAATGATGCAGGCGATGAAGACATTGTAAAGGCGATACAACAAAAACGCTACCCAAAATAATGATTTCTAAAATTGTATTGGATGCAAATGTTTGGATAAGATTTGCCCGCGCTGCCAGCCTTTCACCGTTAATTGACAGGTTTATACTATATAACTTTTTGCCGGTAGTAAATAGTTATCTGTTGTCAGAAATATTTGATGTTTTACTCAAACATCATTGGGCTTCGCAAAAACAAGCAGGCAAGCTTATTGAATTAATCAAATACCAGTCATTATATATCACCGAAAAAGCTGTATTCAGATTAAGTCCTGATCCAAAAGATAACTATTTGTTTGATTTGGCTATTCAGCAAAATTGTCGTTTTATTATTACCGACGATTTAGTTTTACTTTCTATTCAAATCAAGCCCGTGCCTATATATTCTTCAAACTGGTTTTTAAAGCATTTCCCTCTTTAATTGATAAATAGCCTTGTGCTTCAACCGCGTTGTGCCTTTGTATCAATATTATTTTTTTCATTCAAAAATATTTTTCAAAATTGTCCAAATCTTTTAACCGGCATTGTCTTTAATAAAATCACACTTATATGAAAGAATATCTTTTGATCTTCCGCGGCGGCGATACTGAGCGCAAACAACTATCACCTGAGCAATTGCAGGAGGAAATGAAAAGCTGGCAGGATTGGATCGGGGGCATTGCGCAAACAGGTAAGTTCGGCGGAGGCCATCCTCTGGCACCCGTGGGCAAAGTGCTTAGCGGCGTTGCAAAAAAATTAACCGATGGCCCGTTTATAGAAGGAAAGGAAATTGTTGGAGGGTATATAGTGGTTAAAGCTGATTCTATTGAAGAAGCCACCACAGTCGCCGAAGGCTGCCCCAACCTTAACACAGAAAGCGGAACGGTTGAAATTCGTGAAATAGGTACCATGACAGCCATGTAACTATTAAATGTGCAGCAATGGAAACCAAAACAATAAAACAAACGGCAACATTCAGCGCTACGCCTGCGGAAGTGTATGACCTGATCATGGACGCAAAAAAGCATGCAGCTTTTGCAGGTGGCAAAGTAACCATGAGTAAAAAGCCTGATGGAAAATTTGTTGCGTTTGATGGTTACTGCCATGGATATAATATTGAATTGCAAGAGGGCAAAAAAATAGTACAGGCCTGGCATTTTGCAGAGGACGGCTGGCCGGATGATCATTATTCTACCTGTACCTTTAAGTTTGAGCCAAAAGAGAAAGGCACTAAATTAACTTTTACCCAAACAGGCGTTCCCGCGCATAAGGCAGAATCGCTTACCGGCGGATGGAAAGAATATTATTGGCAGCCCATGAAAGAATATCTTAAAGCGCATGCTAAATAAAAACCTGTCAATGATCATTGTCTCTTTCGTCATAGCGAACCCGCCCCTATAGGTGACCATATACTAACAAAATAAGGGCGGCTGTGGCTATCTGCCTAAATCGAAGCGTGTATAAACAAATAACCGTTGTACCTGCCATCCCTCATATCTTCTCACTTCCTCTTCAAAAAAAAATTCTCTTATTTGTCCAAACCCTTTCTATAGTATTTGTCTTTACATAAACCAATTACAAAAATTAAAAACTAATCATTATGACAACTCAGCAAGTAGCAAACCGTTTAGTAGAACTTTGCCGCCAGGGAAAAATTTTTGAAGCAATCCAGGAATTTTACGGTGAAGATATCGAAAGCATTGAGCCTGCACACGCGCCAACTAAATCTGCAAAGGGCCTTGCCAATGTTATGGCAAAAGGGCAGCAATTTGCATCTATGATCGAAGAAACCCACGGAGGCACTTTCTCCGACCCTATTGTTTGTGGAAAGCACTTTAGCGTAGCTATGACGCTTGATGCAACGTTTAAGGGCATGGGCAGAATGAGTTTTGAAGAAATTTGCGTATATGAAGTAAAAGATGGTAAAATAATATTTGAGCAATTCTTCTTTTAAAGTAACCACAGCCTTAAGCCCGCGGTTATAACAAAACAAAGGAAATAAAGTAACGTTACATTCCGGCAAGTAAGTAATTTGGCGGAAATTATGCCAGGCACCACACAAATAGAAAGCACCGTTAATCATCTTTTCCGTCACCAGGCGGGTAAAATGGTAGCGGTGCTTACCCGTATTTTTGGCGTGCGCAATCTTGAACTGGCGGAAGATGTTGTGCAGGATACTTTAATTGCAGCACTTGAACAATGGAAGATACAGGGCATACCCGATAAACCCGAAAGCTGGCTTTTTATAGTGGCAAAGAATAAAGCCCTTAACCTGATAAAAAAGCAAAAGACAAATATTTTATTTGGCGATGATGATACACAACCGCTTCTTCAGTCAGGTTATACTTTAGAAACCACTTTTAATCAACTGGCAGAAGATGAATATATTAAAGACGACCAGTTAAGGATGATGTTTGCATGCTGCCATCCTGAAATTTCACCGGAGAACCAGGTAACGCTGATATTAAAAACGCTTTGCGGTTTCAGCACCGCAGAAATTGCAAAAGCATTTCTTACTTCTGAAGATACCGTTTCAAAAAGGCTTTACCGCACAAAAGAATTTTTCAGGCAGAATAAAATAAAGCTGGTTATTCCTAATACAGGTGAAATAAAAAAGCGAACAGAGACTGTTCTAAACACGTTGTACCTGCTTTTTAATGAAGGATATAATTCAACGCAGGCAGAAGAATTGATAAGGACGGACGTAATGGAAGAAGCAATGGTGCTTTGCAAATTACTCACGCAAAACATCCTTACACAGTTACCGGAAGTGTATGCATTGATGGCGTTGATGTATTTTCATGCAAGCAGGAGCAACAGCCGCTTAACCGCCGAAGGTGAAATGATCTTATTGCCTATGCAGGATCGCAGCAAATGGAACAGGGCCTTTATAGAAGAAGGAAATAGCTGCATGAATAAGGCCGCTTTTGGAAATGCCGTAACTTCTTTTCATCTTGAAGCTGCTATTGCTTTTGAGCATTGCACCGCGGAGAGTTTTGAGAAAACAAACTGGAGTAAGATCATCTATTATTACGACTGGCTTTATAAATTATCTCCCTCGCCCATCACTGAATTAAATAAAACGGTAGCGATTATGCAGGCGCAAGGTGCTGCTGCTGCGTTACAAGCGTTGGAAAATATTCACGATAAAAGAAAGTTAGAATCATATTACATTTATTATAGCCTGCTTGGAGAGATACATGCGAGGCTTTTAAACAAAACAGAGGCCTTTAAAAATTTTGAAGCTGCTATTAATCTTACAAGATCTGCAGTAGAGCGTAAAATGTTACGAAACAAAATCGTCTCGCTGGAAAGTATCGCTCCTGCTCAGCAATAGTACCCGGTTCCGCTGGTCAATCCGGAAAACCCTTCACCACAAATTTTGGGCTTTCAGTAAAGTCTCCAATATTCTTTCTATATTCATTCATAAAAACAGATGCGTTTACTATTCTGCCTGCTGGTATTTATCGCTACCGGTACATTCGCACAACGGCCGTCCTATGGCGGTAAGTTAAAGCCTGAACAGGCTAATATGGATATTCAGCATTATACTATTGCCCTTACGGTAGATATACCAGGCAAAGCGATAAGCGGTTATACTGAAATAGAGTTGATAGTTAAACAGCCAACCAATGTTTTGCTGTTTGACCTGATGGATTCATTGCAGGTGCAAAAAGTATGGGTTAATAATAAGAACGTTTCTTTTACCCACGATAAAAACCTGCTGCATGTAACATCTGATGCGCAATTCCCCTCCGGCAATACCATTGTAAAAGTGCAGTATGCGGGCCATCCTATGATTGCAATACGGCCACCATGGGATGATGGATTTACATTTACGCAGGATTCTTTGGGGCACCCGTGGGTTGCTATTACTGCAGAAGGCACAGGTGGCAAAATATATTTTCCCTGCAAAGACCATCCTTCTGATGAGCCTGATAAAGGTGTTGATATGATCATCACGGTGCCCGAAGGGCTTGTAGTTGCCGGTCCGGGTATGCTGTTACAAACCACTACCCATAATCATTTAAGCACTTATCACTGGCAAACAAAATACACCATCAACAACTACAGTATCATTTTCAATATCGGCGATTATACCGTAGTTAGCCGAACATATACCACCATTAATGGCAATAAGGTGCCCATGCAGTTTTACGTATTGAAATACGATGCACCCAAAGCCGCGCACCATCTTGAGCTTTTGGAAAAAATGGCACATGTAAAAGAAAAATATTTTGGCGAGTATCCCTGGGCGAAAGAAAAGATCGGGCTTGTTGAAACACCACACCTCGGCATGGAGCACCAAACAATGAATGCCTACGGCAACAAATTTCGTTATGCAACAGTTGCGGGGCAGGATTTTGACTGGCTGATGAACCACGAATTCGGCCATGAATGGTGGGGCAATAAAGTAACCGCAAAAGACTGGGCTGATTACTGGATACATGAAGGCATTGGCAGCTTTGGCGATGCATTATATACCCGTGATGTTGATGGGGAAGAAGCTTACGAAAAGATATTTCAAAACAATGTTTCGCGCATTAAAAATGATAAGCCTGTAGTGCTGGGAAAAGATATAGAGGAGGAAGAGGCCTACCATGGTGATATTTATGTTAAGGGATCGTTCTTTATGCATACCTTAAGATATGTACTCGGTGATGATGTGTTTTTCCCCACGGTTAAAAAATTGTGTACCGATAGCATGTACACTTATAACAATCTTATAGGTACAGAAGATGTGCAATTGTTATTTAGTAAGGCCTCAGGTATTGATCTTTCCTCTTTATTCCACATGTATCTCTATACAACGGATAAATTAGATATACATGTTCAGCAAACAGCATTAACAAAATACTTAGTCAAACTTGATAATATTGATATGCCGCTGCCAATTGATATTACCACCAATACAGGCACAGTAAGACAAATGATAGACAAAAAAGGCATCACAATAACAAGCACCACCATGCCGCTAATTGATGCAAAAACATTTTATTTTAAGAGGGTGGTGTATGAGTAAATACCGCGTCATAGCGAGGCTTCTCCGATGGTTTGTGCATGGGTAAAAGCCGTGGCTATCTTTTAGCACTACAGCCTGTTTGAGCAGATAGCCACAGCTTTTTTTGCTCTGTGCACAATGCTGCAAAAAAGCTTCGCTATGACGACAATGTAGTAGTGAAGCTCACTGAATAAACTCAGTACTATGGATTTCAAAAAGCAAGCCGCGCAAGCTGCAGCATCTCTTGTAAAAGATAACTCCATCATTGGTTTAGGCGCAGGCAGCACCATGGCCCACATGGTGTATTTTTTAAAAGAGATGGGAGATAATGGGCTTAGTATCAAGCTGCTGACTTCTTCATTTTCAACAAGGCAATTATTACTGCAAAACGGCTTTGCCTTATTGAATACTGCAGATGTTGCCGCAATAGATATTTATTTTGATGGCTGCGACCAGTTTGATATAAACTTAAATGCATTAAAAAGCGGGGGCGGTATTCATACCCAGGAAAAATTGCTCGCAACCATGGCCAAAGAATTTGTGTTGGTGGGTGATGAAACAAAATATTCCGAACAATTAGAAACAAAGTTTCCTTTGGCGATTGAAGTGCTTCCACAAGCGGTAAGTTTTATTCCGCACAGGGTGCAGCAAATTTTTCCCGGAACAAAAACCGTTATGCGGTTGGGTGATAAAAAAGACGACGCTGTTATAACAGAGAACGGCAATTATCTTTTTGATATTTGGTTTACTAAATGGCCGCCACTTGCCGGGCTAAACAGCTTGCTTAAAAATATTACAGGCATAGTAGAAACCTCGTTATTTTATGGCATTGCCACCAAGGCTATCATTGCGGGTGAGGGCGGCGTGCGAACGATTTATCCGGGAAAAGTGAGTTTGCGATAAAAACACAGGAATAAGTTTAATTGCCAAGTGTTTTGCATTCTTGGGAAAGATAAAATTTGACTATTGGAGGCCTGAATAATTTTTTGCTTGAGCATCTAAAGGTTGCATGAAGAATAGCGTAGCAAAGCCCGACAGGCTGACATTATTGTAGAAAGGCCTTGAGTAAATGCAATAAACCCCAGCGGGGTGACATTTCAAGTACCCTTTTTGGCAAATGGATAATTTAAAAAAACGTTAATGATATGAATGTCTATAATTGATTATGTGCGAATATAAACTATGTCACCCCGTTGGGGTTTATGCATTGGTAGAAATTAGATTACTATAATAATGTCATCCCGTTGGGATTGAGGAAGTGCGAAGTTTAAATCTTTGTTTGTTATTCCGAACTATTTCAAGCTTACAAAACCTCCGCAACTCCCGCACCTACTTTACCTGGTTCCCTTACTGCAGGCGGGTGGCGGTGCCAAAACGATGCAAGTATCGAGCCGCTTATATTCATAATAGGCCCAAATATGGCGGGTGCCAAACCTAATGTTGCTGTTTTGCCAACCGCCTTTGCAAGGCCTGATGCCAGCCCGCTGTTTTGCATACCCACTTCAATTGCAATGGTACGTGCATCCCGTTCTCCTAAACGGAACAAACGCCCCATCCAATAACCAAATAAATATCCCGAAGTATTGTGTATGGCAGCGCAAACGATCAACGCAGGCCCAATGGTTAAAAGGCTGTTTCTTCCCGATGCAACAATTATCACAATAATAAAGGCAATCCCAAACATAGATGCCAGCGGCAATGCCTTATCAAGCCACTTTACTTTGCCTTTAAAAAAATGGTTGAAAATAAGCCCGGCAAAAAGTGGTATGATAACCATCTGCACAATATCCCACATCATTGCTATTGTATTTACCTGAATAAATTGGCCACCGAGCAACTTCATTAATAATGGCGATAACAACGGCGACAACAGGGTGGATACCGCCGTTAACGTAACAGATAATGCCAGGTTAGCTTTAGCCAGGTACGACATTACATTCGATGCCATGCCGCAAGGCATGCTGCCAACCAATACCACTCCTGCCGCAATTTCAGGCGGGAACTTAAATACCGAAGCCAGCGTAAAACCTGCCAATGGCATAAAAGTATAATGCCCCAAAAGCCCTATCATCACCGCCTTTGGCATTTTAAACACTCCGGCAAAATCTTTAAAACCTATCTCTGTGCCCATGCCAAACATGATGAGTTGCAGCAGCGGGGTAATAAGCGAAGCAAGTTTAAAACCGTTCCATTGTGTAAATAATTCAGGGTAAAACATTGCCGCTGTTGTGGCCGCAAAAATGATCACCGTGAATGAAGAGCCCTTTAACATTACATATCCCCTGAACCCAATGGCCAACATGATAAAAAAGGCAACCAGCATGGGGCCGGTAAGTGCTGAGGCGCCCATGATAATTGTTAGTATAGCTGCAATTAAACATATTGCGGCCAGGCTTAAAGCTATCTTGTAAATTTTCATACTTCTTGCAAAAGCAAACTTATCTCATAATTATAAACTGCATAAATAAATATCTTTACACAAATTGCTTCTATGAATAAAGTGTTTGCCAACGCGGATGAAGCCATTTATGACATAAAAGATGGTGATATTTTAATGCTTGGTGGTTTTGGTTTGTGCGGCATACCGGAGAACTGTATTGCCGCGCTTGTACGCAAAGGCGTAAAAGGGCTTACCTGTATAGCCAACAATGCCGGCGTTGATGGTTTTGGCCTTGGCCTGCTGCTTAAAACAAGACAAATAAAAAAAATGATGAGCAGTTATGTGGGCGAGAACGCGGAGTTCGAGCGGCAGTTACTCAGCGGCGAACTTGAGGTTGACCTAATTCCGCAGGGCACCCTCGCTACACGCATACAAATGGCAGGGATGGGCATACCGGCATTCTTTACTCCTGCAGGTTTTGGAACTGAAATTGCAGAAGGTAAAGAAACCAGGGAATTTGACGGGAAAATGTATTTGATGGAAAAAGCCCTGCATGCAAATTTTGCCATTGTAAAAGCATGGAAAGGCGATACTATGGGCAACCTGGTATTTAGGAAAACGATGCGCAATTTTTCAACCTCTATGGCGAAGGCGGGTGATATAACCATTGCCGAAGTTGAAGAACTGGTGCAACCCGGCGAACTCGACCCCGATAGCATACATGTGGCGGGAGTATATGTGCACCGCATTTTTCAGGGCGTTGCTTATGAAAAAAGGATTGAAAGAAGAACGGTGAGAATAGAGTAGGAGTTGACAGATGGTAGATGACCGTTGACAGAAAAAAGAGAAAAAAAATCATCTAAATATAATTAAATTCTCCTGTATCTACATAATAGCTCGTATGGTTAAAGTCATTTCATTTTTTTATCTTTTGCTATTTTTCAATTACGGTAAATCTCAAACAATAAATCATAAAATTGAAATTAGCAGCGTGAATAGATTTGTTTATTTTATTGACATAGGCAAAAAGGAAGTGGAGAGTGATGGAACTTATTCTTATGTTGGCGCGAATCAGCTTCAAATCAGCTCTAAAATAAATTTATCTCCGGATAAGCTACGAGATATCATCAAGAAAAGATTGGTTGACAACAAGCTTAATGATACGGCTTATATTGATTCTAACTTTTTATATCTTGATTATTTAAAACATAATGATACGAATACCTATAAAGTACTTAAACCGATTCAAGAGAAGACAGTCGCCGTAAGACTTAGCTCCCATATGGGAAAGGGCTATTATGATAAAGCTAATGACATAGAATTTTCCTATTCTATAACATTGGTAAAAGGGAAATGGATAAGCCTTACAATAGATAAGGAATTAGCATACGATATTTTAGGCAGAACGACTCTTTTCTTTAATGATAACGCAAAAAAGTATCATTTATTTATTTTGACAAAGCAAGAATATGCATATCCCTTAACTAACCTATAGCCTGCTTTTGCCGACTGTCTTGTCCGTACAAAAATGATGTCATTGGTGTATAAGTGTACGGATAAAAAGCAAAACAGATCAAGAGGGCGGCTTAATCACCTTCCCATCCTCTTCATCCTGCAAATCCACCCAAATCTCCGTCCAAACAATCTCCGTCCAAACAATCTCCGTCCTTATTGCTTTGTAAACGTCAAAACAATATTGCCCGTTTTTTCATTAAACTTAACCGGGTACTTTAATACCATGGACTTTTTACTGAGGCTGGTAATTTGGGCGATGTATAGCGTAAAACGATCAGTAAGAATTCCCTTGGGTGCGCTAAAACGGAAGAACTGTAAAAAATGGGTGTTTTTTTGCAACGCAACTACTTCCCAGTTTATTTTCCGTGCGCCTTTTAAACAAGTTCCATCAGTGGTATTAATAGTGTAAGCGCCGCCCCCACCATCGTAGAAAGACCATTTGCTGCCCGCAAGGCATTGCAGGGTGGCATCCTCAAATATAGGTGCTGTTATTTGGGTGCCTGCAAGGTCGCCTTCAATATCTGTTGAGGTTATCACCCAATCATCCTTTAATCTTACATTGGTGGCAACTGCATAAGGCGCAGAGCACGAATGGAACAGAACAGGTATAAGAAGTATAAATAATATGCGGTATGTAGTTTTCATTGCTTTAAGTTTCAGCTTTGGCAGAAATTAAAATGATGGATTATTTTTTTAGTATTTTAAATTCAACCCGCCGGTTAAGGTTACGGTCTGCAAGGTTTTTTTCAGGATATACCAAACGGCGTCTTGAACCAAAACCTGCCAACGATTGTACGCGCTCGCGGGCAATGCCATTCTTTACAAGATAATCAGCTATCGCCTGCGCCCTTGCATACGAAAGGTTGAAGAGGTGTGTATCAAAATCAAGCGCATCTGTCGCCAGCGAATCAGTGCAGCAAACATGGCCTTGTATCTCCAGTTCCAGCGTAGGCCGTGCTTTCATCACTCCAAGCACAGCATTCAAAGGCGATACCGAGCTTTTTACAAATACGTGCCTGCCTTCTTCAAAATAAATGGTATGCAGTACAAATGACTGGCCAATGCTCGCATGTTTTATGGCGGTTATTATTCTTTCTGTTAAGCCTCTGTCCACTTCGCCGGTTGGTATGTATTCTTTAATTTCTATTGGCCCTGTTGGCTTTGTTGTATCCAAAACAACAGGCTGCTGTATCTTAACTGTATCGGCAGGCGATGATGTAACCACGGGTGGGGCGGCTATTACTTTTTGCGTTACAACCGTATCCTGCTTTGGTGTTGGTGGGGCAATAAGTATAGGTTTAACAGTATCAACAGGCGGCGCGGGCGGTATAACGGTAGCAACAACCGGTTGTTTTTTTAGAGGAGATATTACATAGCAGGTAAGTATTACCACCCTGTTGTTTTGATGGGCTGTTTCTGTCGTACCCTGGTCAAGCAATTTACGTTTGCCAAAAGCATTGATATGTGTTTCGGTATTGCTGGAAAGGCCATTCGTTAACAGGTAATGCTGCACCGATTTAGCCCTGTTTAATGCCAAAACGTCGTTGTAAGCCACGCTGGCGCGTGAATCGGTGAAGGCCTCAATATTTATCCAGGTTATTTCTTTGTGGTGAGCAATAAAATCGTCAAGGGTTTGTTTTGCGTCGGGGGAAATATTGTATTTGTCAAGGGCAAAATAAACTTTTACCTTAATGGAATCAGCCTGTTGGGCATGCGAAACGGTAAGATTTATAAGAAGAAAAAACAATAATAGATAGCTGTATAGGTACCTGTTCATAAGGATCAGTGGTTTAAAATACGGATTAATATTTCTAAACAGGGCGAAAATTACAACATTCGGTTTTCAGATGGAATTAAAAAAGCATTTAAGATGCTTAATTAAGCCGTAAAAAGCGCTGCAGCTATGCCATCCGCGAAGAACTTGCCTTTAGGTGTAAGCACAAGGTGATCGTTTTTTAGTTCAAGTGTTCCGGCATCTAAGAATTTACGTGCATCTTTTTCAATTTGTTCTTTGTTTTTGGCACCCCAGGTTTGCCGAACATGGTATAGTGAAAGCCCTTCCATGGTGCGAAGGCTGGTCATAATGTACTCGTTCAATTGCTGGGTGGCCGTGAGGTATTCAATTTCAAAAGGAATGGTATTCTGCTCAATACTTTTTAAGTAGAGTGCATTGTTTGAAATATTCCATTGCCTGCTATTACCGTTATAAGAATGTGCCGACGGGCCCAGCCCCAGGTATTGCTTTCCCTGCCAGTAACTGCTGTTATGCCGGCTTCGCCGGCCGGGTTTTGCAAAGTTTGAAATTTCGTAATGTTCAAAACCCGCCGCTCCGGCCAACTGCATCAATATTTCGAAATGCCTGCTTTGTTTTTCAGAGTCAATATTGGGCATTTTGTGCTGTTCTATCATTTTATACAATACCGTCTTTGGTTCAACCGTTAATGCATAGCAGGAGAGATGGGGAATTTTGAGTGATATAGCTGTTTGTATATTATGCACCCAGCGCTCATCAGTAAGCGTAGGCGTGCCGTAAATAAGGTCAATGGTGATGTTATCAAACCCGGCCTCTTGTGCCAGCAGAATGCTTTGTAATGCCTGTTCAGCACTATGCGCCCTGTTCATCCATTGCAGATCTTCTTCAAAAAAAGATTGTATGCCTATACTTAGCCTGTTTATGCCTGCCATCTTCCATTCAGCCAGTTTTTCTGCTGTTATATCATCAGGGTTGGCTTCAAGGGTAATTTCGGCATTATCTTCAAGTGCAAATAATTCCCTTAATTTTTCAATCTGCAATCTTAAATCTGCAATCTTCAATAGAGAAGGCGTGCCCCCTCCAAAATAAATGGTACTAACTTTTTCGTTTATATAATCTTTGCGCAGCAAAGCTTCTGTACAAATTGCCTGCAACATGGCAGGAATATTATTTGAAGAAGTGGAAAAATGAAAATTACAGTAATGACAGGCCTTTTTGCAAAACGGGATATGAATATAAATACCGGCCATTGGGACAAAGGTAGAGATTGTTGCGTTGTTATTGTTTTTAGGAGTATTTCGATTTTTTTCAGTCTCTCGGAGGTGCGCTATCGGTTGCTTACATGAGAATAAAGAATGGGTTGACTCGTCCGTTCTGAAAACGCACATCAAGTGTTCGTTTTTGATACATCTCGAATTTTAACATAGGCATAATAATTTTATTATCAGATAATTACATTGCTGGCATAGTTATTACGATTGAATTCGTATATGTTTTTAATTTTAATTTAGTTTTATTCACCAAATCATGATTAAGAATTACTTTAAGATCGCCTGGAGAAACCTGATCAAACAAAAAGGACTGTCGTTCATCAGTGTTTTTGGATTATCATTGGGCATTGCGTGTTTCAGCCTGTTTGCCTTATATGCCTGGAATGAATTTAATTTTGACAGTTTTCATCAAAACGCGAAAAATATTTACCGCGTGTACACCTGGACAGAAGCTACAAATGGCAGTGAAGCCAGTGGATCCATCCTAACCCCGATGCCATTAGGCCCCGCGATGAAACATGACCTGCCTGATGTTGAAAATGAGACACGTTACCTTCAAACCTATGAGGTTTACATTAATGTGGGTGACCGGGCTCAACGGGAAAACCTCGCGTTTGCAGACCCCTCGTTCTTTTCGGTATTCTCATTTAAACTTAAATATGGTAATGCTGCAACAGCGCTGGATGGTTTGCACAATATCGTACTGACAGAAGCAACAGCCAATAAGCTATTCGGTCAAACTGATGTTATCGGAAAAGCGTTCCAGGTGAAAGTGGGTGATCAGTTTGAACCGTTTACCGTATCCGCAGTGGCAGAAAATCCGCCGTCCAATTCTTCTTTCCAGTTTACGATGCTGGCGGGTTTTGACTATCTTAAAACCACATCTTTTGGCAAGATGAGCGCAACGAAGTGGGGTAGTCTTTTTCCTTATTTGACCTTCGTGCAGCTTAAACCCGGAAGCCGGTTACCGGATGACCCGCGATCTCTTGCCGGTTTCAGGAAAACATATTATCCGGATGAAGAAAAAGAAGCCAGGGCACAGGGCTGGCACGGCGCAGGGTCAAATCGTAGTTTCCGGCTGGAACCTTTGCAGGATATTCATACCGATACCTGGTTTCTGTACAATAAAATCCCACCTGTTAGTGCCAAAACCATCTGGATCCTCCTGGGCATTGCTGCAAGCGTGCTCCTGATCGCCTGTATTAATTTTACCATCCTGGCAATTGGGCGTTCGTCGGGCCGTGCCAAAGAAGTCGGTGTCCGAAAAGTAATCGGCGGCACCAAAAAAACCTTGGTCGTCCAGTTTTTAACTGAGGCTGTTTTGCTTACAATGCTTGCTACCCTGGCCGGAATGTTACTTGCAAAGCTGCTTTTGCCCTATTTCAACCAACTTTCGGGGCGCGAGCTTAGCTTTTCTTTCCCACAGATGCCCCAATTGTTATTATTCATCCTCGGTTTAATAGTAGCGGTCGGCCTGCTCGCCGGCATTTACCCATCGCTGGTACTATCCCATTTTAAGCCGGCCGAGGTATTAAAACGCAAGCTGAAGCTTGGAGGCGCTAACCTGTTTACCAGGTCATTAATGACATTGCAATTTGTGGTTTCCGCCGCGCTCGTAATTTCAACAGTGATCATCCTGCAGCAACTGCACTATATGCAATCAAAAGACCCGGGGTTTAATAAAGAAAATGTGCTGGTGGTGGAAGCATTGGATATTCCCGGCACGCAAAAAATATACCCTTTGCTCAGACATGACCTGGCTTCCTGCTCTCAGATTACGGGCATAGCCTGCGCGGACAATGGCCTGGGTGAAAATGAAGGCATTAGTTCCGGTGGCTTTACGTATAACAACAAACCGGTGAATCCTTATGAATATTTTGTGGATCACAACTACATTCCCGTCCTCGGAATGAAATTACTGGCCGGTCGGAATTTTGATCCGCAGGTCGCATCTGACACCGTAAGTTCTGTCATCATCAATGAAGCCATGATGAATGCCATGGGCCTGCTACCCGGTAAAGCCATCGGCCAAAGACTGACCGGCTATTACGGCAAGGGTGAAGAACCGGTAATCATTGGCGTGGTCAAAGATTTCAATTACCTGGGTCTCCAGCAACAGGTGCAGCCGCAATTGTTTCACCAGTTTGCGCCGCACCAGCCTTACCATTTTTTTATTCGTATCCAGGCCGGTAGCCTGCCGGGTGCGCTCGCCGCCCTGCAAAAAGCGTGGAAAAATGTAGCGCCCGCGTACCCCCTGAAATACAATTTCCTGGACGAAGACCTGGACCGTTTTTACAGATCGGAGCAGCAACTTAGCGGCATCATCGGCTGGGCTGGCGGCATCTCGATTTTCTTGTCCTGCATGGGTTTGTTTGGTATCGCCGCATTGGTTGTTGTTAACCGCACCAAGGAGATCGGTATCCGTAAAATATTGGGCGCAAAAGTTTCAACGATCATCAGCTTACTTTCCAAAGAATTCTTCCGGCTGGTTACTCTTGCTTTTCTTCTTGCCGTGCCTGTAACCTGGTACCTGATGAACAAATGGTTACAGCGCTATGCCTACCGGATCAACGTCGAATGGTGGGTTTTCGCGCTGACAGGTTTGGCCATTAGTGCTATCGCGCTGTTTACAGTAAGTTCACAAGCGATCAAAGCAGCATTGGCCAACCCGGTAAAAAGTTTGAGAAATGAGTAAATTTAATACCCGTGGTTAGTAAAGGAACCTGAATCAAAACAGGAGGTATGTTGTTTAGTTGAAACACGAATTGGTGCGTTCATGGGCGAGATACGGAATGTATTGTTATCTCCGGATTAACAGCGTCTTTTTTTGTCTAAAATGGGTCACACCATCTTCGCCCATTAACCAAAGCATGTTAAGTGCATTAAAAAATGTAAATGGTCTCACCAGAAGGGTCAAAGCCCCATCGTTAGATATAGATCGACCGAATTTTCAAAATTTATGTTACCTATTTGTTACTTATTTGATTTATTTCGTTTAATGTCAGGCTTTTATTCAATTCCGCCCATACTTGAGCGTAACTTTTGTAAACTTGTTGGATAGAAAGATGGCAAAACTAATTCAATATGGGGCTTTTTTCATCATGATTGTTTTGATGTGCCTGTGTATTGAAGCTAGGGCGCAAAAGAATTACAAGCTGGTAGTGATACCTGTTGATAATGCCGGCGCTGTTAATGCCCTGAAATTGAAAACAGATTTTCCAACAATACCTGCCTGCCTGCAATATGTTCGGCAACTGCCAGGCATGCTGATGGCGGAGGGGTATATAAGCGCATCTATTGATTCCTTACACCAGGATTCATCTTCTGTTCAAATGCAATTGTTTTTGGGTGAGAAATATATTTGGAATGATGTTAGGGTTGATGAGAAAGATTGGTACCTGCTTAACCAGTTAGGCTTTAATAAAGCTACTTTTCATAATAAGCCATTTGATGGGGCTAAAGTATCGCAGCTATATAATTTGCTGCTCGACTATTTTGCCAATAATGGATACCCTTTTGCGAAAGCAGGGTTGGACAGCGTTGCATTAAACGGAGGAAGCATAAATGCGCATTTAAATATTGACAAAGGCTTCCTGTATCATATTGATACCATAAACATAGCCAGTTCGATAAGGCTTTCCCGCAATTTTATCTACCGTTATCTCGAAATAAAACCACATGATATTTACCAGCAAAGCAAACTGGATAAAATAAACCAAAGGATAACCGAATTGCCTTATGTGGAGCAACTGGAGCCCTGGAGTATAACTATGCTGAATACCGGCTCAGACGTAAACCTTTACCTGCAGCCCCGGAAAAGTAACCAGTTAAATGTATTGGTAGGGTTTTTGCCTGCCAATGCGGATCTTGGCGGCAAGCTTCTTTTAACCGGTGACGCAACGCTTGACTTGCGTAACCCTTTTGGTAATGGCGAAACTATTGCAGTTAACTGGCAGCAACTGCAGCCCTCTGCACCAAGATTAGACCTGCTTTTTCAACGGCCTTATATTTTTAATTCGCCTTTTGGGTTCAATTTTAAATTCGACCTGTATAAAAAAGATTCATCTTATATTAATATCAATTCACAGTTTGGCGTACAATATATTTTGTCGGCAAAACAATCCGGCAGTGTTTTTATTCAATTGCAGTCAACCAAAGTATTAAATATTGACACTGGTGCTGTTATACTTACCAAACAATTACCCAGTATTATTGACGGCAGTTCTGTAAGCCTTGCCCTGCAATACGACTTTAATAATACAAATTACCGGTTTAACCCCCGTTCAGGCAATGAACTGGAATTGATTACTAGTTTTGGGAATAAAAAAATAAAAGAGAATAGTTCTATATTGGCGATAAAGGATACAACTTTTAATTACGCGCAATTATATGATTCTATAAAACAGAACAGCTACCAGTTCAGGGTGCGTATAACCGCGGCACATTATTTTCCTTTAGGCAAACAATCTACCTTTAAAACAGCGATAAATGCGGGATGGTACCAATCCGCAAATTATTTTGATAATGACCTGTTCCAGATTGGTGGTAATAAACTTTTACGCGGTTTTGACGAAGAGAGTATTTACACAAACCAATTTGCGATAGGTACGGCCGAATATCATTACTTGCTTGGCCAAAACTCCTATCTTTTTGTATTTACCGATGCGGGGTGGGCGAAGTACCAAAGCTTGTCAATGGATTACTCGCACACCTATCTTGGGTTGGGCATCGGGCTTGCATTTGAAACAAAAACAGGGGTATTTAATATTTCATTTGCCGAAGGCGCACGTAACGACCTGGGTTTTGATTTCAGGCAATTAAAAATACACCTTGGTTTTGTGAGTGTGTTCTGAGAAAATGTTCATGGTTCATGGCTCATGGTTCATAGCAGTACATAAACGGCGCAAAGTTTTACCATTTCAGCGCGATGTTTTAGGGGTTTGCAGCATTTTGCCCGATACCGGCATAGCCTGATATTAGCTTTGCTGCTGTAAATAAAAATTCCACCTTAAAATATTGTTTTATGAAAAAGTATTTATTGATCATAGCAGTTGCAGCCGCGGTAATAATGCTTTCTTTTTCATGCAAGTCAAAAATGGCAGTTGCTGAAAAAGCGATAGACAAAACCATTGACATGGCTGTATTTACAAACAGCAATTATACATCAAAAGTATATGACGATGCTACTGCAGGATTAACTGTGACAGTTAAGAAAGCGAAGAAGAATGCAACTGAGATTGTGTGGGAAGAATCTTTTCCATCACTGGCGCTAAAACTTTTTCCGGCAGCTATTAATGCCTTTGTAGAGGCTATTCACATCCCCGCAATACAGGCTAAAGATGTGCTTGAGGTTTCTTATACGCTTACATATAACTCTAAAGGCAGTACCATGCAAATGCAGGGCGACAAAGTTGTTACAGGCAAACAGAGCAGCGATAAGATATTTATAAATATATAGGCAACTTAAAAATTATTCCAGGTTAGGCCTAAGCCATTTTTCGGCTTCTTCCTTGCTCCAGCCTTTTCGTTTTGCATAATCCTCAAACTGGTCATTCGATATTTTACCTATGCCAAAGTATTGGCTTTGCGGATGACTGAAATACCAGCCGCACACACTTGCCGCAGGGTACATAGCCAATGATTCGGTTAAAATTATACCTGTATTTTCAGTAGCATTAAGAAGGCTGAATAATTTATACTTCTCGGTATGTTCCGGGCATGCAGGATAACCCGGCGCCGGGCGAATACCAACATATTGTTCTTTTATCAGTTGCTCAGTATTAAGCTGTTCGTCTTTTGCATAGCCCCAAAACTCTTTACGCACCCTTGTATGCAAAAGTTCCGCAAAAGCTTCTGCGAGCCTGTCAGCCAGGGCCTGGAGCATTATTTTGTTGTAGTCGTCATACTGCTTCTCAAAATGCTTTATGTGAGGCTCAATGCCTTTTATAGTAACGGCAAATGCCCCTATATAATCAGTCCCCTCCCGTCCCCCGGTGGGGGAGGCCTCGATGGCCAGTTTTTCAGATGGCTTGATAAAATCAGCAAGCGACAAATTAGGCTGCCCCGGCGCTTTTTTAACCTGTTGGCGTAAACTTTCTAAGTGGATGGTTTTACCACTATCTGTAACCTCAATCGTATCCGGCCCAACCTTGGCTGCTTCCCAAAAACCTATTACACCTGTTGCCGTTAACCATTTCTCTGCAATGATTTTATCCAACAAGCCGTTAGCATCATTGTATAATTTTGTTGCTTCTTTGCCAATCACTTCGTCTTCTAATAATTGCGGAAACCTTCCTCCCATTTCCCATGCTATAAAAAAAGGCCCCCAATCAATATATTGCCTTATCTCATTTAAGTCATAGTCTGCAAATGCTTTTATACCTGTGAATGAAGGGGTTGGTGGAATATAATTTTCCCAATCAATCTTTACAGCATTTTTTTGTGCATCTGCAAAAGATATGTACTGTTTTACAGACTGTTTTTTGTCGAAATCTTCCCTTAGCTTGTTGTATTCTTTTTTAATGTTACTCAGAAAATCATCTTTTTGCTCTTTACTTAATAACGAGCTAACCACAGTTACACTTCTGGAAGCATCTAATACGTGTACAACACCGTTATCATAGCCGGGTTCAATCTTCACAGCTGTATGCATACGGCTGGTGGTAGCCCCACCAATAAGCAGCGGTAACGTCATACCTCGTCTTTTCATCTCCCTGCCTACATGCACCATTTCATCAAGGGATGGTGTGATCAGTCCGCTAAGGCCAACGATATCTACATTTTCTTTTATGGCGGTATCCAATATTTTATCCGTTGGCACCATTACGCCAAGATCTATTATGTCGTACCCGTTACAGCCCAATACAACGCCCACAATGTTTTTACCTATGTCGTGCACATCACCTTTAACGGTAGCAAGTAATATTTTAGCAGCGCCTCCTTGCTGGGCAAGCGGATTGTTCTTTTTTTCTTCTTCAATAAAAGGGAAAAGATAAGCAACGCTTTTTTTCATTACTCTCGCGCTTTTTACCACCTGTGGTAAAAACATTTTGCCTGCCCCAAACAGATCGCCTACAACATTCATCCCGGCCATTAACGGGCCTTCTATTACCTCTAATGGCTTTGCAAATTTTAGCCTTGTTTCTTCTGTGTCTGCATCAATATAGTCAGTAATACCATTTACCAGGGCATGCTTTAATCTTTCTTCAACCGGCAACAATCTCCAGGCATCATCCTTTTTTTCTTCTTTGCCTTTTGCCTTAACGGTTTCAGCGAAAATTATCAGTTTTTCTGTTGCTTCGTTATTATCATTGTTGCGGTTAAAAATAACATCTTCGCATAGGTTTCTTAAGCGTGGCTCAATTTCGTCATACACCACTAACTGTCCCGCATTAACTATACCCATGTCCATGCCGGCCTTAATGGCATAATACAAAAACACGCTGTGCATTGCTTCGCGCACATGCTCGTTGCCACGAAACGAAAAGGATAGATTACTTACGCCGCCGCTTATTTTTACCAGCGGGTGTTTTTGTTTTATGTGGCGTGTTGCCTCAATAAAATCAACTGCGTAATTGTTATGTTCTTCAAGCCCTGTAGCTATGGCAAAAATATTAAGGTCAAAAATAATATCCTGGGCATCGTAGCCAACAACCTCCGTTAATATTTTATATGCTCTTTCGCTTATCTCAATTTTTCTTTGCAAAGTATCTGCCTGGCCTTTTTCGTCAAATGCCATCACAACAACTGATGCCCCATAGCTCTGGCAAACAAAAGCCTGTTGTATAAATTTTTCTTCCCCTTCCTTCATCGAGATGGAGTTAACGATGCACCTGCCCTGTACACATTTTAACCCGGCTTCAATAATCTCAAATTTTGATGAATCTATCATCACCGGTATTTTGGCAATATCCGGTTCGGCTTGCAAAAGGTTTAAAAAATCTGCCATTGCCTGTTTTCCATCCAGCATGGCATCATCCATATTTACATCCAATATTTGCGCACCGTTTTCCACCTGTTGGCGTGCCACGCTTAGTGCTTCTTCATATTTGTTATCCCTTATAAGGCGTGCAAATTTTTTAGAGCCTGTTACATTGGTACGTTCGCCTACATTCACAAAATTAGTTTCAGGCCGAATGACTAATGGCTCAAGGCCGCTTAAGCGCAGGAATGGTTTTAACTTAATTGTATCGTTCATCAGTGATATTATCCTAAAAGGTTAAATTATGTTTATACTAATGTTTCTTCAACAACGGGCAATTCTCTTGGGCTAAACTGTTTTACATTTTCAGCAATATGCCTTATATGGTCGGGCGTAGTACCGCAGCAGCCGCCTACAATGTTTACAAAACCTTCCTTAGCCCATTCTTCTATAAAGTGAGCTGTTTGTTCCGGCTGCTCATCATATTCACCCATTGCATTCGGCAGCCCGGCATTAGGGTACGCTGAAGTATAACACTCCGCTATTTGCGATAACTCCTCAATATGGCTGCGCATTTCTGCAGCACCTAATGCACAATTCAAACCGATGCTTATTGGTTTTGCATGTTTAACGGAAATGTAAAATGCCTCCAGTGTTTGGCCGCTAAGCGTTCTGCCGCTTGCATCAGTAATAGTTCCGCTGATCATTATTGGCAGCGGTGTTTTATTGGTATCCCTGAAATATTTCTTTACTGCGTAAATGGCGGCTTTAGCGTTAAGCGTATCAAAGATTGTTTCAATTAACAGAACGTCAACACCACCGTCAACCAAGCCTGCTACCTGTTCGTAATAAGCTTCTACTGCGTCATCAAATGTAAGCGCGCGGTAGCCGGGATTATTTACATCCGGCGAAAGGCTTAAAGTTTTATTCATTGGCCCTATTGCACCGGCTACAAAAGCCTTTTGCCTGCCCTTGCTTTCGGGTGAGGAGAAGAATGCATCAATGGCTCTTCTTGCGCATTGAGCCGCAGCTACATTAAGTTCATAAGCCAATGATTGCATATTATAATCAGCCAATGAAATTTTTTGTGAATTGAATGTATTGGTTTCAATAATATCAGCCCCTGCCTGCAGGTATTGATGATGAATTTCTTCAATAACATGGGGTTGTGTGAGGGACAACAGATCATTATTGCCTTTAATATCCGAAGGCCAGTTTTTAAAGCGTTCGCCGCGGTAATCGGCTTCTGTAAGCTTATAGCGTTGTATCATGGTGCCCATGGCGCCATCAATAATTAATATACGCTCCTGTAAACATTGCTGTATTGTTTTCATGCCGCTGCCCCAGAGAGGACTTTAATTTTATGGTGAACACGATTGATATAAGATGATGCTTATTGTTATATAGCTGAAGGGTGTGACACAACAGGCGATGAGCCATGTAATGAACGCCGGCTTCAACAATACTGCTTTAACTAATAAAACGTGGGAAAAAATGATAACCTGTGTAGTTTTCCGTCGTTTATTAGTTCTTTTTGATAGTTGTAAGAAAACAACCATTTACAATGAAACAGCCCCGGGCCGAACAATAAACAAATCCACCCGGGGCTGCAAAGATAAGTATTAAAGAGATATGTTATTTAAAAAATGAATGGGTAAAATTTATATACAGGCCGGTGCTTGTAACTGGTAAAGCCCCACCGCCTATGCCTGATAAGGGGATTTTTAAATAAGGCTCAAGCCTTAATTTATTGTGTGCATTAAAATTCAACTCATACCCTGCGCTTAAATGAACAATTGAAAAAAGATTGTTGCGTAATTCTTCAGACTCTTCATGCTTTCTTTCATTTCCCCATGGATGATGAAATGAAAGGTCATATTTTTCACTGCCGGTAAAATAGGACGAAAGCCCCCCTCTTACAAACAGGTTGTACCTTTTTTTATGGGTAAGGCTTAAACGGACGGTAACAGGCACTTCCAGAAAATTGCCATTAGTGTTAACTGATTCCAGGTCGTCCCTGTCGGGTGGTGGTATATTTTGCTTTTTAAAATATTTACCTGATGAATAATATTTTTTTGACGCCAGCAATAACCCGCTTTCGATATCTATATTTTTCCATACATGCACCCCGGCTATTATGCCAATGTTTATGCCGGTATGATATACCGTTTGAAGTTTAACGGTGCTTATATCCGGTCCCGTCGCCAGTCCTAAGTAAAAATATTTTCGTGTTTTAGTGCTTATTTTAGTAATAGGTTGTACTGCAACAGCCTTATTGGCAATGTTATTATTTTGCCCGGCGCTTACAGCAGAATCGCCAGTTAAACCGGTATTCTTTTTATCACCGTCACTTTTAATTGCACTTGATTGTAAAGACGCTTTTAAGTCATCCCCTGGCTTCGGGATCAAAGCAATGCCACCTTTTGTTTGTTGCGTATTGGCATCCTGGTTTAAGGGCATTGCGGACGGCTCTGCCTTATTGCTTTCAAAAGGGGGTGTGTTAAAAACGGGCTGTTGTTTTTCTGTTAAGGAACCATGATTAGCGGCCGCAATACTATTTTGCTGATACTTGTTTGCTTTAACGATAGTTGCGCCATCCGAATTTTCTTTATTGCCCGGTTGGGGTAAGGTATTTTGTTGTACCTCTTTCTTTTTATTTACATCTGCGGAGCTTTTATTAATATCCTGCTGTAGGGGGGGTGCATTCTGAGCCGGTGCAACTGTTGTTTGCGTATTTGGTGATTTAGGTAATCCGGGTTGCTTCTGCTTACCGGGCGATAAAACCTCTTTATTTACGCTGCTTACAGGTTGCCTGTTTTCTTCTGTTTTATTTTTTATAATAAGTATGCCCGCAAGTATAAGTACCACAGCAGCCGATGATAACCAATACCGGTATTTATTAATAATACCCGGAATGGAAGACCCATTAACAGGCCTCTCCGGGATATTTTTAACCGGGGTGCTCTCCATTTTTTGCAAAAATTCATCCCAACCCTTGTCATCTGTTTTAAGCGGATAATTTTTTGCAAAATCCCTGTATATTTTTTCTATATCATCCTCAGGGCTTAACATACAATGGTTTGGTATTTTGTATTTTGCTTAATTTTTTTTGCAACAATCCTTTTGCTTTAAAATAAATTGACTTTGTGCCCCCTGTTGTAATGCCAAGCAGTTCGCTTATTTCCTTGTGGGTGTACCCGTCAATTGCGTGCAGGTTAAAAACAACCCGGTAAGTTGCCGGTAGCCTGCTTAATTCAATCAGCAGTTCTTTGTACAACAAGTTATCATCGGCCGAAATGGTTTCTGCATGGCCGTCCCATATCTCTTCATTTATTTCTGCTAACTGCGGCAAAGCTTTGGTTCTTCTTATATGGTCAATTCCTGTGTTTATTACTATTCTTTTCATCCATGCCATAAGGCTGAATTCAAGATTATTGTTTGTATCTGTTTTATCTATAAACTGGGGGAGGTTATTAAAAACTTTTACAAAACTGTCGTGCACAATGTCTTTAGCCTTATCGTAATCAGTGACATACCTAAAAGCGTGTTTCATGGCAAAGCCAAAGTATCGTTCGTAAAATTTACGATGGTACTTTCTATCCTGCTCAATACATTTCCTAATTGTATGTATCAAATTTTCCAACCGGTTCTTTCAGCTTACATAAGTGATTTAATAGGGAGAACGAGAGATACGCGAAAAAGGTTTCCTAAGGAAAAAATCAATTTTCCTTTTTCGGGAGGTTTAGCTGCTTGAAAAAAAACGCCGCTGAACTATAAAATATTGCATACAGGATCATTTAACTAATGAAATATTTTGCAAAATTATGCAACTAACACGGGCAGGGATATTATAAATAGCTTAACACGCCGAAACCCCCGACGGTTTCCTCACTGCAGGTGCGTTATGGGTTGTTAGTGGCTCATATATTGTTCAACAGGCATGCGCTTTGCCACGCTTCGCGCCAGTGTCATTTCATCGGCATATTCTAATTCGCCCCCAAAGGCGATACCCCTGGCAATAGTAGTAACTTTGCAGGGCAGTTTCTGTATTTTTTTCTGAATATAATAGATTGTGGTATCGCCCTGAATATTGGGGCTTAATGCAAATACCAGTTCCTCGGTTTGCTCTTTTTCAATGCGGTTAATAAGAGGTTCAATATTCAACTGGTCGGGGCCGATGCCATCAAGCGGCGAAATAATGCCGCCTAACACATGATAGGTGCCGCTGAATTGCTGGGTATTTTCAATAGCAATAACATCGCGTATATTTTCTACCACGCATATCATCCGCTGGTTGCGCATTGAATTTGCACAGATGGAGCAAATATCCGCATCGCTTATATTGTGGCATCGCTGGCAAAATTTTATATCATTCCGCATTTTAGCAATGGTTTCGCTAAAATGGGTAACCTCAGCAGCATCCTGCTTTAATAAATGCAATACCATGCGCAGGGCGGTTTTTTTTCCGATACCCGGTAATTTGGAAAATTCGTTCACCGCATTTTCAAGAAGTGTGGAAGGAAATTGCATCGGACAAAGATAAGAACAAACTATTGCAGATTGACGATTTCAGATTGTAGATTTTAAGGAGAGTAGGCTGTTAAACAATCTGAAATCTGCAATCGTCAATCTGCAATCACTTCACCGTCACCGCTATTTTGGAATCGGCTGTTCCGTAATAAAGCCACCACTGGTTTTTAAAATGGGCAAGGCCTTCAATAAAACAAACCTGGTTTACCTGGCCTGTTTTTTCGTAAGGTTTATCGGGCTTCATAAAATAATGATCCATCCTGTCAATAATTTTTGTGGGGTCATTTTTATCCAATAATACCTGCGAAGAAGCATAAGTGCCTTCGGCGAGTGATGTATCGCCAATTGCCGGAACATTGCGGCCATTATAAAGTAAAACAATCCCTTTATCGGTAAGCATGGCCGGTGGGCCGCTTTCTACCAGGTCGCTGTCAAATTTTCCATGCCGTGGTTTAATTACAGCCTTAAGTTTTGATATATCAACACCAAAAAAAGGCAGGTCGCTTTTGGCAGTGTCGTTGATGCTTTTTTCAACAGGCTGCCAGTTAACCAGGTCGTCAGATGTGGCGGCCCATATATATTTATCACCCCAATACATCCAGTATTTGCCATTGATCTTTGCCGCGGTAATCTTTCCGTCGTTGTATGCTGAAACAATTGATCCCGATTTAGACCAGGCATTCATATATGCGCCGTTATCAGCTTTGGCAAAGGCCGCACCATGCTTTTGCCAATGGGTCAGGTCGGTTGATGTTGCAACAAATAACCTTGCCTGTTTACCGTCAAAAGCAGTATAGGCCATATAATAAGTGCCGCTGCTGTCCTGCACAACACGGGGGTCTTCACAGCCGCCTTCCCATTCATATTTTTTGCAAAAGTCATTATCAGGATAAAGCACTGGTGCAGGCATCCTCGAAAAATGGGTGCCATCGGTACTTACGGCCAACCCGATCCTGGAAGTGCCTGCGGGCTTCCCTATTTTATCCTGTGCGCGGTAAAGCATAAATAAAGAATCGTTGCGCACCACTATTGCGGGGTTAAATACATCCTTTTCTTCCCACAAAACTTTTGCATGCCTTATAGGATCAATAAAGGCGCCGTTACCCGGTGACAGAACAGGGTTTGCTGAATCAAGCTTATTAAATGGCAACAATGCCCAGGCGGGTTCAGCATTTGTTACAGAATCTTTTTGAACCGGCGTATTTCCTGGAGCGGGATTGTTGCTGCACGAAAAAATAATTGCACATAAAGCGCAGGAGAAAATAAAGACATTTATATTTTTCATAAGCGTTTGTTAGAGTGTGGTTGCACCAGCATTTAGCAGGCAAGCATAAAAATAATTATGCAACTATTTCTTAGTATTTGCGGATAAATATAGTTGTAAAAACACAAATCAAACGAAGGCTGTAAAGGTGTTTTGTATTACCCCCTTTAGGGCGGGGCGTATGGGCGCTGTCCCTTCCTCCCTATTGCTTTACATTAGCCACCACTTTTGCCCCGGCTTTTTTTGCAGAGGCAAGCACTTTAAAAAAACTGCCGGTTAAAGAAATAGTGTCGGCATTCACTACTACAGAGGGTGTATCAATTTGAAGTCTTGCCTTATTTACTTCCAGCGTTATGGCAGAATCAAGCATATAAAGCGGCACTTCTTTTTGGCCAAGATAAATTTTATTGTCCTTATCAATGGATACAATAATATTCTGTTTTGCCTTTGTGTCAGCCTTGCCTTTGGGATTGTTGACTTTAATAACATTAGGGTTTGCAAGCGTAGATACAATTAGAAAGAACATTACCATTATAAAAAGAATATCACTTAGAGCATCTGTATCAACTTCCACGTGAGGCCGGTATTTTTTTCTTAAATTCATCAGTTGAGTTTGTTTTTTAAAGAAGATACCGGCCGCCGGTAATTTGGGCACCTATACCCTACGCCTGGTAACAGGCAACCACTAACCTGCTTATTATCTTGTTGGCTCCTGTAAAATATCAAGAAAATCTGCACTTGCAGCTTCCATTTTATTTCCCGTTTTCTCAATCTGTGTATTCAAAAAATGGAAACCAACAAATGACAAAAGCCCTACGATCAACCCCACACCCGAGGTGATCATTTTTACGTAAATACCACCTGCTATTGTATTCAGCTCAAATTTGCCTGTTTCATTAATAGCGAAAAATAGTTGGATCATCCCGATGATGGTACCTAAAAATCCGAATTTTGGAGCAATCCCTGCAATAAGGGAAAGTATGTTAAGGTTACGCTCCATTTTATACATTTCCAGCTTGCCCACATTTTCCATACTCCTCTCAATAGTGTCTATCGGTTTGCCAATACGCTGCAGGCCCTTGTCAATCATGTGTGCAACAGGGTTGTTGGTATTTTTGCTAAGGTTGCGTGCAGCGCTTATATTGCCCGTTATAATATTATCGCGTATGATGTTCATAAAGTTTACATCAATCCTCGATGCCTTCTGAATGGCTATTAGCCGCTCAAAAAATACAAAGATGGCAATAACAAATAGCCCGTATAAGGGGTACATAAGCCAGCCGCCTTTGTCAAGTAAGCTCCACAAATTTATTTTTTCAGCGGCTTGTTGGGTTGCATCTGCTGCACCGGCTATTAATTTAGAAGTATCAGGTAGCTGTAGTAATATTCCCATTCTTACGATTTTTTTTAGAAGATTGCTAAAATAGGCAGTTATCGCAAAAAAACGGTGATAGTGTGCATAAATTGCTGCTGAATGTGATTTTAAGAAAATTTTGGATAAAGGTTGGTACGTTTTTAGGCTTGCAAAATCCGGGATCAAACAAAAATGGCGGGTGGTTTCCGCATCCGCTATTTGCCTGTTAATGAAAGGATTAGCAGCAAAAGGTTTGCAGGAAATGAAGAATTACTGCTCTTTGTCAAAAGAGAGATGTGGATATGTATGGGTTTCCTTACTTTTATGTGCTCGCCAAATACTGAATAACTCCCCCCACCCATGAATGCATTTTTAAAACGAGCCGTAATAATTATTGCTGCAATATTGCTGGGCATAGGTTCATTTTATTTTATTAACGGATGGTACAATGTTATTCCCTGGATAATAGCAGCTTTAATAATTGGGTATGTGAGCTTTGGGCAAAAAGACATTATTATGAATGGGGCATTATTTGGCTATTTTCTATTCGTGGTTTACATTTTTGTGGGCTATAGTGGCAATAGGGATTCATCAAGCATGGTTAAAATAATAAGCTTTTCCCTGCTTTTTAGCTTTGTTGGCGCAATAGCCGGAGTGGCAGGAGCTTTTATCGGGAACTGGTTAAGGCAGGTGAAAGAACGGCAAAAAACAAAAAAGATTGATGGTAACGGGTAAGGGTAATGTTTACTGCCAAATTACCCGATATGTACAGACAGAGCAGGAATTGCTTAGACAGTATTTAGTTCCCTTCTCTTAAACTAAACACTGCAGCAACCCCCGCTATGCCTGCCATTATCCGGCGCTGGCTTATTATTCTATTGTGTCTTTAACTGTTGGTAATTACAGGCATAGCGGGAACTGCCAAAACAATAATCAGAAGGCCCTTCTTTCCCAGCTGACTACCGCGGCAAAATCCCGCAATGCCTGCTATTATTGATCTTTATATTAAGCTGCACACACTACATAACCATCTTTACAACCCTGCCGGCCACTTAATGGTATTTACAGGCAGAGCGGCAATCGCGTAAACCATACCTGGTTGTCCCTTCTTCTAAAAACTGGTATAGTAATAATTCCCGCCTGCCTGCTCGTACCAGGCGCCTCTCAAACCCGTACTGCTGGCCAGGCAATAAAGGCTAAGCTTTTAAACACCAGTTAAGCTGCTGAAAACTTTTTATAAGAATAGCCGGTGTTCTTCTTACCTGCCCTTTCCGTAAATGTTCCGGCAATAAGCAATGCTATCCCGCTAAATCCCAAAGATTCAAATACACTTGTCCACTCGTTGCCGTTGCCTGAATGCGGATCGGCTATAGCCCTTGGAATATGAAGCATCACAAACCATAGAAATATCATTACCCCAGTTAAATTCGCGGCTAATTTTGGCACAATGCCAAGTGTTATACCCGTACCGCCGGCAATAAGTGCCACTCCGGCAAAATATGACCAAAACAGGTGCCCCGGAATCCACGAAGGCACAAGGGTGACCACAAAATCTATATACATAAAATGCTCACAGCCAAAAACGATAAGCGTGATGGAAAAAAAGAACCTCCACAGCGGTGTTAATTTATAAAGGATACCCCTTGTGGAGGATGTATATACAGGTACAGTTACAGCAACAATAAAGGCGCCCCCGCACAGGGTAAGCGCCTTGAAACCATTATTCCAGGATCCCAGGTTAAGGCGATCCTGAGTAAAGGGGATATGGAAAGCAACAACCAGTAAAAGCATTAATATTCCCAGCAAGACCGCCGCCCGCCGGGCTGTTTTTTCAAATAACATCCCTGCGCCAAGGCATATAAGCAATGCACTGCCTATGAAAGACAATACCATACGCCCTGGCAGCCAGGAAGGCCATGGGGGCATTATAACAAGCATGAAATCGGCATATATTAATTGCTGAATACCTAAGGCAATAATACAAATAGCAAAGAAACCGCGCCAAACAAACGGGCTGTTAAACAAAAAACGGTTTGATTTGAAGGGATTACTCATATTTGATATTAAAAATTGCAGTTGTTGGTTAATCGTGCATCTATTTAAAGCATTCAAATGTCTTTGAACAGATGCTATTTAAAAACCTGGTTTTGTTGCTCGTGGTGTAAAATTGCAAACCTGCTGTGAAACAGCCAATTCACAGCCTGTACAAGTTGGTACAAGATAAAACATGGCCTGGTATAGATTAAAACTGCTGTTTTTTTATTAACCTTTTTATATTTAACGCATGCTTACAGATGAAATATTAATAGAAAAAGCTAAAAAACTGGTGGAGGCCGGCACAGGCTGGGGCGACAGCAGCGATTGGACAAATAAAGATTTTGTAGAATTAAGTCAAAAAATTGAAGACAGAACGGGTGTAATGGTTAGCCATGTTACGCTAAAAAGAATATGGGGTAAAGTAAAATACGACAGTTTGCCAAACGTGCATACACTTGATACAATAGTTAAATTTACCGGCTATGAGAACTGGAGGGATTTTAAATTAAAAAATGGCAATGGTAAAACAAATGGAGACACAGTAGCCGAAACTGCTAAAGTGGATGAGAAAAAGCAGGATACCCCTCCGGTAAAAGAAAAAAAATATTTCTCAAAAAAGATACTGTTTGCTGCGGGTATTATTGTTTTGCCTTGCTTGCTGTTTTTTTTCCCGCGGGAGGCGAAAAACGTTGTTGCCACAGATTATTCCTTCAGCAGTAAAACAATTGTATCACAAGGCCTGCCCAATACAGTTGTTTTTGATGTTAACGCCACAAAATCGCCTTTCGACTCTGTCAGCATTCAGCAATCGTGGGATAGAAGTTTAAGGGTAAATGTATCAAAAAATGAAAGGCAGCATACAGCTATTTATTACTACCCGGATTATTTCCAGGCAAAACTGATCGTTGGTAATAAAGTTGTAAAAGAACACGACCTTTTAATTAAAACCGATGGCTGGCTTTCTTTAGTGGAGCAATCGCCCGTTCCGCTTTATTTTAGCAAAGAAGATGCTATTTCAAATGGTAAAATGGGTCTGTCTGCAGATCTGATACAATCGAAGAATATTAATATGCAGCCAACCCCTCCGCATGTGATGTATGCCAACGTGAAGGACTTTGGAGATATATACAGTGATGACTTTGTTTTTGAAACATCTTTAAAAAACGATTTCAATGAAGGCGCTGCAGTATGCCAGGATACAAGAGTCTTTCTGCTTTGCCAGGGTACGGCTATTTGGATACCGTTAAGCGCAAAGGGTTGTGTTTCAGACCTTGATATTTTTTTTACAAAATACCAAACTTCGGGGAAGCAGGAAGATCTTTCTGCTTTTGGTGTTGATTTCAGCAAATTTGTAAAGCTGCGGATAGAGTGTAAAAAGGGGAAGGCAGTAATTATGGTAAATGATAAGCAGGTGTATGCTATTAACGATCAAATAGTAAAATCTAAAATAATCGGTATAATGTACCGTTTCCAGGGCACCGGCTCAGTGGATTATGTGAAATTGAGCAATGAGAAAGTAAATTATGATGAAGAGTTTTAGAAAGGAAGGTGAAATAAACAACAAAGGCGAAATGAACTTTTTATTTATTATAGCAGGCAATCAACAATAAACCTCATTTCATCAACCCACATTATCTCGTTGGTGAAAACACCAAAGGCGAAACCATATACAATGATTCGAATAACATTTTTTGTCATGTTAAGTATTGCCATATTGGCTGATTGCTTCAACTGTAATCATAATGTAAAAAATAAGGCTAAGGCCGATGTTTCCTTTGTAAACTCAGTTGCGGTTGATCGTAAAGTATATATTGATAGATTAATAGAGAGCATAGAAAGTAGCGACTGCGTCTATGGTCGGTATACTGGTGTAATGGGTGAGGAAAGCCAAACTTATAAAGATTTTGAAACGTTGTGTCAATTGGCACCAGATACGCTTTGGTATAAATTGTCCCATAGCCAAAGTGCCGTTATGCGCATATATTCGTATAAGGCGTTAGAATTGAAAAATCCCAAACTGGCCTTAATTGTACGGAAAAGTTTGGAAAATGATACGGCCGCTGTATGTTGCCACGACGGAGATTTAGGATTTCACGGTTCTGTTGAATATGTTATAAAAAACTTCTAAAAACTTTATCTTTCTCTAATGGCAGTTTAGTCACGATCTCGATCGCTTGTTACAAAACGAGAAAAAATCCATACATTATTTTTTGTTGGTGTTTTCACCAACAAAGGCGAAATGACTTATTGACCCAATGACTTACTGACTAATGACTCAATGACTTTTTCAAATCTAATCTACACTTGCATATACCATAAATTCCCATGCCTGCAATTCAAACGGTTCGGGCGATGTAAAGCTGTATTTAATTCCAGAAATAATATTCCTGAAAACACTTTTCAAAGCGGGGTGCTCAATAGAAATATGCAGCTTATCAACGGCAGAAAAATTAAGCAGCACCAGCACTTTGCTTTTTTCATCTTTCAATAAATAAGCAAATATTTTATCATCATGCTGTGTGGGTAAAATAGTCACCGGGGCATCACCATGCAGGCAGGTATGCGACCTTCTTAAGGCAAGCAGGCTTTTATAAAAATTATGCAGCACTATTTGCGGCTTCCAGTCTATCTGGTCTTTATCAAAAAATTTTAAGCGCTTTACATTCGGCAGTTCCTGGCCACTATATATTAATGGCATACCCGGCCAGGTACATGTAAATGCAGCAAAAGCTTTGGCTGCACCCTGGTATTTTTCATACTCAGTCCCGTTCCAGCTATTCTCGTCGTGGTTAGAAGTAAAATATAATTTTTGCGCCCCTTTTGGGTATTTGTCGTATTTAAACAATACGTCTTTCATTTGGGCAATTGATGCAAACCCTTTCACCATTTTTTCGGTCAAATGCATCCATTCCCACGCATAAGTAACGTCGAACACTGCATGATAATCAACCAGGTCGCATTCGGCCAGCCAAAATAACTGGCCCAGAGCCTCGCATTCTTCTCTTGCTTCCATCCAAAAATCAAGCGGAACCAGGTGTGCCATGTCGCAACGGAAGCCATCAATGCCAAACTTCTCCACCCAAAAACGCATCGCTGCCTTCATAGCGTTGCGCATAGTTTGTTTTGTAAAGTCGAGGTGTATTACATCCGCCCACCCATGTTTTTCAATAAAACGCCCTTTTGTATCCCTCACATACCATTCGGGGTGTTCTGTTGCCCACTCATGGTCCCATCCGGTATGGTTGGCAACCCAGTCAATAATAAGCTTCATGCCCAGCCCGTGAACGGCATTTACAAGAGCACCAAAATCGGCCATTGACCCAAATTCAGGGTTTATCTCTGTATAGCTGCTGCAGGCATAATAGCTGCCTAAACTGCCAAGCCTGTTTTCTTCACTGATGGGTGTAATTGGCATAAGCCATACTATTTCTACCCCCATATCTTTTAAACGGGGTAAATGCTGTGCAAAAGCATTAAACGTTCCCTCTGCGGTATATTGACGGATATTTACTTCATAAATATTGGCCCCTTTAGCCCATAAAACGGGTTGATTATCATTATTCATACCTGCCTGCTCTTGTACAGCAAAGAAATGCTATTATTGCGTAATTACACATGAGTGAAAGTACTTTAAGCCGGAAGATCAGCCTTTTGCAGGCAACTGCCATAAACATGACGGATATGGTAGGTATTGGGCCTTTTGTTGTGTTGAGTATTGTTGCCGAAACAATGGGCGGCCCTTATTTTTTGTACGCATGGCTGGCCGGGGCCCTGCTTGCTTTTATAGACGCTATGGTATGGAGTGAACTGGGTGCTACTTTTCCGCTGGCAGGCGGCAGTTATAACTTTTTAAAAGAAGGCTTCGGGCCAAAATGGGGCAGGCTTACGAGCTTTTTATTTATATGGCAAACAATGATACAGGCGCCGCTGGTAATTGCTTCCGCCGCCATAGGTTTTGCGCAATATTTTGGGTATATCGTTCACCTGACTCCTGTAGAAAGCAAGGTATTAAGCGGCAGCGTAGTATTGATCATTATATTATTGTTATACCGTAAAATTGAAACGGTAGGTAAAATAAGCGTTCTTTTATGGATGGGCGTATTGCTTACCATGGCGTGGGTTATTGGCAGCGGTATGGCACATGGTAATTTTTTGCAGCCTGTTATGCATGTAAATGATGGTTTGCAGCTAAATATGGGTTTTGCTGCAGCATTGGGCTTAGCAAGTGTAAAAACGGTGTATAGTTATCTTGGCTACTATAATGTTTGCCACCTGGGAGGGGAGATAGTTAACCCCCAAAAAAATATCCCCAGGAGCATGTTTATATCCATCATTGGTATTGGTGTTTTGTACATGCTTATGAATATAAGCGTGGCAAGTGTACTGCCTTTTAGTGCGATAGTAAAGAGCCATTTTGTGGTGAGTGATTTTGTGCAGGCATTGCAGGGTGCTAAAGCCGCAAACATTGTTACAGTACTTATTTTATTTGTTGCATTTGCATCGGTGTTTTCTGCAACGCTTGGCTATAGCCGCGTACCCTATGCTGCCGCGAAAGACGGCGCTTTTTTTAAAGTATTTGCGAGATTACACCCCTCAAAAAACTTTCCTTATATATCATTGCTTGTATTGGGCGGTGTAGCATTTTTGTTCAGCATCATTTTTACTGATATCAAACAGGTTGTACATGCTATTCTCGCTATGCGTATATTAACCCAGTTTATTGCACAGGCGGCAGGTTTAGTGCTTTTAAGCAAACGAAAGGGGAGGAGTTTCTTGCAATGGCGGATGCCTTTATACCCCGTGCCTGCATACCTCGCTATTCTTATTTGGGCATGGGTTTTTTATTCAACCGGGCCGATGATGATGGAATCTGCATTAGGTTTTATAGCGGCGGGTGTAATAGTTTTTTTTATTAAGGCAAAAGTGAATAAAGAATGGCCGATGGAAAGAAAAGTCATTGGTCAATAAGTCAATAAGTCAATAGGTATCCTAAGGTATGTATCGCTTTACAAATACTTGCAGTTTCTTATTCGTAAATTCGTATTTATTCGTAATTCGTAGATAACTTCCTCCACCTGTGTCCGTTTTTATGGCACAAGGCTCTGATGTTAAAATTTATCCGCGAAAGCTCTGGAAGTTTTAATTTTGTATGATGGAAAGCACGAAAAAGAAAACAGTGGTTTTAGGCGCTTCAGATAACCCTGCGCGGTACAGTTATTTGGCTGTTGGCCGGCTGGCTGAACATGGCCATCCGATTGTTGCTATTGGAAAAAGGCAAGGAAAAGTTGGGAATGTTGAGATAACAGGTGAACACCCTTTAATTAACGGAGTGGATACCGTAACAATGTACCTTAATAAACAAAACCAAAAACAGTACTACGATTATATTTTTTCCCTTCACCCCAAACGTATCATTTTTAACCCTGGCGCTGAAAATGAAGAGCTCGCTGAAATGGCTTCTTCTAAAGGTATTAAGCCTCTCGAAGCCTGTACCTTAGTATTGTTAAGTACCGGGCAGTACTAGAAAAATTGACGGGAGCAACCCAAATAATTCTTGTTGGGTTAAACACTTTTTGCTTCATTAATTGAACGGATGTTATTATCTGCCCGCCTAATTGCAGCACCCGCTAAACGGTATAATTAATTAACTAAAGAATAGGCGAATTCGGGATAAATAATTATAACTCCTTAAGTTCCGGAGGAACCTAAATATTGGTAGAAAAAATACAACCAGATAACCGCATGCCGGAGGTATGCAATATATTGTGTACCTACGGCACACTTTAGAGTAATTTATTTTCGCTACCAATATTTTGTCCTTACAGGACAAAATCCTTTTCGTTATCCCGAATTTACCTAAAAATAGGCGTTTCAGGGCGTATTTTTACATGTAATTCTGTTGTTTAATAAAAGCGAATGTTGTTTAAATGATACTGGTTAGCGCCCTGGTTTTTATATTGTTTATTTCGCTCTTACTTTTTGTGTGGCGCAAAAAGATAAGCAGGCCTACGCATGCCGGCGGAGTTGTGCATAAAATAGAAAATGGGGTTACGTTATTTCTTGTAGTTACTGCTTCATCCGGCAAACACAAGTGGGTATTGCCGAAAGGGAAGATTGAGAATAATGAAACGCCGGAAGCCGCTGCCGCCCGCGAAGTTTTGGAAGAAACAGGCGTATCAGCAAGATGCTTAAAAAAAGCCGGCACAGTAAATTTTACCAGGAAGGGTAAACGGGTTAACGTGATATATTTTTTTATGGAGTTTGAACATTTTCACGGTGCATCAAAAGAAGACAGGCTGATAGAATGGATGGAGAAAAAAGAAGCGATAGAAAGATTAGGCATTGATAATGTAAAGAATATTTTGAGGAGATTGTGAGTGCATGATTAAATCGATGGTGAGGGCCGGATTTCTATTATATTGCAAGAGGTTTTTATTTGCTCATTCTTTCCCTATCTTCACAACCAATTTTTGCCACATGAACCTTCCCAAAAAAATATTTATTGCTATCTGTTTTATTACTCCAATTATTGTTGCAGCACAAAAACCAATTCAGCTTTTTTCTCCCGATAAAACGCTTGTATTTTCTTTCAGGCTTATTAATAAAGCACCTGTTTATAGCGTTGCTTATAAAGGCAACATTATTATCAACAACAGTACGCTCGGGCTGGTTTTTAGCGACGGCTCTTTTACTGATAACCTGCAAATGCAAAAGCCGGTATTTCAGGACTCTACAGAAGATTATACGCTGGTGGTTGGTAAAGCAAGCCATGTGCATGACAGCTATCGGGAGGTAACCATTCCCCTTCAACAGGCTGCAACAAAAAGGAAGATTAATTTGGTTGTTCGTGCTTTTGACGACGGGCTTGCTTTCCGTTATGAATTTTTATCGGAGCAAGGCAGTGATTCAATGGTGATAACCGATGAGAACACCACTTACAATTTTGCAGGTAACCCCATTGTGAATGCCTTATTCCTGCCAAATTATACTTCTTCACATGAAGGGCCTTACAGTACATTGCCTTTAAGTGATGTTAAGGAAGATACATTGATGGATATGCCGGTTCTATTCCAATTGCCCAACAATGTTTTTGTTGGTGTTACCGAGGCGGCGCTGCTTGATTATGCAGGTTCATATTTATCTAAAGAACATGGTATAATAACAGGTAAGCTATCCCCATGGCCCGGCCAAACAACTGTAAAAGTAAGAGCATCGTTGCCGCATAAAAGCCCGTGGCGTGTATTGCTCATCAGCGACAGGGTTGGCGCTTTGATAGAATCAAACATCATCACTGACCTGAATGAGCCCTGTAAAATTCAGGATGTGAGCTGGATAAAACCCGGCACCTCTACTTTCCCCTGGTGGAATGGCAACGTTGTGCCCGACACCATAAATGCACCAGGTAATAATTTTGTAACCAACCAATATTATATTGATTTCTGTGCACGAAACCATATTGCCTATCACTCCGTAGTGGAATATGGTTTGCATCAATGGTACACGGATGATGGGGTAGGTTTTCAGCCCGGCCCCCATGCCGATGTTACAACGCCGGTGCCGGGACTTAACATGAAAGAAATATGTGATTATGGAAGATCAGTTGGTGTTGGTATAAGGGTGTGGGTACATTTTTATGCCTTGTATCCAAAACTTGATACCGCGTTCGCAATATTTGAAAAATGGGGGTTGCAGGGAATGATGGTTGACTTTATGGACCGTGACGACCAGCTAATGGTAAACATGCAAACAGAGATATTGCAAAAAGCGGCTGCGCATCATTTGCATATACAGTTTCACGGAGCATATAAGCCAACCGGGCTTAGCCGCACTTACCCCAATGAGTTTACCCGGGAAGGCACAAGAAATTATGAAGTGAACAAATGGGGCCCCGGGCTTACCGCTGATCATGATATCAATATGCCTTTTACACGTCTTCTGGCAGGCTCAACCGATTATCATTTGGGTGGCTTCAGGGCTGTACCTGACTCTCTGTATATAGCTCAATATACACGGCCGCTGATGCTTAGCACACGCTGCCATATGTTGGCAATGTATGTAGTGCTGCAAAATGCTTTAAGCATGGTGTGCGATTATCCCGCCGCTTACGAAGGGCAACCAGGTTTCGAATTTATTCAGCAGGTGCCCACCAATTGGGATGAAACAAAAGTGCCGGCCGCCAGGGTGAGAGAGTACGTTGCTGTTGCGCGTAAAAGTAATAACGATTGGTATGTTGGGGCAATCACCAACCATGATGCAAGGCAGGTTACCATTCCACTAAACTTCCTTGGCGATGGAAATTATACAGCAGACATTTATACCGATGCGCCTGATGTGAATATAAACCCAAATCACCTGGTTAAGGAAACAAGAACCGTTACAAAGTTGGATGTTTTAACACTGCAACTTGCAAAGAGCGGAGGTGCTGCAGTACATATAAGAAAATAAAATCTGCGGGGCAGCGATATTATTTTCTTCTTAAACCGAAACAAAGATTGTGAACATACTCTAATTTTTTCTTTACAACCGGCGTTATAACAAATGGGTAAATATCCGCTACGCCCATACTCCTGTTTAAGCTGTTCATGGCAAAGGTTAGTGGCAGCCACTGTTGAATTATTTTCTCGAAACTTTTTTCGGTATAGGGGTCATCGCTTATATGCGCATTCAATGTTTTTGTTTTAGCAACACCTGGCTTAACCTGTATGTCAAATGAGTAAGCAGTTTCAAGTGTATCCATTATGTGCATATAATGCGCCCATGTTTCAGCCCAATCTTCCCACGGGTGGGCGCTGGCATAAGCGCTTATATAATTTTCTGTCCAGTTGGCCAGGGCGCCGTTATTATAATGTTTTTGTAAAGCTTCGCCATAATCTCTGCGTTCATCGCCAAACAATTGCCTGAATGATTCAATATTATTAGAGCCGGTTATTAAAATATCCCAGTAATAATGACCGGCTTCGTGCCTGAAATGCCCGAGAATAGTCCGGTAAGGTTCATGCATATTTCTTTTTATCATTTCCCTTTCAATATCATCTGCTTCTGCTATGTTAATAGTAATAAGCCCGCTTTCATGGCCGGTAAATACTTTTTTATCTTTATCATCGGCTACAAAATCAAAGCAAAGCCCCCTTGCCCCATTTGCCAGTTTGCACATGAAAGGTAACTCCAAACGAAACAAAGAATAGATAAGCCGGTGTTTGGCAGATTCAATTTTTGTCCAATGCCCGCGATACTCCTGGTTTTGCAGGTTTGGAATGGTCCGGTTAAGCTCGCAGGCTTTACAAAAAATTACATTAGTGTTATCCGGCACCAGCCAGTTGCAAACATTAAATTGATAATTTGCGCAATAGTGATAGCTATTCTTTGTTTTGCCGTTAATAAACTTTTGCCCCTGCATTGCAGAGAGCGCAGATAGCTGATTATTTTCCTCAATCAATCCTGCGGAATACCCACAATTCTGGCACCAGGTATTTTCAAAATAAAGTGTTTCGCCGCAATTGGTGCATGTAAAAAGTTTCATACGGTTAATATCGCAAAACTATTGCCAATAATAAATAAAATTTGAGTATGATGACAGAAGAGTACGAATTTAGAATTGGGGCAATGTAATAAGATCCTGTTCTATAGCAAATTCTTACTATTTTAGCTTTAAACAAAATTGCATGCAACAGGCAAAACATGATGGCGTGCATAACCGCAGGCAATTCCAGATAGACAGGGTTGCTTTTTTCAGCGATGCTGTTATTGCGATTGCTATAACATTAATGGTGCTGGAAATTAAGATTTCGCCGGTGGGTGAAAATGCTTCCCTCAGATTTATTATAACTAAATATGGCTATACATTATTAATTCATGCCACAGCACTTTTTATTTGTTTTGTTACCGTTGGCAATTTATGGATAAAGCACCATGAACTGTATGAGCATGTTATAAATTATAACCGGGCGCTTATAAAACGCAATCTATATTTCCTGCTTACCGTTGTATTGTTACCTGTGAGTATATCTTTTATGTTTGGAAAAGATAATCCTACAGGTTTAAAATTGTTTGCATTTTTTCTAAACCTGTGTTTGTGTAACCTCACCTATTACTTTATGCTGGTGGTTATTTTTCATAAGGAAAATAATTTTTCTGTATTGAATGAAATAAAAAAAATTAAAAAAGATAAACAAAGCGCTCTTTGGTCTTCAATTATTTTTGCGGTAGTTGCCGTACTTGCCCTTTTGAATGTAGATGGGTTTTATTTGCCATTTTTTATTTGGCCCTTTTTGAGAATGGTAAGAAGGATAAACAGCTTTATAAAAGAACGTAGAATGTTGAAGAATGCCCACAAAAAACCCGTGGTTAATGTAAATGCCGATTGACTTAACTGAAAACCTTCTTAGGCCTTCCGCATGGGTTGCTTTTTATTAAAAAGCTTGTATAATATAGAATTTGATTTATACAACACTCTTTTTTCATAAACTAAATGAATGGCTATACTTGCCACGTAAACAATAGCGATATAAATAATTTTATTAAAAATAGTCACCTGTAATTTTGAAAAAAATACCTCTCTTATTGGCACATGTACCAGGTAGGTTATATAAGATGCGTCCCCGAGAATTACAAAAGTGCGTGGAATATTCAGCCTCTTTAAATCTTCAAGCCTAACAGAGATCAGTACAATAATAAATGCAGCCAACCCATAAACAGGATGGCTTTGCTGATTGCCATAAGGAATATAAATACAGGTAAAACCAATGATTGCTATTGCAAATAAAACCACGCTGACAGCAGTTATTTTTTTTACAAGTTTTGAACAGAACAATGCTGCTATTATACCTAATAAAAACTCCCAAATGTTATTGCCTGCTAAAAAGTTAAGGGCCTTATTTGTCAATAAATAATTTGCTGCATGAAGGCACAACAAAATTCCGGTAATAATTATCGCTGTTATAAAAAGCCACTTTCTTATTTTGACACTGAAAGGAATTAAAATGGCAAGCGAAAAAAGGAAATAAAAATAAAGCTCGTACGAGAGGCTCCACGTAACTTCAAAAAAAGGGATATGCCCGGGCAATAGAAAGATCGATCCTAATTGATCTTTTAAGGATAGATTGCCAATAAGGCTATAGTAATAACCTGTTGATATAATTAATAGTAAAATTGACCAATACGGTACAAATATGCGTATCACCCGTTTTAATAGAAATAGTATTGCATTGGTGAAACCGCTGCCAAGTTTATTAAGGGATGAACTATAAATTACAAAACCGCTTATTACAAAAAAAAGATCTACACCTTTGTAACCATCTTTCAAGATACTTATATGAAATAATACAACCTGCAGTGAAGCAAGAAACCTTAGCAGTTGTATTGATCTGTATGTGCGTGGTTTTGCTAACAATATTAACGATGATGTAAAATGTTAAGATAGTGAGTTTATCCAATATTTTACTTTTTTACAAACGCATGCGCCCCGTTTTTGGAATGATTAGTAACTAAATAGCCAGGATGGCTAATTAAAATTTTTAAGCGCAAGGGCTATTGCAGTCCAGTCATGATCACCCAGTCCATTTTCAATACAGGCAGCAAGTTGTTTTTTAAGTAATTCCCCTGTTGGCATGGGTACATTCGCTTCTTTTGACTGCTCCAATACCAGGTTCACGTCTTTTAACCCTAAGCGTAAAGCAAAGCCTGCTGGCTGGTAGGCTTCTTTTAAAAGGATGTTTCCGTAATTTACATATATGGGTGAAGTGAACAATGTTTGGGTAAGCATGTTCATCCATTTTGTCGCGTCAATCCCGCTTTTGTTTGCAAGGTTTATGCCTTCTGCCACCGCTTCTATTGCAGAAATGATGAGAAAGTTACTACACAGCTTAGCAACATTTGCAGCATTTACTTCACTGCCAAATTCCCAAATACCTGCAGCGCCGCCATCAGTAAGAAAAGGCTTAATGATTGCAATAATAGACGCTTCGCCTGATACAAGAAAATTGAGCTTACGCAGCCTGGCAGCTTCGGGCCTCCCCATAACAGGGGCTGCTATATAATGGTTGGTGTATTGCTGGTGGGCGTTATAAAGATGTGTGGTTGTTGCCGGTAAAATCGTGCTCATTGAAATGTGAATGCCACCCGCCTTAAGATTGGCCGCAACGCCATTATCACCAAGGGTAATATGATTAAGTGCGGCATCATCCGCTACTATGCTGAAAACAATATCGCAGGCAGAGGCAAGTTCTTTTACTGAACGGGCAATTGTTGCACCTTTTTCAGTTAAATGCAAAGCTTTGGAAGCTGTTCTGTTGTAAACGATCAGCGCATGCCCTTTTTGCAACAGATTTTCTGCTATGGGGCTGCCTAAATTGCCAAGCCCGATAAAACCGATCTTCATAGTTTTTGTTTTTATATTTTAGCAATATAAAGAACTAAACACATAGTTACATAGAAAACATAAGATACACATAGTAATTATTGTAAGGCTTAATATAATTCACATAAAAGATACTATGTGTTTCTATGTATCTTATATGCCTATGTGGTGAATACCTAAACACATAGTTACATAGAAAACATAGGTTCACTTAGTAAAATATATTCAAAATGCTATGTGTTTCTATGTGCCCTATATGCCTATGTGGTGGACAAAAATTAACTAACCCCAGCGCCTGCGTTAATGTCACTTTCAGGGTTTATAAAATGCAGTTTGCCATTTGCATCTTCTGCCATTAATATCATACCGTTGCTTTCTATACCACGCATTTTGCGCGGCGCAAGATTAGCCACTACCACCACCTGTTTGCCAACAATTCCTTCGGGCTTGAAATGCATAGCAATACCCGATACAACAGTTCTTGTTTCAAAACCAAGATCAATCTGTAGTTTCAGCAATTTATCAGCTTTTTCCACTTTTTCAGCGCTTACAATTTTGCCAACCCGAAGATCAAGTTTTGCAAAATCATCATATTGTATTTCGGGTTTTAACGGGGTTTCCGCAGCCTTTTCCAACAAATGGGATGGTGCAACAGGTATTGGTGCATTTGCATCATCTTTTACCAGCCCGCTTTTTAATTTTTCCACCTGGTATGCTATCTCTGTATCTTCAATTTTACGAAATAACAACTCTGGTGGCCGTAAAGTGTAGCCCACTTTTAACAGGTCAATTTTCCCGGCATTCTCCCAATCAAGCATCCTATCCACTACTTTCATCATGTGCAGCATTTTCTTCGCGGTGAAAGGAAGAAATGGATTAATCAGAATAGCAAGGTTTGCAGTTAACTGAAGGCATAAATGAAGCGTATTGTCAACTATCCTTTTGGCGTCATCAACCATTGGAACGATCACATTATTTTCAACCTTCAGCTTTTTCCATGGCTCTCTTTTTTGCAGGTATTGATTGCCTTTACGTGCAAGATCCATTACCTCGAATTGCGCTTCACGGAATTTATATTGTTCTATTAAACTTTCAATTTTCTCTTTGGCGTTTTTAATATCTGTAATAAGGTTTCTGTCCAATTCATCCTGAATTTCTTTGTGAAAAGGGGGCACCTTACCGTTACAAAGCTTGTGCATCATTACAAAAGCCCTGTTAACAAAATTCCCAAAAATTGATGAGAGTTCATTGTTACCTGCATCCTGGAAACCCTTCCAGGTAAACTCGCTGTCTTTTGTTTCCGGCGAAATGGCTGTTAAATAATATCTTAACATATCGGCCATTATAGTACCGCCGTTTTCCTTCTTAATAAAGTCGTCAATATAATCCTGCATTTCTAATTTCCAGTTACGGCTGGTACTCATCTTATCGCCTTCCAGGTTCATAAATTCATTGGCAGGCACATTAGCAGGAACAATATTGCCGTGCAGCTTTAGCATTACCGGAAAAATAATGCAATGAAACACAATATTGTCCTTGCCAACAAAGTGTACAAGTTTAGTATCCTTATCGTACCAGTAAGGCTTCCAGTCTTTATTATTATCAAGCGCCCATTGCTTCGTAGCGCTTATATAACCAATAGGCGCATCAAACCAAACATACAACACCTTGCCTTCTGCATCGGGCAAAGGCACTTTAATACCCCAGTCAAGGTCACGGGTTACGGCGCGTGGTTGTAAGCCTCCGTCAATCCAGCTTTTACATTGCCCTATAACGGTAGGCCTCCAGTCGTTTTTATGCTCCTCCAATATCCATTCACGCAACCAGTCTTCATGCTTATTTAAAGGCAGGTACCAATGTTTGGTAGCTTTTTTTACCGGAATATTTCCGCTAAGCATGCTCACGGGATTTATCAGCATATCCGGCGAAAGCGTGGTACCGCACCGCTCGCATTGGTCACCAAAAGCATTTTCATACCCACAATTGGGGCAGGTGCCTTTAATATACCTGTCAGCCAAAAACGTTTTGGCTTCTTCATCATAGTACTGGTCACTTTCCATTACTTCCAGTTCACCACGGTCGTTCAGGTAAGTAAAAAACTCCTGTGATGTTTCATGGTGTATTGGTTCGCTTGTGCGGTGGTATATATCAAAAGAAATACCGAGGTCATCAAAATTTTGTTTGATGATAGGGTGGTATTTATCAATAATTGCCCTTGCTGTAGTGCCTTCTTTAGCAGCTTGTATAGGTATAGCTGTACCATGCTCATCACTGCCGCAAACAAACACCACATCCCTTTTTTGCGCCCTTAAATAGCGTACATAAATGTCTGCGGGCAAGTACGCCCCGGCAAGGTGGCCAATATGCTTCAATCCATTGGCATAGGGCAATGCTGCGGTTATTAAATAGCGTTTGATGCCCCCGCTGCCCCTTTCCCCTAAAGGGGGATTTGTATCCTGTTCAATTGTTTTAGCTTCTTTAATTTCCACTCTTTTTTGATTTATTGGCTATCTGTCTTTTTTGTGGCAATATCCTTGCCTTCAACTATAAATTGGGCAGCAAAAATACGTATTATGTTTTAGATAGAATTTTAACGAAGGATGAAGAAGTAAATAAGCACCCATACAGCCATAAAAAAAGCGATAACCTTTACATCGCCCTCAATAGCGGAAAATTTCTTTTTCTTTACCAATAATTGAAACAATATCCATCCTAAAAAAGCAAGAGGGATAACACAGGCACGAAGAAAAAAATAAAGCATTGGTAAAAGTTTAGGGTAGGGTTAAAGATAGAATTTTTGTTTTGTTATTATATTAATCTTTCAATGTATTTAACTAATTTTAGTAAAAGAATTGGTATGGTAACCGCAATTCAGGATAAAAATAAAACTACTATCACAATTTCAAGGCGTTTATCAAAAAAGGAGCTTGAAAGGGTTATAAATTATATTAACCTTCCGGGTGCAAAATCGGGGAAGAGAGTCTCTAAGAAAAAGATACAGGAACTTGCCGATGAAATTACTGAAGGTGCTTGGAAACGCCTAATGAAGGAGCGGGGAGCCGCCTTATGATCATTATTCCCGATTCTAATATCCTTATTTCCGCACTCATCAATGTAACGGGAAAAGAATTTAGGATACTTACGCAATCGCCCCAGATTGAGTTCAAGGCTCCATCTTATTTAATTGAAGAAATACTATCAAAACAGGACAAAATTAACAGAGTTAGATTAAATAAGCATATTGATCCTGAAAATACTCTCAGTGTGTTACTTCAACATATTTCTATAAGCAATTCAAAAAAAATGCCCGGCAAAATAATTTACAATGCAAAGGAATTGGTTTCAGATATTGATATAAAAGACGTTTTGTTCATGGAGTTTGTTTTATATTTCAATGGAATGCTCTGGACCGGAGATTTAAAATTATTACGGGGATTAAAAAGAAAAGGTTTTACTAAGATAATTACCACTAACGATTTAGAATCCATCATTAAAGGATTGTAAGTACATGTTCACTACTCCCCCATATCTTCAAAAATGCGATACTATCGGTATTGTGTGTCCTGCCGGCTATATGCCTTATGAAAAAGCGCAAACATGCATCAGCACCTTGCAACAATGGGGCTTTAAGGTTAAGATCGGGAAAACTTTAGGCAACCAGTTTCACTATTTTTCGGGGACAGATGAAGAACGTTTACAGGATTTGCAGATAATGCTGGATGATGATTCAATAAAAGCCATTCTTTGCGGGCGGGGTGGTTATGGCCTAAGCCGGATAATTGATGCGATTGATTTTACGAACTTTAAAAAAGCCCCCAAGTGGATCATTGGCTATAGTGATATTACTGTGCTGCACTCGCATTTGTACAGTAAGCTAAATACCGCTTCTTTACATTCACCCATGGCTGCAGCGTTTAATGACGGCGGGGCTAATAATGAGTATATACAATCTCTTCACAAGGCTTTAACCGGCGAAAAAAGTAGTTATAATTGTGAGGCTAATGTATTAAACAGAACAGGACAAGCAAACGGGCAACTTGTTGGTGGTAATTTATCTTTGATCGCCCATTTGATAGGTTCTTCTTCAGCATTTGATACCGATGGCAAAATTCTTTTTTTGGAAGATGTGGGCGAATATATTTATAATGTTGACCGTATGTTTATCCAGTTAAAAAGAGCGGGTATGCTTGATGGCCTGGCAGGATTGCTTATCGGCAGTTTCACAGAAATGAAGGATACCGTTATTCCATTTGGCCAGCAGGTTTATGATTTGATATTTGATAAAGTAAAAGAATACAGTTATCCTGTTTGCTTTGATTTCCCTGTAGGGCATACCGACAAAAATTATGCACTAAAGGTTGGAGTAGAGTACAATCTTACTGTTACTGAACATGGTGTTAATTTAAAAGAAACTTCCACTTATTGAGATTGGGAACACGAACTAACCCGGCGTGTATTTTTTTAACCCCACGCATTTCTTAAAAAACGCAGCCAGTTACCATGCATTACATTTTCAATATCCAGTGGAGAATATCCGCGTTTTGATAATAGCAGCGGTACTTTTTTCAGGTCAGCAATTGTTTCAAGGTCATAAGGGCATTGCTCTTTTCCAAAGGCCCCGTCAAGGTCTGTACCCAAACCAACATGCAAAGCATTGCCTGCGAGTTGGCATATATGATCCATGTGGCCGAGCATTTTCTCCAAATTGCAGTTCATTTGTTTTGGTGTGGACATGCCGCGTTGCCAGCCTGGTACCATCATCCATGCATCAAGTGCCCCGCCAATAACAGCCCCCCGTTGAATTAATACTTTAATTTGTTCATCGCTGAACTGCCGGTTATGATCCACCAATGCCCGGCAGTTGTTATGGCTTGCCCATACATGGCCATTAAAAATTTCCATGGCATCCCAAAAAGCATCGTCACACAAATGTGTAGCATCAAGGATCATATTAAGCTTTTCCATTTCCTTAAGCAAAGCCTTTCCGTGGTCATTCAGGTGCCCCGTTGCATCTGTGCCGTTTGCATAACGCCCCGGCCCGTAATGCGCAGGCCCTACCGCACGCAACCCGTATTCATACGCAGTATGCAAATGATCAATGGTAACCAGTGAATCAGCGCCTTCAAGGCTTAAAATAAAACCAACAGGTTTGTTATTTGTATCATCATTCATCCATAGGGCAACATGGTGTTGTAAGCCCGTCATATCTTTTATCAAAACCATTTCACCACATGCTTCCATTGCACTGTACCAGGCCCTCTGTGCCTGTGTTTGGGCCCATGCCTGCTCGGGTGAATGCCAGCCCGGTAAGGGATTATCGGGTGCAACATACCTTGCTATTTGTGTAGCAACAACAAGCCCAATATTACCCTTGCACAATTCAGGTAATGATACAGTGCCTTTTGCCCTGTCGGGTTTGTCGGTTAAGCCCTCTTCCCTTTTTCGAATATCATTAACTGAATGCCGCAGGTCCCTGTTCCATTCCATGGCATTCATGCTAAGATCTAAGTGTGCATCTATGGTAAACATCTTTCTGATTTAAACATCAACAAAAGCAAATTCTAAAAGAAGAAAAATTCCAAAGTCCAAAAAGAAAAATCCAAAAAGAAAAATCCGAAAGTCCAAACTTCTTTCTCCCTTTAGGGCCGGGGCTTCTCCTACACCGTTATCTTTTTGTCTCTTGCAACCACTTTCCACTCGCCTACCGCTTCATTATTTTCTATTACAACCGCTCTTTCATACAAAGCAACCGTTGGGCAAATATGTACGGGCACCCCATACAATACATCGCCAACGCTGAAAAGTGATGCATCAGGCACTTTTGCCACTAAATGTTCTTCGCTTTGGCCAACCGGCTTAACTTCAGGAGCGTTTAAAAAATGTACCCGTGGTAAGGGGTTCTCTGCCGCAACCGATTTATGCCCCAAATCTGTACAAATAGTTTCATTATCAATAATAGACAGTACCCTGGTAATAACAAGCGCAGCCAGATCAAACGGCTCATCCGGAACCAGTGTTTTATACCCCCAATCCCAAAAAACAAAAGTGCCAGGGCTGCACTCAATGTTTTCTCTTTGCGCATGTGTAGGGAACGTGGGTGACCCTGATGTAACCAATTTTAGGTTTGTATGATAAGACTCCGCAATTTGTGCCTGCAATTGTTTTAACTCCTCAAAGGCACTATTGCTTTTTTGTTGGCGTTCCGCAACTTCTGTAATCCGAATATGGCCATCATACCCATGCAGCCCAACTATTTTTATACCTTCCAAAGCTTTAGCTGTGCCAAACAATTCAAAAGCACCGGCTGGTTTTATGCCACTCCGGTTCATGCCATTGTTTACATCAATATATACTTCAATTTTAAGGCCGGCTGCATTAAACAAATCGGAAATATTTTCGGCTATGGTTATATTGTCTATAAGGCATGCGAATTTGGTTGCCGGGTATTTTTGTACAAGTTGTAACAGCCGGGATATTTTTGGGCCAACGGGCTGGTATGCCAGCAGCACATCTTTCGCGCCAATAATGCCAAGCATTTCAGCCTCAGCAATGGTTGCACATTTAAATTTAAAAATGCCGTCATCCATCATCATACTGCATACTTCGGCAATCTTATTTGTTTTAACATGCGGGCGCAGGTTTTCGATATTTCTTACCATTGCAACCGCCTGTTTAATATTCTGCCGCACGCGTTCCTTATAAATAACCAGCGCAGGCGAATCAATTGCATCTATATTTTTAATGGTGTACCATTCCATATATTCAGTTTATAATTTGTAGTAAAGCAGGTATTCAATGATCATTAAAGATCATTCCAATTCAAACAACGCTTCAATTTCAACCGCGATATTGCCGGGTAAGGAGCCCATGCCCACTGCGCTGCGTACGCCAATGCCGTTATCAGGCCCCCATACATTGGCAAACAGTTCGCTGCAGCCATTTATAACATAAGGATGGTTCTCGTAATCCGCAATACCATTTACCATTCCCAGCACTTTAATTACACGTTTTATTTTGTTAAGAGAACCAAGCCCCGCTTTCAAAGTGGCTAATATTGCCAGGCCAACCTGCTGCGCTGCCTGTTTTGCTTCATCATCATTCAAATCTTTTCCAACTTTACCTTTTATGGTAGTGCCGTCATTCAAATACGGGCCGTGGCCCGATACGTAACAATGTTTCCCATCAATCAGTAAAGGCTTATAAACAGCCTTTGCACCAGGTGCAGGAGGCAACGTTAAACCAAGCTGAGAAAAATTTTCTTCTGGTGTCATATTCGTTTTCTTATTTATGTATTAATGCGAAAGGGTTATAAAATAATTAAGAATAAATACACCAATTAACCCGACCACTGAAACGATAGATTCCATCAAACTCCAGGTTTTAATAGTGTCTTTTATAGAAAGGTTGAAATACTCTTTGAATAGCCAAAAACCGCCATCATTTACGTGGGAGAACATCAGGCTGCCTGCACCGGTAGCCAGAACCATAAGATTGGGATTCACACCCGAAACAGCTATCATTGGCGCTATAATACCGGCGGTGGTTAGCCCAGCAACAGTAGCTGAGCCAAGACAAACCCTTATAATGGCAGCAATACCCCAGGCGGCAAGCAATGGATGAACATGCATATTTTGCAAAGCATCGGCAATTTTGCTGCTCACGCCTGCTTCGGTTAATACTTCTTTTAAGCTGCCGGCGCCACCTATTATAAACAATATTGGGGCTATATCTTTTACAGCTGCGGTGATCATATTTTCAAGATCCTTCACTTTTATTCCCCTGCGCAAGCCCAGGCTGTAAAGGGCAAAAAGCACTGTTAGCGTCATAGCGATCGCGGGGTCTCCAATGCCATGAATAATTGTTGTAAAAATATCCTCCTCTTTAATGGTAAGCCTTATTACTGTGTCAAGCGTTATTAACAGTACCGGTAAAAAAGCGGAGAGGAGGCTAACAGCCATCCCTGGTAATTGCTCCGGCGGTATATCTTTCGACGCAAATATAGCCAGCGGTTTAGCTGTATATTTTTTTAGGGTTAATGCAAAAAGCGGCCCTGCAATAAGGATAGCCGGAATAGCTATCATAAAGCCATACAGCAATGTAATGCCCATGTTTGCATGATACTGCGTTACCAGCGCTGTAGGCGAGGGGTGCGGGGGCAGGTACCCATGTGTTACCGACATGGCTGCCAACGCAGGCAGGCCAATATAAACAGCCGGTATTTTATATTTATAGCTAATGGTGATGATGAGCGGTACTATTAAAAAAAAACCAACATTATAAAACAGGGGAATGCCAATTATAAAAGCGGTTAATACCAGCGCCCACACAAGATACCGCCTGCCAAAAGCATTTACCAGGCTGGAGGCAATTTTTTGTGCCGCGCCCGTGTCGGCCACAATTTTGCCCAGCATAGCCCCAAGGCCAATAATAACCAGCAGAGAGCCCATGGTATCGCCAATACCCTTTTGCAATGCAGCCGTTACAACAGTAATATTCATACCATAAGCCAGCCCGCATAAAACCGACACTATAATAAAAGATAAAAATGTATTAAGCTTTGCCCAGGTTATTAGCAGTATAAGCAAAACAATGGCAAACAGGAGGATAATGAATGTCATTATAACGTATTACTATTTGGGCGTTAAGGTACTTGTATGCATTTTAATAACAAAATCACTTTTCTTTGCAGCATGAAATTATCGCTGATAAGGTTTTGTAAAAAGGCATTTATTTACCTGCAGTTGCACAGGATATTTGGCCTCTTTGGTTCTCTGCTCAATAATCTTTTATACCTCACCCGTTTATCAAAATGGGCTTATGCCAACAGAAAAATAGCTTATAACGATTTTCCTTCAAAATGGAGTTACGATAAAAGATACCCTATGTACAAGTGGGTGATAGAACAGGAAAACCTTAATGCGGGAATTAACTATTTTGAATTTGGCGTGGCAACCGGGCAGTCATTCAGATGGTTTATGAATGAAAATAAACACCCGGACAGCCGGTTTTATGGCTTTGATACTTTTGAAGGTTTGCCTGAAGATTGGGGTGGTTTTAAAAAAGGAGCGTTCAGTAATAACAACAGGATGCCCGAAATAAATGATGGCCGGGGTAAGTTTTACCAGGGGCTGTTTCAACAAACGCTTCCGGGTTTTTTAAAAGAAATTGATAATAGCAAAAGAAATGTGTTGATGATGGACGCAGACCTTTATTCTGCTACATTATATGCATTGGCAACACTTGCGCCTAATTTAAAAAAAGGCGATATTATTTTCTTCGACGAATTTGCAGTGCCTACCCATGAATTTAAGGCGTTCCTTGATTTTACACAATCTTTTTACATCAATTTGCAATTGATAGCCGCCACGAATAATTATTATTTTGCGGCATTTAAAGTGGTGTAAAAGCTTTTACTAATCCCCTTCTCCAAAAATGCGCCGTAATGGTATGGCTGCCACCGGGGATACAATAAGCGGGAATTTTTCAACGGTTACAAAGCTCGGGTCAAGGCCAAAGCCTCTTTCCTCGCTAAGGCTAATTTCTTTTATCCAGAAATGAAGTTTCATGATTATCTTCTCAGTAAAAGGCAGTTCATTATCGCCTGATAAATACTTTTCCATCACTACAAACTGAAAATCGCCCACTACATTATTACGCTCAAGGCTTTCGTAACGGCTGGTAATATTCACTTCCTTATTCTTTACAAGTTCTTCCACCACCTTGCGGAACAGCAGGTTTATTTTCTGCTCAACCCTAAACCCTAACCTGAATTCTATACGGATAATATCATTGGGTATAATATGGTCAACAACATATTCGCAGGTATAGGGGTCATCTAAAACATCCACATGCACAAACCAATAAATGTCTGCGCGTTTTGGTTTCCTGTTTAAAATGGAGTAGATGATCTTATGCTCTATTTCTTTGGGGTTATTGGCGCTTGTAAGATATATAAGGTGCGTCGCATATTTTGGCACTGTTTTGTCGTTACTTAGCTCCTGTATCATAGGCAAATAATGCTCCAGACGCACAAATTCAATATACCTGTTTTTAATTTTGCGGCTGCGGAACCATATATACATAACCGCAAATAAAGCACCGCCTACCAATAAGGTTACAAAGCCACCGTGCTGAAATTTTTCGAGATTGGCAATAAGAAAAGAAAGCTCAATGGTGAGATATACAATTAGATAGACGTAAATATAAAAGGGCGCCACCCGCCTGCTGACAAGAAAATTGGCAAACAGAATTGATGTACTTAACATGCAAAGCGTAATGGCAAGGCCGTATGCGGCAGCCATGTGGTTTGAAGTTTGAAAGTATATGGTAATGCCAAAACAACCTATCATCATCAGCAGGTTAATACCGCCAATATATAATTGTCCCTTGGCTTCTGTGGGGTAATTTATTTTCATCTTAGGCCACAGGTTTAAACGCAGGCTTTCGCTAATTAACGTAAAAGAGCCACTTATTAAAGCCTGGCTGGCTATAATTGCTGCGGTTGTAGCTATTATAATACCTATAAGGCGGAAACTATCGGGCATAAGGCTGAAAAGAACTTTAAAGGAGTTGGTATCAAATATTTTAGTGTTATAATTTTTAAGCAGGTATGCGCCTTGCCCAAGATAATTGAGTATAAGGGAGGTTTTTACAAATATCCAGGAATAACGTATGTTACCGCGGCCGCAATGGCCAAGATCCGAATAGAGCGCCTCCGCACCCGTAGTACAAAGGAATACTGACCCCAGCAGCCAGAAACCTTTAGGGTAATGTGATAATAACCTTATGGCATAATATGGGTTTATCGCTTTAAATATAAACGGATCGTCAATTAAATGTCTTGCGCCCAGTACGCCCAGCATTAGGAACCAAAGCATCATAATGGGGCCAAACAGCTTGCCGATAGAGGTTGTGCCAAATTGCTGCATAAAAAATAGTATGGCTAAAATACCCAATACTATATAAACAATTGTGGCCTGGTCAATACTACTCAAAACAGGTATTTGCCTTAAACCTTCTATAGCTGAGGTAACCGAAATGGGTGGGGTTATCATACCATCCGCAAGTAAAGCGGCGCCCCCGATCATGGCGGGCACAACAAGCCATTTTCTTTGCCGGCGCACCAGGGCATACAGGCTAAAAATGCCACCCTCGCCTTTATTATCAGCCTTAAGGGTAAGAATTACATACTTAATAGTGGTTTGCAGGGTAAGGGTCCAAATAATACAGGAAAGGCTGCCTATTATAAGTTCTTCGTTAATTGCCCTTCCATTTACTATTTCATCAAAAACGTATAAGGGTGAAGTACCAATATCTCCATAAATAATGCCCAATGCCACTAAAAGCCCCGCTGCCGAAACCTTAGTAAGATCTAAGTGTTTGCTCACAATGTGTTGATTAGTTCAAAAAAATATTTAGTTAACAAATGTATAATGAAAAATACTCTTCATTACAAAATGTTCATGAATACTAATGCCTTTTTAATAATCAGCTTGTTGTTTTGTGATAATGTAGTTAATTTACCATTTAAACAAGCCTTAAACCTTACATTTGTTAGTCTAAAAAAAAAAATTAATTATGTTTTTCAAGAGTTTGATAGCACTAATGATAATTGTTTTTTTAACGGGGCGTAGCTCAGCTCAAACAATAGAATATTCTGAACCCGACCGCGACGATGCGCGAAATATAAATTTTGCTATTGTCGGGAAAATAAATGATCATATCCTGATATTAAAAAATTACCGTAGTGATTACAATATTACTGTGCTTGACAATGACATGAAAATGGTAGATAAAGTAAAGCTTACTTTTCTGCCGGACAGGGTGTCAAATGTTGATGTATTGGCTTATAAAAGTTATTTCTATATTTTTTATCAATATCAAAAGAGGAATATTATTTATTGCATGGGTGCAAAATTTGATGGAAATGGCAAATTAGTGAATGACCCCGTACAGCTTGATACTACTACTATAAACGTTTTTAACTCAAATAAAATTTACACCGTTACGAACAGTGAGGACAAGCAAAAGATACTGATATTTAAAATAAATAGCAAAAACCAGGACAATTATGCAGTAACAACTGTATTGTTTGACGGTGCATTAAACAAAATAAATAAAACGGTCATTCATGTTCCAATGCCTGACAGAAATGATTTTTTAACCGAGTTTCAGGTAAGTAACGATGGGAATATTGTTTTTGCAAGGGCAGCGGGCAGTAATCAAAATGAAAACATCAGTAAACTTCAATTTATTACAAAGGCCCCGGCTGATGAAACAGCCTCGTTTTATGATATAGATATTCCGAAAATATACCTGGACGATATTCGTGTAAAAATAAATAATGCTAATAAACATTACCTGATCACCTCGTTTTATTCCAAAACCAAACGTGGCAATATTGATGGTTTATTTTGCAGCCTTTGGGATGGCGTGCAGGAGAAAGAGTTATACTCTGTAAGCACGCCTTTTACCGATGATTTTAGAAGCAATGCAAAAACACAAGGGGGAATAAAGTCTGCTCTGAACGATTTTTTTCTGCAGGATATTGTAATGCGTAAAGATGGTGGCTATGCAATTGTTGCAGAGTCTGAATACAGTTCTTCCCGCGGCGGTGGTTATAATAACCGGTGGGATTACATGTATGGGTCGCCCTATTTTGCGCCAAGTGACTACTATTCGTATGGCAGCCCCTTTGGCAGTTATTATCCCTGGGGAAGGCCCGGGTATTATAATAACCAAATTGTAAGATTTTATGCGGATAATATTGCTGTTATGTCTTTCGATTCCACTGCTAAGCTTGAATGGGCTAATGTTATCCCCAAGTCGCAATATGATGATAATACAGATAATTTTATAGGTTATGGTACCCTGAATACCGGCGGGGAAGTACATTTTCTTTTTAACGAGCTTGAAAAGAGGACTTTGATACTAACAGACCAATCCGTAACTCCGGATGGCCAAATTCACCGCAATCCCACGCTGCATAATCTTGACAGGGGATTTGATTTTATGCCAAAACATGCAAAGCAGGTGGGCAGCCATGAGTTGATCGTCCCGTGTCAATACAGGAATTATGTTTGCTATGCCAAAGTTGACCTTGATTAATAAATATTTTTTTTATAAATATTTAGTTGCAAATTTTTGACTCTAAAAACACCCTGCACCGTTTAATTTATTTAACCGGCATTATATTATAAGCAAAGCCACGCGATTTGCTGTTTTCATCCTGTGAAGCCAAAAAATATTCATTAAATCCGTGTTTTAATAGATCATTTGTTAAAGTATTAGTTAAACCCTTATTTTAATAAGATCATTTGTTAATTTTAGTGTCAATCCTCATTCTTAAAATATTCTTTATGAAATATACCCTTTACCTTTTAATGCTGTTGTCAGGCGCAGTTTACACCGCCGAAAGCCAATCAATTACATTGTCGCAATCCTTTGCCGGGAACGGTAATTACATTATTGGTAAATATAAAGATGAGATTCTTATTTACAACTTGGCATTCATTACAAAATATCAGCTTCTTGATATATACGATACCAAAATGAACCTTCTACGGCAAATCAGTCTCCCATTGCCGGCTAAGTCATTTGGTTTCACCTTTTTAAAATGTGATGATTTTTTTTACATTTTCTATCAGCACCAGTCGGGCAGAACAGTTTCATTATACGCACTAAAAGTAGGAATGGATGGAAAACAAACAGGCCCCCCAAAAGAGCTAGATAAAACCCCTGAACTAGACTTTTGGCGACAGAATAAAATATATTCAGTGGCTGTAAGTGAAAATAAAAAGTACTTAACTGCATTTAAAATTGATAATACTTATGGGCCAACTACCACCATAACAACCCTGCTTTTTAACGACAGCCTAAAGTTATTGCACAGGTCGGTTTTAGATGCGCCTATAGTTGACGGGGTAGAATTTTTCTCGGAATTTAATGTTGATAATGATGGTAATTTTTTGTTTGTCAAAAATTGTGAACTGGATAATATTGCAGATGTTGCAAAAAGTACAGGGCTGGCAGTAAAGAGTGCTTTATCTGACAGTATTTACTTTATGCATTTATTACCCAACGATATTAATGCCAACGATATAAGGTTAAAAATTGATAATCTTAACGGTCATTACATAATTACAGCTTTATATACCAGCGATGCGCAGCGAAACATAGATGGATTATATTGTTTGGTTCTTGACAAATTAACCCATGAGCCTTTATATGCCCGTAAAACAATATTTAACGAAGGATTGAGAAAGGAGTCGGGCCAGGAAGGGCCTTTAAAAACAGCTTTCAATTACCTTGAACTTCAAAATATTCATCTTCGTAAAGACGGGGGGTTTGTAGTTGACGCGGGATTTTTTTACACTACCCCGAGAACAAATGAAAATGTAAGGTGGCGGAAATTTTTTTATGAAACCGATAAACTTGCCTGCGGGTACCTTGATGTTAATGAAAATCCGCACAACGTTTATGATCCCTGGAGGAATATACCCAACAGGCCGTGGGGCATGTCCGCTGTTTGCAATAATATAACCGCCTTCTCCTTTGATTCTTCAGCAAACCCGGAATGGATTAAGATACTCCCTGCTGCACAGATAGGCGATCCCGGTGGCATGGGTTACCTGTCGTTTAAGATAGGTAACCAACTATATTATATTCACAACGAAACTGTAAAAGGCACTATTTTCTTAACGGCACAAACAGTAAACAGGGAAGGTGAAGTTAGTGGCGACCTGCTGTTTAAAGACCTTGACAGAACACTGGAATACAAGGAGGAGTTTTACCCGAGGGAGTCGCTGCAGGTAGATGATAAAGAAGTAATTATGCCTCTTAGAAAAGGGAACTATATTTGCTTTGCTAAAATTGACTTTTAACAGCAAAGCACGTGGTATCATTTTTTAAAGATAAATCTACATCAGCGGTTTTCGGGGTTGTATTTGTTTGTATCGTCCTGCATATATTTTTTTTATACAATCCGCCAAAGATCGTTACAGATCCTTCTGATGGTTTATTGTTTTATGTTTTATCCCCTTTTAGCCAGTTGCCTTCAATAGCGGTTTCTGTTATGTATTATGCAATTGTTTTGGTGCAGGCTATCAGGTTAAATTACGGGCTTAATGATGCCCGCATGTTTCAAAAGATTGCTTTTACTACTGCATTGGGATATATCTTACTAACAGCGCTTTTACCTTCATGGAACAATATTACTGCAGCGCTTGTTGAAAACAGTATGATCATCTGGTTAATATTCCGGGTTACAAAACTGAACAATATTCAAAGCCCCAAATCGCTCATCTATAATATTGGCCTTATAACAGGCAGCGCAGGGCTGCTTTATTTTCCTTCTTTAGGCATTGTTCCTGTTATTTTTTTTGCATTAGGTGTAACAAGGGCTTTTAGGCCAAATGAATGGTTTGTATTATTAATGGGCGTTATTACGCCATTTTATTTTTGGGGTTGCTATCTTTTTTTGACTGGCCAGGTAAATACGATAAAGGTTTTACAGAGTCTTTTTCAATGGCATTTTGATGTGTCATCTAATATAAAATTAAATATAGCTTTTGCCGCCGCAGGTTTATTATTAATTGCCGGTATTTATGCCTGGCAGGCAAACAGTAACCGGATGGTTATACAGGTACGTAAAGTATGGATGGTACTTTTTATGATGTTTTTATTGTTTATACCTGAAATATTTTTCATTAAAAATACATGGCCTGGTGCGTTAATGCTTACCTGTGTTCCGGGCGCGGCGTTTGTTTCATGCACATTTCTTTATTCTAAAAGATTGGTCTCCGCATTTTTTTTCTGGCTTATGGTAGCCGTTATCGTATATGTTAACTGGCTGCCTTTTAAAATTTAGACCGTTGTTAACGCCGCAGTTTTTACATTTGCATATCAAATCAAGTCTATGAAATACGGCGTGGTCGTTTTTCCCGGCTCTAACTGCGACAGGGATACCCAATATGCGCTTTCGGTTGATATGGGTAAAGAAGTTTTAATGCTGTGGCATAAGGATAAGGATTTAAGCATGTTTACAACAGATGATTGTATTGTTTTGCCGGGCGGCTTTTCTTACGGGGATTATTTACGCTGCGGCGCAATAGCACGTTTTAGCCCGATGATGCAAAGTGTTGTGGAATTTGCGAATAAAGGCGGCAAGGTACTGGGCATTTGCAATGGTTTCCAGGTGTTATGCGAAAGCGGTTTATTACCGGGTGTACTGTTAAATAATGGCCACCAGCAGTTTGTGTGCAATAATATTTACATTAAAAATGACGGTGAAGCGCCTTTAAAAATGCCTGTTGCACATGGTGACGGAAGATATTTTGCGGAAGATAAAATATTGGACGAACTGGAGGCAAATAACCAGGTGATATTTCGCTACTGCGATGTTAATGGCAAAGTTGACAGCGCCTTTAATCCAAATGGGGCAGTACGCAATATAGCCGGCATATGTAACAGTAACCGCAATGTGTTTGGAATGATGCCCCATCCGGAAAGAGCATCTTCCCAGGCATTGGGAAATACCGATGGCAGAAAAGTTTTTGATATCCTGGGCCTGAATTAACATATTATTCGGAAAAGAAAAAGAATTTACCCGTTTTTAAATAAAATGATATTATGAAGAGATTTACGTTATTTTTTTTAAGCCTTGTAATTGCAAGTACTGCATTTTGCCAGGCGGACAACCCCGTTCAATGGTCTTTCAGTTCAATAAAAAAGGGTGACAAGATATATGAAGTTACTTTAACTGCGGCAGTAGCCAAACCCTGGCATATTTATTCACAAACTACTCCTCAGGGAGGGCCCGTACCCACGCAAATTACTTTTAAGTCCAACCCGCTTATAATATTGGATGGCGATATTAAAGAAACAGGCAAACTGCAGGTAATACACGATGACAATTTTAAAGTTGACGTAAAATATTATTCCGATAAGGTGGTATTTACTCAAATAGTAAAACTAAAAGCAGGGGTAAAAACACATGCTACGGGAATATTGGAATATATGGTTTGTAATGATGAAAAATGCCTGCCTCCTAAAAAAATCCCTTTCGATATTACATTGCAATAAAACTGTTTAGATGAAAAAACAAATACTGTTGCTCATCCTGCTTTTCAGCAGTATAATTTCTATTGCCCAAACAGACAGTTTGCTTAGATGGAATATACAATCTAAGCGCATTGCACCGAATGTTTATGAAATAACAGCTGCAACAACAATTCCAAAAGGTTGGTATTTGTTTGGTATAAATACCTCGGTTGAAGGGTTAGACCCCGCAAAGTTTACATTTGATTATGCCAACGCTAAGCTGCAGGGCAGTGTGAAATTTAATAAACCCGCAGGTATTATTAATGATACAGTTTTTAAAAAGGTAAATGTGTTTGAAGGAGCTATCGAAATAAAGCAAGATATTGTTATTGATAGCATTATACCGTCAAATTTAAAAGGGGCTTTATCGTTTTATTTAAAAAAAAACGATGAATATATTCCCGCCGAGTATCCTTTTAATGTGATTTTAGAAGGTGGCGTTGATGCATCAGCTGATGCAAAACGAATAAAAATTGCGTCAATTGACCTTGATCATCCCTTAAATAATTGTGGTGCAACAAAAACTGCTCACAGTAATTTACTTTCTATTTTTTTTCTTGGTTTTCTTGGTGGCTTTATTGCGTTGCTTACTCCTTGTGTGTTCCCGATGATACCTGTAACGGTTTCTTTTTTTACAAAAAGATCTTCTACCCGTAAAAAAGCCATTGCCAATGGAGCATTATATGGTTTTTTTATTTTTTTAATTTATGTTTTGGTAAGTGTCCCTTTTCACCTGCTAAATCTTAAGCCGGAGGTTTTAAACACTATTTCAACTAATGCCGGGTTGAATGTTTTTTTCTTTTTAATATTCCTCGTTTTTTCCATTTCGTTTTTTGGATATTTCGACATTACATTACCGGGCAACCTTGCTAATAAAACTGATACAAAAAGCGGGCTTGGCACCATTGGTGGAATTTTCTTTATGGCGCTGACGTTAACAATTGTATCGTTCTCCTGCACAGGACCTATTCTTGGGTCGTTGCTTGTTGGTTCTTTAAGCGGTGGCGCATGGCTTTTAACATGTGGACTGGCTGGATTTGGATTAGCCCTTGCATTGCCATTTGCATTATTTGCCATCTTCCCCGACCTTTTAAAATCGCTTCCAAAGTCCGGAGGCTGGCTTGATACTGTTAAAAAAGTGTTGGCCTTTGTTGAACTTGCATTGGCTTTTAAATTCTTATCAAATGCAGATCTTGTAATGCACTGGGGATTATTGAAGCGTGAAGTGTTTATAGGTATTTGGATAATAGTAAGTATCGGGCTTATTTTTTACTTGTTTGGAATATTAAGATTGCCGCATGATTATAAAGGCATGAAAATAAGTGCTGGCAGGAAATTTACCGCGGTAATAATAATCCTTTTTACCCTTTATCTTATCCCTGGCTTAACGCAAACAAAATATGCCAATCTAAAGTTATTGAGTGGTTTTCCTCCGCCACTGCGGTATAGTATTTACGGCAATGACAACGTTAAAGGAAAAGGCCTTGAACCAAATATTATTAACGATTATAATAAGGCTCTTGAACTTGCAAAGCAGCAGCATAAACCTTTAATGATTGACTTTACAGGGTGGGCTTGTGTAAACTGCCGAAAGATGGAAGAAAATGTATGGACACAGCCTGATGTTTACCAATATATAAAAGAAAATTTTATTTTAGTTTCATTGTACGTTGATGACAGGGCAGAATTGCCCATTTTGCAACAGCTAACATACACCACAAAAGATGGCAGTAAAAAAGATATAATTACCACAGGCGATAAATGGGCAACTTTTGAGGCAGAAAACTTTAACCAGGTAACCCAGCCGCTTTATGTACTGCTTAATGATGAAGAGAAACTTATTAATAACCCTGTTGGGTACACGCCTGATGCCAAAGAATATTTAACCTGGTTAAAATGCGGCAAACAAGCTTTTGATAATGATCGTAAATAAAACAAAAAACCCCCGTTACCGGGGATTTCTTGTTTGGGGGATCTTTGCTAACTAGTTTGTCACCCTGTTTTAATAATGTGTATGGCAAGTTTGGGGGAAACATTAAATAACACAAAACCTTTAACAAAAGTGACAAATGTATTTGTGTGTACAAATGACACTATAAAGGAACAAAAACTTTTTAAATATATAACATTAAATTTTCCTTTATTAAGTTAAAACCACTATAAAGAAATTTGTTTTTCGGTCATCATTTTTCGCAGGTTAATAAGGCCATACCGCATTCTGCCCAATGCGGTGTTTATGCTGCAGTTTGTAATTTCAGCAATTTCTTTAAAGCTCATATCGCCAAAATGACGTAAAACTATCACCTCGCGCTGTTCGTCAGGCAGTTGCGAAAGCATCCGGTGTACCCTGTCGTATCCCTGGTTGCGGATGATCTTTTGCTCCGCATTTTCATTTACAACAACAATAAGGTCAAAAATGTCGTTATTGTCGTTAGTTACAATTGCCGGAGTACGTTTTACTTTTCTAAAATGATCTACGCAAAGGTTATGCGCTATGCGCATTGCCCATGGTAAAAATTTTCCTTCTTCATTGTAACGCTTACTGCGCAATGTATCAATTATGCGTACAAACGTCTCCTGGAACAGGTCTTCAGCAAGGTATTTATCCTTTACAATAAAAAGGATGGAGCTAAACAGCTTTTCTTTGTAACGTTTTATTAACGCTTCAAGAGCGTAACAATTTCCATCCTGGAAAGCAAGAATTAGTTGGGTGTCAGTTAATTGATATTGTGTACTCATATACGTGCCTTTAAAAGGGGGTAATGCACGCCATCGCATACCTATGTTTTTTAAGTAAATAATGGCTAAAGAGTACAATTTTAGTATATAGGCAAAAGATATTTATGTGAAGACTCTGTGAAATTAACAACTCTTATGAACAACGCTGCATGCAAAATGCAAAAGATTTGTGAATTAATCAAATTTTAAAAACCTTCCTGAAAAAATAAATTTGCTACCATTCGCCGCCGGAAATTTTGTAAAGCCCATTTGGTAAGACTTTTTAATTAAACCGGGTTTAATTAATCCATGACATTTAACTCTTTCTTTTGGTAATATTAATTTTACCCGCGGTTTTCGAAAAAAGCTCACTTTCTAAATGATTAACTAACCTTAAATCATTTTCGTTGCAATATCTTTGAACAATTTTTTTATCTAATATAAATGAACGGTATTTTTTTTATAAAGGTTGCTGAAAAGGAAATAATATTATTTAGTTTTCTAAAGCAACTTAAGGGCTTTAGATTGAAGTGCTATTAAGGAAGTTTATGGCAAAACAAGATACATTAACGCAAAAAAACAGGGTAAAAGGAATAACAACAGATCATACTGGCAACGATATTGTTGTTAAAGGCGCCCGTGTGCATAACCTTAAAAATGTTACCGTTGCTTTTCCGCGAAATAAATTAATTGTAGTAACCGGTGTTTCGGGTAGCGGTAAATCATCGCTTACGATTGATACCTTGTTTGCAGAAGGCCAGCGCCGGTATGCGGAGAGCCTTAGCGCCTATGCCAGGCAGTTTATGTCCAGGATGGCAAAACCAGACGTTGATTACATAAAAGGATTATGCCCGGCAATTGCCATAGAGCAAAAAGTAATTACGCGCACACCCCGCAGCACAGTGGGAAGCATGACAGAAATTTATGACTACCTGCGCTTGCTGTTTGCAAGGGCAGGCAAAACAATTTCGCCGGTAAGTGGAAGAGAAGTTAAAAAAGACGATGTGCCGGATGTTGTAAATACCATTAAACATTTAAAACTGGGTGATAAAGCAGTGATCCTCGTTGCTTTTAAGCAGCATATTAAGCGCGAAGCAAGAGAAGAATTGAACATACTGGTGCAGAAAGGATTTTCCAGGATGTATATTAGAAAGGCTGAAAGTGATTCGCCGGTAGAAAATGAGATATTACGTATTGAGGAGTTGCTGGAACTGAATGATAAAGAATTAAAGCAAAAACTGGCGGTTAAAAACACGCAGGTTACGTACGTATTGATAGACCGTATTGTTGTGAAAGAATTTGATGAAGATGATATACACCGCATAGCCGACTCTGCCGGAACTGCCTTTTATGAAGGAGAAGGGGAGATGTATCTTGAAATTAACAGTGATAAACTTCTTCATTACAGCAATAAGTTTGAACTGGATGGCATTCAGTTTGAAGAGCCCGTCCCCAATCTTTTTTCATTCAATAACCCTTTTGGCGCCTG
>Ga0206915_1009_pt1 | contig 74896 bp, 70 predicted proteins | sample Alteio_BWOrgHeat_70_FD_152945 | JGI IMG/M metagenome (GOLD analysis project Ga0206915, IMG submission 152945) | Enriched cells from forest soil in Barre Woods Harvard Forest LTER site, Petersham, Massachusetts, United States -... | ecosystem: Environmental > Terrestrial > Soil > Temperate forest >...
TTTTGTAAAGGTGCATTAGATGCTGTTACCGGTTGAGTTGGTTTACTAACAACTGGGGGCGTTGCTGTAGTGTTTCCAATATTAGTGCTGCTGCTCCTTATAATAAGTTTTTGCCCCGCTGTAATCGTATTGTCCTTAAGGTTGTTCCAGCTTTTCAATTGATCAACAGTTACTTTATATTGTCTGCCAATGCCATAAAGCGTTTCTTTACTGCGAACAATATGAATGTTTGCATCAGCAGGCGTTTGCGCGGTTGTATCGGTAATTTTTTCCGCCTGTCTGGTAACAACAACGGGCGTAGTGGGCTGATCAACTGTTTGCGGGATGCTGCTTGCTGTTTCAGAAGCACCGGGAGGCAGTTTTATAACATCGCCAACATGTAAAATTGGGTTAGTCCCTAATTTATTCAGTTTTACTATCTCCTCAACAGTTACATGATATTTTTTTGCCAATACAGATAATACCTCGCCGTGCTGTACGGTATGTAAAACGTAATTAGGCGCTTTGGATGCCGCAGCTATTATTGTATCCTTTTTAATTGGCGCAGGTGCTTTGTTAACTGTAACCGGCGGCTTTACGGGCCCTGCAAGTTTGGTGCTATCCGTCGTTAATGATAAATGTGCACCAGGAGGGAGTTTGATCCTCTCCCCAACATGCAAAATGGGGTTTGTGCCTAATTTATTAAGCTCCGCTATCTCCGCAACGGTTACGTTATATTTTTTAGCCAATACTGACAAAACTTCACCATGCTCTATTGTATGCATAACATAGTTAGGCGTCTTTGGTGGCGCCTGCAATACCGTATCTTTTTTTAATGGTGCAGGTGCTTTATTAACGGTAACGGGCTGGGCTACCGGTGCTGCCGGGACTGTGGTATCAGCAGTTGGGCTTAGATGTGCGTTCAGTGGCAACCTCACTTTATCACCAACATGCAAAATTGGGTTGGGGCCTAATTTATTCAATTGTATGATCTCTTCTACTGTAACATTGTATTTTTTTGCCAGTACAGAAATAACTTCACCATGTTTAATGGTGTGCACAATATAATCGTCAGACGATTGTGCTGTTACTGTGTGTGACTCAACCAGGAAACAAAATATAAAAAATGCCTGCAATATTTTTTTCATGCTCATGTTACTTTTTCTGCGGGGGTAAAGACATTCCCGGGCAAAATACTAAAATAATAACCCGCTCTTTTTCTCCTGCATTTTATTAAACCGCAATAACCGTTCTAATTGTCATCTCAATTAACGTTTCAGCCTCAATACATAATTAGGGCTTTTCTTTCAAAATCCGCCACTCAACGGGGTAATAGTTGTTAACACGGTTGTGCAATACTTTTAGCCATCCAAGGTTTATACCATTATATTTAGCTAACGTCCATCCTTTCTCTAAATTGTTAAGCGGTACTTCTTTCTTTTGCAAATACTGTATCGCCTGTTCTTTACTCAAAGAAACAACGGGTAAATTATCTGCCGTTATAGCACTCATTGCCAGTTCATGCCCCGGTATAAGATCCTTTCCTTTAACTGTTCCAATTGTTATCCCGGCTTTACGTAAATACAAATTCTTTTGTAAAACAGTAATATCACCGGCCCACTGTAAAGGTATTGCAACAATGCTTTCCGCCTGCTTTATGTAGAAAAACTCTGCAGGTTTATTTATGAACATACTGGCAATAAATACCTCTTCTTTCGAACTCTTTTGCACACCCTGTGCATGATGCTGTACTTCCCTTCCATCATTTTTTTTAAACGCCGAAATAAAAAAACCTTCTCCTTTTAGTTTGTATGGGTAAAACCTGTATCCATGCGCTTTATGTTTATCACTTGCTGTTTCAACAATGCCCCACTCCTGATTAATTGATAGCTTTAAACTTTCAATTTCAAATTCTTCACATAACCAATCTAATATTTGTTCATCTTCTTCCTGTGAATACGAGCAGGTGGAATATATAAGAATGCCATCCTTTTTCAGGGCATTGTATGCATCTGCTATTATGCGTTGCTGGCGCTGGCTGCAAAGCAAAACATTTTCTTCGCTCCATTCTGAAATGGCATCTTCATCTCTCCTGAATAAACCGCTGCCGCTGCAGGGGGCGTCAATCACCATCACATCAAAATAACTTTCCAGTTTAGCAAACGCTTTAGGGTCATTATTACTAACTACCGTATTTGCACTCCCCCATTTTGTAATATTCTCCGCCAAAACCGCAGCCCTTGAGCGTATGGTGTCATTTGCAACCACCAATCCATCTTTAAAATACGAAGCAAGCAGGGTGCTTTTACCACCCGGGGCAGCGCAAAGGTCTAACACTTTAGCGCCGGCTGTATTATCACCAACCGTTTGTCTTAGGACTTCCCACAAAAACATGCTGCTGGCTTCCTGCACATAATAGGCGCCTGCATGAAACAACGGGTCGAAAGTGAAGGAAGGCCGTTCAGGCAGGTAAAGGCCATGTGGGCACCATGGAATTGAAGAAGTGAAAGGAAGAACACCAGGCGTGAAACGTGAAACGTCAAACGTGAAAGATGGGCTGACCTTGCCCTCATCATTTTTTATGGGCGATATTCCCAATTTCATGTCTGCCGTTTCACGTTTCACGTTCAACACTTTCTGCGGATTAAGCCTGACCGATGTAACCTGTTCACCCGACGCATGCACCTTTTCAAAAGCTTCTTTATCAAAGCCTTCAATCTTCGTCAATGATGCCATCAAAGATGCCGGGAGTTGCCTCATTATCTTCTGAAATTATATGCTTTTGCAGATGTCTATAACTTTTTATTGTCTACTATTTGTTCTTCGCTTATATAAAGTCTCCCTTTAGAGCCTGTCCCGAACCAGTCTGCGGCAGGCAGGCTTATTTCGGGAGAGATTTAGAGGGCTCGGTTTACAGGGTTTTCACCTCCGCGATTAATTGCTGTAACACGCCTTTTGCATCGCCAAACAACATAGATGTTTTCGGTTGAAAGAAAAGCTGGTTTTCAATACCGGCATAACCGGGCTTCATGCTGCGTTTATTTACAATAACCAATTTGGCTTCTTCTACCTCCAAGATCGGCATGCCATAGATGGGAGATGCGGGGTCATTTTTTGCTGCTGGGTTTACTACATCGTTTGCACCGAGTATTAATACCACATCTGTACTTTTAAATTCTTCATTAGCCTGCTCCATTTCCAATAATTTATCGTAGCTAACATCAGCCTCTGCAAGCAATACATTCATGTGCCCGGGCATACGCCCAGCAACAGGGTGTATAGCATATTTAACCTCAACGCCTTTGTCTTCTAATATTTTTTCCAGTTCATGGCAGGCATGCTGCGCCTGCGCAACAGCAAGCCCATAACCGGGCACAATAATTACTTTATGTGAATAGCTCATGGTAATGGCCGCGTCGTTTATGCTTATTTCTTTATAGTTACCGGTTGTTTTTTGTTGCTCGCCTTTAACACTGCCTCCAAAAGAACCCACCAATACATTTAATAATGAGCGGTTCATTGCTTTGCACATGAGTATGGTAAGTAAAGTGCCTGCAGCGCCAACAAGAATTCCACCTGTGAGCATTACTTTATTATCATATAAAAAACCACCGCAAGCAGCAGCCACACCGGTAAAAGAGTTAAGCAGCGATATAACTACCGGCATATCCGCGCCACCAATAGGAAGAACGAAGAGTACGCCATACACCAACGCAAGGAGAACGGTAATATAGAAAGGAATATTGGCAAAATTCATATTTGCATCGTAGGCATAGGCAACCGATGTAATGGCAAGCAGCAACAAAATGATATTAAATATGTGCTGCCCTTTAAAAGAATGATCCTTTACATTCCCGCTCAGTTTACCCCACGCAATGATGCTCCCTGCAAAAGAGATACTTCCAATAATAGCGCCGGCGGCAATTGGCAAAAAGTGACCTAAGGGAACAACATCAGAAAACCATGTAGATTCCGAGGGTGTATTTGCTTTGTAGATATGATCAAACTCAACGATTGATATCAACGCCGCGCAAGCTCCGCCCGTACCATTAAACAGGCTCACCATTTCCGGCATGGCTGTCATCTTTACTTTTTTAGCAGCAAGCGTTCCAGCAATACCGCCAATAACGATGCCGCCAAATATCCATCCATAATTATGCAGGTTATTACCAGTATCATCTTTATATAAAAAAATAGTCCCTATTATAGCTATACTCATCCCTCCTGCGGCAATCAAATTACCCTTGCGTGCCGTTGCCGGGTTGGATAACATTTTTAACCCAAGAATAAAAGTTACAGATGAAATAATATATATGATACTGAGTAGCTGCATGCAGATGATCTATTTATTTGTATTAATTACTTATCCTTTTTTTTCTTAAACATTCCAAGCATTCGGTCTGTAACCACAAAGCCGCCCACTACGTTAAGGGTGCCAAGGATAACCGCTAAAAATCCGAGTATCAAAGCCACATAATTATCACTTTCTGCTTTGCCCATTACTATTATCGCACCTATGATAACCACTCCGTGTATGGCATTAGCCCCACTCATTAAAGGCGTATGTAAAACGCTTGGCACCCGGCCAATCACTTCTATCCCAAGAAACACCATTAATATTACAATGTAGATGTACTGCTCGTGTGCTGATATCCAGTTTAGCATATAAAATTATTTTTCGCCTCCCTCCCATTCTCCCTCCTCACGGAGAGACCCGCCCGGATGACCGGTCTGACGGGGATGCCCCAAGACAAAGCTTTATTAAATTTAAAGTTTCATTACCCCGAAGATGTTTTTGTTCTTATTACTTTATACTTTTTTATCTCCAATCCTCACAATCCTTAAAATCCGCCCAAATCTTGGTTCAGAAATTTCTAATGCCCTATCAGCATACTGCCTGCTATCAATCCTTTTACATGGCTATTCACTACCTCTCCATTGTGTGTTATACAGGTGCCTTTTACAATATCGTCCTCAAAATTCAGGTTAAGCTCGCCCGTTTTTGTAATGATAAGCTGTAAAAAATTAAACACATTCTTCCCGTACATTTTGCTTGCATCAGACGGAACAGAAGATGCAAGGTTGCTGTCACCCACAATTGTTACCCCATTATAATTAACTGTTTGGGCATTTACGGTTTTTGCTGTATTGCCACCCGTAGCAGCAGCAAGGTCAATGATGACAGACCCGTTTTTCATATTGCGCAGCATTGGTTCAGTAATTAATATCGGGGCAGGCATACCGGGTATTTGCGCCGTCGTAATAATTACATCCGCTTTTGCTGCTGCATCAGCAATTCTTTGCTTCTGTTTTTGTTTGTATTCTTCTGACTGATCTACCGCATAACCGCCGGCTTTTGACGCATCTGCAGCCCCCTCCACCTCCACAAATTTTGCCCCAAGGCTCATCACCTCTTCTTTAACTGACGGACGGGTATCAAACACTTCTACTACAGCACCCAGCCTTCGCGATGTGGCAACTGCCTGCAAACCTGCTACGCCTGCCCCGAGTATCAACACCTTAGCCGGCGCCACGCTGCCCGCTGCGGTCATCAGCATAGGGAAATATTTTGGATAAAGAAACGCTGCCTGCAAAACAGCTTTATACCCTGCGATATTTGCCTGGCTGCTCAACACATCCATGGTTTGTGCGCGGGTGGAGCGGGGTATCATATCAAGGCTAAAGGTGGTTATACGCTTATTTGCCCATTGCTTTATAAGCATGTACTTATATAGGGGCTGATAGACACCCATTATTACAGCATTGGGTTTTATAATAGCAATATCCTGTTCTGTAAGTGTGTGGATAGATAAAATAAGGTCTGATCTTTGAAGCACTTCTTTTCGTTCTGCAACAGTCGCCCCTTTTTGCACATATGCAAGGTCTGGTGCGCCTGCTTGTTTACCCGCCTGGGTTTCAAATAAAACGGTAATATTTTTTTTAATAAGTAATTCGGCCTGTTCCGGAAGCATTGATACTCTTCGTTCCGGTGCAGGCTCAAGCAAAATGCCGGTGATCATGCGCTTTAATTATGTATTCGCTCAAGTTATCTTGTTTATTGCAATTTTTAAAAAAATTAGTGCAGCCTTTTAAAACCTTACGGTAAAATGTTGCTTTATTTTTTGTTCCGGCCTGAAAAATACAAGGCCTATAAAAAAAAGGTCTATCGTAAGTGTTATACGCTCATCAGCTTTAATTGCTGCCCAGGCCTCTTCCATTTCTTCACTCCAGTGTATATCATCAAAAATAAAAATGGAATTTTCGTTCGCCTTATCTGATAATTGTTTAAAATATTGCAGCGTTGGTTGTTTGCGGTGGTTGCCATCCACAAAGGCAAGATCAACAAAGGGAATATTCTGCAAAACCTGTGGTAAGGTATCATCAAAATTTCCTTCCACTACCTGGATATTAGTTAATCCTAAAACACCAAAATTGTTTTTGGCGATTGAAGCAACCTGCTTCGCTCCTTCCATGGTCACAACAGTAGCACCTGGCCTGGCGCTGGCCATGTAAGCAGTAGTTATCCCCAGCGATGTACCTAATTCAACTATATTTCTGGGCTGGTAATAGTTTACCATCCGAAAAAAAAGTTGCCCAAACTTAGCAGGTTTTAACGAAGACTGTGCTATAGAAGATACCTTTCTTTGATGATGAGAAGCAACCCTTGAACCCGCGCCAAAATCTTCTATTGTGAGCAAAGTATGATCCTTTTTTAGTTGACGACGGAGTTTTTCGATATTGGCATAACAATAGTATTGCCTGTCATCATTCAGCACTTTTGTAATAAGATCAAATACAAACGGCGAATGCACGCCATGCCCCTTGCCGTTTGAAGCTTTTAGATAATAACCAATGTATTTTTTTATTAGCTGAAACTTTGAATACACTCGAGGGAGTTAAGAATTAATAATTAAAAATTAATAGTTGAGAATACATAAAAAGTGAAATGTAAAAACTTCCACATGTTAACTTCGACTTTCCCGACTTTCCAACTTATTGACTTATTGACCATTGACTTCCTGACTTTCGGACTTCCCGACTTATTGACTACTGACTTAATGACTATCTTTTCTGCCACACCTCAAAACTATAGGGATATGCATGTTTATCATCCGCCGGAAAATCCTGGTTTGATGTACGCACCCATTTATGCGTATCAATTTCCGGGAAAAAAGTATCCGCGTCTGTAAACACTGTATGAACACGCGTAATGTATATCCTGTCTGCTTTTGGCATTGCCTCTTTGTATATTTCACCGCCGCCAAGTATTATTAGTTCTTTATAATCATTTTCCTGGGCAACAAAAATGGCATCTTTTAAATTGTGCACCACTATGGCGCCGGCAGCTTTAAAATCTTTATTACGGGTAATAATAATATTTAACCGGCCGTTAAGAGGCTTGCTGTCTATAGATTCAAATGATTTTCTGCCCATGGCCACCGGCATTGCCCAGGTGATATTTTTAAAAAACCTCAGGTCGTTAGGCAAATGCCAAAGCAGCTTATTATCCTTGCCAATTGCGTTATTTGTTGAGGCAGCTACTACAAGTGATATGATCATACTAAATACAGTTGACAGTTGTTAGATGACAGATGGCAGACAAAAATAGAGTATAGTTGACAAATGACTTAATGCCTGTTCTTCCTGTCATCTGTCAACTTCTTCCTTGCTGACTTAATGACCAATGACTTAATGACTTTCTTTGCCATCTTTCATCTGTCAACTCTTCCTCACACTGCTATAGGCGCTTTTATTGCCGGGTGGTATTGGTAGTTTTCCAAAGTAAAATCTTCAAAATTAAAATTAAATATATCTTTTACTTCCGGGTTTATACGCATGGTTGGTAAAGCAAACGGGGTACGGGATAACTGCAATTTGGCTTGCTCAATGTGGTTATTATACAGGTGCACATCTCCGAAAGTATGTATAAACTCACCCGGTTGCAGGCCGCAAACCTGCGCTACCATCATAGTAAGTAATGCATAGGAAGCAATGTTAAACGGTACACCCAGAAACACATCAGCACTGCGCTGGTACAACTGGCAGCTTAACTTTCCTTCTGCCACATAAAACTGGAACAGCGCATGGCAGGGCATTAAAGCCATTTCTGGCAATTCAGCTACATTCCATGCGCTTACTATTATACGGCGGCTGTCGGGGTTATTTTTTATTTGTTTAATGGCATCGCTTATTTGGTCTATCGTTTTGCCATTTGCACCTTGCCAGCTACGCCATTGCTTGCCATAAACCGGGCCAAGCTCTCCTTCTTCATCCGCCCATTCATCCCAAATACTAACGCCATGTTCTTTAAGGTATTTAATATTGGTTTCGCCGCGAAGAAACCAAAGCAGTTCATATACAATGCTCTTTAAATGAAGCCTTTTGGTAGTTACTATGGGAAACCCTTTTTGCAGATCAAACCGCATTTGGTAGCCAAAGCAACTGGTGGTACCTGTGCCTGTACGGTCTGTTTTAGAAACCCCGTTATCAAATATATGCTGAAGTAACTGCTGGTATTGTTGCATGGGTGCAAGGTACAAAAAAGGTGTAAGGTGTAAGCTGAAAGGCGCAGGGTGTGGGGAGAAGATGTGAATTTATGTTATTATAGTCAATGCTGCTAGAATTTGTACACAAATAAATAAGCAATATTCAATTTTCAACACTCAATACTCAAGGCGAAAACACCTGCGTGTATTTACCTTGAGTATTGCTTATTGAATGTTGATTATTGAGTGTTTGTGTATGCATTTTTTACACGGCGCGAAGTATAGTTAACGACTTTCAGGTAATATCCAAAAGCCTACTCCGGCTTTTTTTTATTTACAGCTTTTCTGCGCTCAAGCTCTTTATTAATAAGTGTTAATTCTCTGCCTGTTTGGCCGCTCATGCTGCTGTTTTCCTGGGCGCGCCGCATAAGGTAGGGTATTACTTCCCTTATTGGGCCGAAAGGCAAATATTTACTTACTGAATATCCCGCTTTAGCAAGGTTAAAGGTTATATTATCGCTCATTCCATATAACTGCGAAAAATGTACGTGGGGGTGGTTATGTTTAATGCCTTTATTATCTAACAATTCGGCGGCATACCGGTTGCTGTATTCGTTATGAGACGCTACTATAAATGCAATGTCCTCAATGTTATCAACGCAATAGCTCACCGCCGCGTTATAATCCCCGTCGGTAAATGATTTATTCTGTTGTATGGGCGAAGGGTAATTCATTAGCAGGGCACGGTCTCTTTCTTTCTCCATATAAGCTCCGCGAACAAGCTTAACAGCAAGTATAAAGTCTTGCTGGCGTGCTATTTGGTGCGACATTTTAAGAAATTTCAGCCTGTCTTCCCGGTACAACTGAATGGTATTATAAACAATCGGTTTTTCTTTATTGAATACCTCCATCATTTCAATGGCAAGCCTGTCAACAGGATCGTGTATCCAGCTTTCTTCGGCATCAATCAATACACCAATGCCTTTTTCTGCGGCCGCTTCGCAAATTCGGTACATTCTTTCCCGTACCCTGTCCCATTCATCCACTTCTTCTTCATGGTCATGTATGCCGCTCCGCAGGCGCGGGGCATCATTTAAGGTGTTAAGCAGCCCAAACCTGGCAAACCCGGTTACTTTAATGCTTATAAATGGGATATTTTTTTGAGTAGCCGCGTAGTTTATAACTTTTATAAATTCTTCCGTGGCATGGTCAAAATTTGCCTCGCCTTCTTTGCCTTCCACTCCATAGTCAAGTATAACCTGCACATTAAATTCGCTTAATATTTTGCCAATTCCTGCCGTTTCTTCCAGCGTTTCGCCGCCCACAAACTGCTTAAAAATTGTTTTGCGTATAATACCATGCACCGGCAGCCCTGTCTTCATTAAAAAAGGGGTTAACCGCGTACCAAGCGCCACAAACCATGAATAGTGCATGGTATTAAGCAACCAGCGGGCGCTTTTAAGTTCTTTATCTGATTTGTAAGCAAACGCTATTTCCGTGTTATCGAACGACAATTCCATAATAAGCAACTTTCCAAATGCGAATATCGTGACTGTAACGAGAAGTAAAAAAGCTTTTTTCGCAGATAATGTGCATATTGTCCTTCAGGCCCCTATAAATCCCCTGAAAACTTTGCCTACCTGATCTTCTTACCTTATGAATTTCTCAATTTCATTTGCATAAGCGGCGCCTAAGGGGAGTTCAGCCTGTTTTATCCAAACCGATTTTCTGTCAATTTTGGTGATATGTTTTTTAGCTGCGATGTAAGAGCGGTGTATCCGTACAAAATCGGTGGCAGGCAGCAATGCCTCTGCTTCGCTCATAGTAAGGCGCGAAGCAATTTTTTGGTTCTTCAATACAAACTGCATATAATTACCACTGCTTTCCAGGTATAAAATATCATCCAATTCTATCCGAACCTGTTCGTAGCCGCTTTTAATAAAAATTGATTTTTCAGCAGGCAAAGCAATATTGGAATTTTTTCTAAGCTCAAACTGTTCATTGGCTTTATTACATGCTTTTAAAAACCGGGATAAAGAAAATGGTTTTAATAAATAGTCAATGGCATCCAACTCAAAGCTCTGCACGGCATGTTCGCTGTAAGCAGTAGTGAATATTACCATGGGTGGATTAGGTATAGCCTTTAAAAAATCTATACCCGAAATATCAGGCATCTTTATATCCAGAAAAAGCAGGTCAACCTTTTCTTTTTGCAAATAGCCTATCGCATCAAAAGCATTGGTAAAGCATGCAGCTATATCAACAAAACTTATTTTTGCTGCAAGGTTTTTAATTACATCTAATGCAACAGGTTCATCGTCTATAGCTACGGCTTTGAGCATTTGTATTGCAATATGGGTACAAAAGTTATTACAAACTATTTTAGTTTATCCAATTTTTCTTTTATCCGGGGGAGATACATAAGCGCGAGTGCTTTTGAGTAAAATTCTCTGGCCACTTGTTTATCGCCTTTTGCAACATAAAAATCTCCCATAGTTTCGTAAGCATTAAAGCTTTTAGAGTAACTTTCAATATTCATCTTTAAAAAATAATAGGCTCTGTCAAATTGTTTTAGATCGCAAAGCTCATGGGCTAAAGCGCTAACCAATTGTTCCGGTGGAGATATGGTATAGCCCATTTGCCTGCTAACTGCTTTATAATGCGCCGCAAGTAAAGTATCGCCTTTATAGGTTGGGTTGAAAAACTCGCCAAAAGGGATGCTATAATTATAAAATTTAAAAATAGATGGCAGCCCGTCATGCTCGGCATATAGAGCTACGGCGTCATGGCCATAATCAGGATAGTACTTCCAGTTAATCGCCAAACCGTTTTGCCTGTTTGCATTCAGATAATGCCCCAACTGCATAATGGAGCGGATGTGCAGGCTGTTGAAGTTTGTATCGGTCTTTACCGTAACAGTATCCATGCCCTTATCCATTGTATTGGCCATAGCCAGGTATAACGAACGGCCCTGAAAGTTTTTTTGCTGCAAAACGGTATTTACCTGTTTTAATAGCTTCTGGTTATCCCACCACATGCTTGGGTCAATGGCTATGTAAGCATTAAATAAATTAGTGTGGTTTATAAGTATATGTATTGCCATCAATCCGCCAAATGAATGCCCGATAAGCACCCTGTAAGGAGCCGTGGGGTATGACGAATCAATATGCGGCATAAGTTCCTTTTCTATGAAAGAAATAAAATTTTCACCACCACCGGTTTGTGCAGCAGACATACTATCAAGCGAGAGGGTATTTGTAAAATGGGATGGTGTAAGGTCGCGGCTGCGATAAGTGTTTGGTATGCCCACCAATATCATTTGCGGAAACATGGTATTTCCTCCGCCGCCGCCCAATTGGTCAAGCATGCTGGCAACCGAAGCAACATGGGCGGCATCTCCGTCCAAAAGATAAACGACGGGGTATCGCTGCGGGTAAAAAATACCGTCGGGTGAAGTGGTATCGGGCATGTGCACCCATATTTTCCTGTTTTCGTGAAGAATGTTTGAATACACACTGTCAATAGTGCCCATGATTATTTTATCGGTATTTTGCGCCTTTGCTGTTAAGCTTAAAATAACGTACGCACAAAACAAAAATGATCTCATATAAACTGTTTTTAGATGAATATTTTTTTTGGAAAATCCGCAGCCGGATTTGATGAATGAGAAGAAGCCTCTAAAGGAACAACTGCATTGTGGCAGTAAATTCGTTTCCGTTTGCAGCGGCGTTGAATTTATATCTACCCGCATATAACAGTGCCAGCCTATCCGCGACATTTTTTAATCCAACACCACTACCACTCTTTTCGGGATCATTGTCTATGCGTGCATGCATAGTGTTGCTAACGCTGAAAAGAATATTTTTATCATCACAGGTAAGTTCAATTTTTATCCATGACCGCTCTTTCAGGCTTATACCATGTTTAAAGGCATTTTCCACCAATGGTATCAGCAACATAGGTGCTATATTATGCGGGCATACCTGCTGGTTAATATTATCTCCAATAAGAATATCGGGCGAAGATTGCGCGCGCAATTTTTGAAGCGCTATATAGTTTTGCAGGTATTCTATCTCTTTACTCATCGGGATGGCGTCCATGTTATTTTCATGAAGCATAAAGCGCATCATGTCCCCAAGCTTTTGAATACCTTCTGCTGTGCGGTCCGCTCCTTCAGTTAATGCCGTTCCATACAATGTATTAAGGGTATTAAATAAAAAATGCGGGTTTATTTGTGAACGAAGGAATTGCAGATCTGTTTTTGATTTTGCCAGCGCTTTATTTGCACCCAGCAACTGCAGTATTTTATCTTTTCGCTGCTGGTAAAATATCCATGTAACAGGTGTTACCACCAACAGTTGCACCGCCCAATAAATGAGAAAAACAAAAGGATGATATTTATCAGCAAGATATAATGCAAACGGCAGCGTACAGATAAGGGTTGATATTAGCAACCGGGTAAGGATACGGGGCTGTAAAAATGAATGCTGCTGTTTTAAAGGGAACAACCAGTAGGTATTGCTGAAAAAGACAAGTGCCACCGGCGTGATAAAGGAAAAATAGGTAGTAAAAAAAGCATTTTCATGCACAATATCAAAAAGCTCTATGAATAAAAAGAAAGCAAGGTAACCGACCATGAATACACTTACCTGATTGGCTATTAAAATCTTATATGGTTTTTCTATACCGGATTTTTGTATATAATAAATTACTCCTTCGCGCGCACATGCAAACAGCGCATATATGCCAATAAAGGCATTGGCTCCGCCAAAGCCGTCAAATAGATTTTTGAGCGGATGGTCGTTGTAACCCATCAGTGCAAGGAATCCAAAGTTGCGATAATTAAAAAAGTAAGGATGTGCATACCATGTAGCTATATTATTGCCAACCGCAAGTATAAAGGCCAACATTATGATAGTTGCCCCAAGCAAGGCAATGCTTTTAAGAATAACTATTGCAGGCGGGTGTGTAATTACTTTCTTCACTGAAGAAACAACAACGCGGTTAATTAACAAATAGCACGCGTATATAAGCAATACAGAAGCTACCTGGGGAATTAGAACATTCACATAGTAGTTAAAGGGAAGTTTGTTGCTGGCATATACAAATTTGAATGTTTCCTCCTCTATTTTTGGAAGGTTATACATATGCACAACATAACCGGCTATCGTCATCATCGCGATTATTGTTACCAATAATATCTCGTGCTGCCTCCATATTACTTTCATAATCCTGTATTTTCAACAAGATTAGAGCATAATAAAGCAGGCTGTTTGCAAATGTGATTAAACCACTTAAAAATGTGATGAAAAATAAGCGGGCGGTTAATCCGCCGGGGTTTTGCAAAGCACGTAATAAATGCAAATAAACAGGGGTAAGACAAGCTATTACAAATTTCCTTTCTTCAGTTCGTCGGCAGCAAAGTTTGCAGCCCGTGCGGTTAAGGCCATATATAAAATAGAAGGGCTTTGGTTTCCGGTGCTCGCCATACAGGCACCATCGGTTACAAATACATTATTACACAAGTGCAACTGATTATGTTTATTCAATAAAGATGTTTTGGGATCGTTACCCATACGGCATCCGCCCATTTCATGAATATCAAGGCCAGGAGCCTGTTTAGTATCGTGCGTTCTTATATCTTCTATACCGGCTATCTTCAACATCTCCGCGCTTTGAGTTAAAAAATCTTTCACCAGTTTGTCGTCATTCTCTTCATAACCAATAGAGGTTATCAATTGCGGAATGCCCCACGGGTCTGTTTTGTCTTTGCTTAACCTAAGGTGATTTTCCTCGCGTGGTATTTTTTCGCCCTGCATATACATGCCCGCCGTCCATGTTCCAGGCTCAGACAGGTTGTCTTTGTATTCAGCGCCAATTCCTTCACCGCTCCCATTCCTGAAGTTACCGCCGCGCCCTGTTGCTACAAACGTGAGATAACTACCCAGGAAATCAGTATCCTGTTTATGCAGGTTTCGGTAATTTGCTATAATGGGGTTAGTGGGGTTTCGCCCATAATAATATTGGTCTTTATGACCGGGATATGTTCCCCAAACTGAACCCCTGTAGTTGTGAAAACTCATAAATTTACCCAGCAAACCATTGTCGTTGCCAATACCATTTGGAAAACGGCTTGACGTAGAATTCAGCAAAATAAGATTGCTGTTTAAACAGGCCGCGTTTACAAAAATTATTTTTGCAAAATATTCTGTGGCTTGCTTAGTGTGCGCATCAATCACTCTTACGCCGGTCGCTTTTCCCTTTTGTTCATCATATATAATGGAATGTACTACCGAGTCCGCCCGTATGGTAAGATTGCCCGTTTTCATTGCCCACGGCAATGTTGAAGAAACTGAGCTAAAGTACCCGCCAAATGGGCACCCTCTGTAACACAGGTCTCGTGCCTGGCATTTGCCCCGGCCTTGTTGCAAATGAATATCACGCGGCTGGGTTAAATGCGCCCAACGGGTTTCCACCATGAAGCGGTCTTTATAATGCTCCCTTATTTTTTGTTGAATGTCTTTCTCTACACAGGTCATTTCAAATGGTGGCAGATAATCGCCGTCAGGCAAAGCTTCCAGGCCATCTTTGCCACCGCAAATACCGGCGAAATATTCTACATGCGAGTACCACGGGGCAATATCTTCATAACGTATCGGCCAGTCAATTGCATAGCCATAACGCAGGGGTGCAGTAAATTCAAAATTACTCCAACGCTGGCAGGCACGCCCCCAGGTAATTGATTTACCACCAACCTGGTAGCCGCGTATCCAGTCAAATGGCTTTTCCTGTATGTAGGGATGCTCATTATCCTTTACAAAAAAATGCTGGGTGGCTTCATCAAATGCATAACATTTGCCAACAATGGGGTTTTCTTTCATAATAGCCTCAGGCATAGCAAGCCGGTGCTGAAACTCCCATGGCGCTTTAGTGGCAGTGGGGTAATCTTTTATATGCTCAATATTTCTCCCACGCTCCAGCACAAGCGTCTTCAACCCTTTTTCGCACAATTCTTTTGCCGCCCAACCACCGCTAATGCCTGAACCAATAACAATAGCGTCGTAAGTGTTGTTAGCAACACCGCCCGCATTAATATTCACTTTTAATGAATCGCCTGGCATACTTGAAAGTTTTGTCTGAAGAAATATTGAGATTGTTCTATTCTTCTGTATAAATGCAATGCACATCAGGGTGCAACCAAAGGAACGAGGCCGGTAATTGTGTGCTTACGTGGCTTGATAAAAGCTTGTTCAATATTTCCCTTTTATGCTTGCCATTCACTATCAAAATTATTTTCCTGCTCTGCAATATATCTGCCATGCCAAGTGTAAGGCCATATTCAAGTTTGGTATCCACCCCTTCTACCATGCTGTGTTTAAGGGAACTTTGACTGAGTGTTGAAAGATGCACCCCTGCATGTAATTCAGCGGCGGGCTCGTTAAAGGCAATATGCCCGTTAAGCCCAATGCCTAAAATGCAAATATCTATCGGGCCATGTTCATTTAAAAAAATTTGGATGCGTTCACATTCGGCTTCCGGCGAATCGGTATCACCAACGAAGGAAGTATATTTTTCTGGCGATATGTGTAAAGGTTTCAGCAGGTTTTCCTGCAGGTAATGCTCGCACGTACCGGAATGCCCCATTGGCAGCCCATACCATTCGTCAAGTTTGATGAACCGTAAACCATCGGTTTTTATTTGTTCTTGCTTCTCTACCAGTTTTTTATAAGTGCCGGTAGGGGATTTACCGGTGGCAGCGCAAACAAGCGCCGTTGGCTTTTTTCGCAGTTCAGCTATAATAAAGTCAGAAGCAAAGTCAGTTAATTCATCTAATGAATTGTATTGCAAAAATATCATACCTCAAGTTTCGTTTGTTACAATAAAACTATAGGTATTTTCATTGCTATGGATAATTTGTACGAACTTTTTTATCTTTCACCTATCCGGCTGATCTCTTTTATATGTTTAGCATTGCTTTCTCATACAGCCCGGGTTTGACACCCGTTTTCTGATCTCAAAATAAAAAAAGGGAATAGTATTATTCCACTTTACAATTTTTCCTTATTCCATCTTACTCTGTTGTAAAAAGGATGATGCCTTTACGGGCTTTCTCCCCATATTTGGCCACTGCCTCATCGCCTCTGAAAACATTGGCAGTTTTTATTTTTGAGGGCTCTAATTTTAAAAGATCCCCTTTTGTGATTTCATTGCCGTTCAGATAATAAATAACATCCGGCGGGTTTTGTAATATGATCTCTACCCAATGTCTCACTTGTTCCGGTGTAAGCTCTTGTTTTGTGCCATCCTCTAAAACAACATGGGCCTTTTGTTCAGACGAATCGTTTTTTGAATATTTTACATTCATAATACGAAGTGTATCTAAAGTGCCATCCTTCTTTACATAGGCCACCGCTACATCTGCTAAGGAATCACTTTTAATTTTCCCTCCAGCTTTCTTTACAATTCTAACGCTGTTTATTTTTACTGGGGTCGTGTCTTTCTTTGGGTCAACCTGGGCTTTACTGATTGTAACTGAAAATAGAGCCACTATCAAAGTAATAACAGGCAAAGCCAATATCCTTCTTGCGTAAGAGTAAGGTGTGTGGCCTGATTTTGTGATCATAATTAATCTTCTTTTTATAGGTGAGTGAAAAAATGAATGAGATGGATCGAGATACCTGCCTTCGTTGTACGATTGCAATAACATTTCAGCAAATGAGCGTACATCTCCTTCATCAACCGATCTCTCATCTGCAATAAATTCATGTATCATATTTAATTCGCGCTGCATTATCCAATAAAAAGGGTTCATCCAGAAAACACAGGCAACTGCGTGGAAAAAAAGATTGTCATAAGTGTGTTTTTCTTTTATATGGGTAAGCTCGTGTTTGAATATCTTTTGCCCGTTAGCTTCATTAATAGCTATGCTTTGTTTCCAAAATAAATTATTAAGAAATGAAAAAGGCGCCTGTTTAAGATTTGTTTGAATTAAGTCGATCCCCTGCATTTTAACGGTGGCATGCTTTCTCTTAATGTTGTATATCCACGTAATTTTTGAAAAAAAGAATGGCCAAAAGAGTGGAGCTTATTATAATAGCGCCTGTAAATAACATCCACGCAGCAGTAAAATGAAATACGGGCCTGGCATTGCCGTTTGAGCTTATAACATACAGAAAATTATTAAGCGGTTTATTAACAGGCCCGCTTATAGTAAACCAATTTATATTAACAAGCGGGGCAATAAGGCTTATACTCATTGATATCAGCAAATAAAACCGGTTATACGCATGAAATTTTTTGTCGCGCAGCATAACATAATAATACAGCAGCAATATACCGCTGGCTATAACTGATTTTACGATGTATGAAACAAACGCTTCCATATACTATTTTTTATTTTTCTTTAATTGTTGTAACAATAGTTCAAGCTCTTTAACTGACAATTTGTTTTCGTCCACCAAAAAGGAAACAACGTTGCTGAACGATCCTTCAAAATATCCTTTGGCAACATTGGTTAAGGTATCCCTGGAATAATTGTCTTTTGATATTGCAGGATGGTAGCGGTGTATCCTGCCTACATTTTCAATTTTTACAAAACCTTTATCCACCAGTGTTTTAAGTATGGTGGCAACCGTGTTTTTATGTGGCTGCGGTTCCGGCATGTTTTCCACAATTTCCATCAGCAATCCGTCTTCCAGTTTCCACAAAACTTTCATTACCTGTTCTTCTGCTTTTGTCAACAATTTCATTAAACTATATTTATAGTTCAAATGTAAAACTATATTTATAGTTCTACCAAATAAATTTTAAAATATTTTTTTATTTAACAATTTCCGGGTGAAAGATGCTTAAATCAATTTTTTCAGCACTATGCCTGTAGGTTGAAATTCAACAGTTTGTGTGCTCAGTAGCCAGTGTTTTTGCAATCAATCCGCTCTAATTATCGTTAAAAATTTATTAACACTCTATATGCCGGCGTAAAAAAATAAAATGGCGCGCTAATTGCCTTTATATAAACAAACACGTATATATAATTAAATATTACTTCGTTTAACCTATGGACACATATTGCAGGAAACAGGAAATAGTGAACAGCCTTACCCACAGCGTAGGCATATTATTTGGTATTGTAAGCATACCCTTCTTATTAAACACTGCCATTGAGCATCACAATACAGCAGGCATTATAGGCTCATCGGTTTATGGCATTTGTTATTTAATGGCTTTTACCAGTTCTACTATTTATCATTTTTGCCAGGACAGCTCTAAAAAGCAGGTATTTAAAATATTTGACCACATCAGCATTTATTTTTTTATAGCGGGAACTTATACGCCCTTTCTTCTCGTTTTCATGAATAATCCGCTTGGCAGAACGCTGCTATGCATACTATGGGGGCTTACCCTATTCGGCATATTTTGGAAAACTTACTATACAGGTAAATATGAAATAGTTTCAACTGCTGTTTACGTACTGATGGGGTGGATAATGTTGGTTGGCGGCCATACCTTTTTTGCACATTTGCCTTACCAGGTTTTACTTTTAATTATTATTGGCGCCGGCTTATATACGGTGGGCGTATTTTTTTATATATGGGATAAGTATTTTTATACGCATGCCGTGTGGCATGGTTTTGTTCTTTGTGCTGCTGTTTTCCATTATGTAGCAGTATTGCTTACGGTTTCAGCCTGACCATTTTTTTCTACACCACACAATCCCTGTTTTATTATAGTGTATATATGTCCCCCCCGCTAAATATACCATTCATTACCGGGGTCGAAAGCAATATAAACAATATCACCGTGAGCAAAATTGTTGTTATCCGTTCTTACCGTAACAGTATTTTCTGCAAGCAACACTTCCACTTCATAATAGCTGCCGCAAAAAATTGTTTTAACTACTTCCCCCTTAATTCCATCACCTTCGTCAAATACGATCTTCAAATTTTCGGGGCGGATAAAGATATTTTTTCCTTCCGCGCCAATATTTTGTAATTCGGGTAAATCCTTTACGAGTGAACTGTTCAGCAGGTTGTATTTGCCAAACAAAGCAGCGGTATATTCGTCAGCAGGGTGCTTATATATTTCTTCGGGAACGGCTTTCTGAACAATTCGCCCTCCCCTCATCACAAGAATCTCATCCGCCCATGAAAGCGTATCCAGCGCATCATGCGAAACAAGTATGCAGGTTATTTGCAGCCTTTCGCCAATATCATTAATAACCGCCTTCAATATATTTGTATGAATGGGGTCAAGGTTCGAGAAGGGCTCATCCAATAACAAAAGCTTGGGAGATGTAATGAGCAATTTTGCCAAAGCTATTCTTTGCTTCTCTCCTCCCGATAGCTGGTCGGTCCTTCGCTGTATCAAATGGCTTATCCTACAAACCTCATACAGGTTGTTTGCTTCATCATTCTGCAATGTGTTTTCAAAATTCAACAGCTCTTCTACCCTGTAATTATTAAGCAGCTCAAAATGCTGCGACAGATAAACGACCCCTTTGTGGCCCGGCATTAATTTTTCATGAGGCCCCAGTACCCTCCTGTCCTCAAAGTACACTTCGCCAGAGTCAGCTTGCACAAACCCTGCAATAATTTTAAGCAGTGTGGTTTTACCCGCGCCGGATTCACCGGCTATCGCAATTTTTTGTGATTGGTGTTGTACGAACGAAATGCCTTGTAACACCGGCTGCTGCCCTTCCTGTTTATAAATATCGTTAACGTTTAAAAAATTCATGCAGGCAGCGGGGTTTATACATTACAACTTCGCCAAACATTCCTCCAGCACTTCTCTCCATCCTTTTAATTTAATGGGGAAGGTGGAAGTTATTTTTTCTTTGCTCATCCCTGAATAGGCAGGCCTTTTTGCAGGTGTTGGATAAGCGGTAGTAGGAATGGGGTGAACAATACAATTCAAGTGTTTTATTTCTTTTATCGCTACCGCAAAATCGTACCACGAAATAATGCCGTCGTTGCTGAAATGATAGACACCCGTGGTAAATTCTCCGGAAGGATTGGTAACAATCGCCATGATAGCCGCGGCAAGGTCTCTTGCATAGGTGGGTGAGCCCACCTGGTCGCTTACGACGCTTATTTCGGGGCGGCTGCCCATCAAGCGTAACATCGTTTTTACAAAATTATTGCCGTATGTGCTGTAAACCCATGATGTGCGTATTACAATAGTGTTATCATTATTTTGCAATACAAGCTTTTCCCCAAGCAGCTTTGAGTAACCATAAAAATTTACAGGGTCTGTAACATCATCTTCTTTATATGGTTCGGTGCTGTTGCCGCTAAAAACATAATCGGTTGAAATATGAATAAGCTTTGTATTATACTGGCTGCATAGTGCCGCGATAGTGCCTGGTGCATCCGCATTGATAGCAAGTGCAATTTCACGGTCTGTTTCTGCTTTATCTACTGCAGTATAGGCGCCGCAGCTAATAAAGTAGGCGGGTTTTAATTGTTCAAAAAAAGAGGTGATTTGTTCCGCGTTCATCAGGTCCATTTCATCCTTGTCAGAAAAATTGAATTCAAACTGCGGGTAGTTGCCCGCAATATCAAACAGCTCGCTGCCAAGCTGGCCAAGCCATCCTGTAACCATTATAACAGGTTTGTTATTCATCATAAGCTCCAGTATTTTCTGTTCGTTATTTTATTTCTGTAGGTGCCTTTTAAATCTGCTATAAGGGCATGTGGTTTTGTTATTGATGCAAAATATGCTTCATCAAGCTCCATATATTGTGTATGGCAAACCGCGATGATCACCACATCATAATCATTATCCGGCTCTTTAATCAATGCAAAGCCATATTCATGCACCACTTCTTCCGATGATGCAAGCGGGTCAACCACATGCACATTCAGGTAATAGGTCTTCAGCACATATACAATATCCACCACTTTACTGTTGCGTATATCCGTAACGTTCTCTTTAAACGTTGCGCCCATTATCAGCACCTTTGCTTCTTTCACATTATTGCTGTGCATTATTACATGCTGCAATATTTTTTTGGATATATAGTTGCCCATAGTATCATTAACATACCTGCCTGCAAGTATTACCCTTGAGTTAAAACCAACCTCAGATGCTTTGTAGGTAAGATAATAAGGGTCAACGCCAATACAATGGCCGCCTACAAGGCCCGGAAAGAATTTTAGAAAATTCCATTTGGTGCCTGCGGCTTCCAGCACCTCGTATGTATTAATGCCTATCTTATCAAAAATGATGGATAGCTCATTCATCAACGCGATATTAAGGTCGCGCTGCGTATTCTCAATTACTTTTGCAGCCTCCGCTACCTTTATGGACGATGCCCTGTGCACACCTGCATCAACCACCAGCTCATATACCGCAGCTATTTCCTGCAGGCTTTCTGTATCGCAACCTGAAACGACTTTTATTACATTTTCCAGGGAGTGTTTTTTATCCCCGGGGTTTATCCTTTCGGGCGAATAACCCACTTTAAAATCCTGCCCCATAATAAGCCCGCTCTGCCTTTCAATCACCGGCACGCAATCTTCTTCCGTGCAGCCGGGATAAACGGTTGATTCAAACACCACATAATCGCCTTTTTTAATAACCTTGCCAACTGTTTCCGCAGCCTTTGTAAGCATGGCAAGGTCGGGTACTTTATGGTCGTCAACAGGTGTGGGTACAGCCACAATAAAAAATGATGCTTCGCGCAAAACTTCCAGGCTGTGGGTAAACTCAATATCGCATCCTTTAAATGCTTCAGGCTGTATCTCCCGGCTGGGGTCTTCAAACTGGCGCAGCAGTTCGATCCGCGGTTCGCTGATATCAAAACCAATCACTTTTAATTTTCTTGCCAGCGCAAGCGCAACAGGCAGGCCCACATAACCCAGGCCAATGACTGCCAGTTTTTTTTCTTTTTGGATAAGGGATTGTGAGATGCCCCCACCGCCCCCTGAAGGGGGGACTTGCCCCTCCGCCCCTAAAGGGGGACTTAAAGGTTTGATCATTATTTTTAATTCGTTTATAGTTTTTTATTAGCCCCTCCGCCCCTAAAGGCGGACTTTGAACTTTGAGCCCCTCCGTTATAGTCCCCCTTTAGGGGATAGGGGTTGTATCACATTCTCTGTTATGTAAGATAGTTGTTCTTCATCTAATTCCGTATGCATGGGCAAAGAAATTACCCTTTCGGTAAGCCAGTCGGTGATGTGCAGGTCACCATTTTCCAGGTTAAATGAGCTGAACATTTTTTGTCTGTGCCCCGGTACAGGGTAGTAGATCATCGAAGGTATTTGCTTTGAGGCAAGGTATTCAACAAGCCCGTTCCTGTCAACGCCTTCTAATAATAACGTATATTGATGAAAAGCATGGTTGCTGTAGGGCGCCCTGTACGGCGTAGTTATTTTTGGGTGATTTGCGAAGGTATCATCATAATAATCAGCCACCTTTCTTCTTGCGGCGATATAACTGTCAAGATGTGGTAGTTTGATGTTTAAGATAGCTGCCTGCAATGTATCAAGCCTTGAGTTACAGCCTACCATTTCATGATAATATCTTTTGGCTTGCCCGTGGTTGGCTATCATCCGCATTTTAACCGCCAGTTCATCGTCGTTGGTAACAATAGCACCGCCATCGCCATAACAGCCTAAGTTCTTTGAAGGGAAAAACGAGGTAGTGCCAACTGTGCCGATGGTACCCGTTTTCTTTTTGGTGCCATCTTTGTAAATATAATCGCAGCCGGTTGCCTGCGCGTTATCTTCTATTACATAAAGGTTGTGCTCCTGCGCAATTTGCATAATGGCTTCCATATTGGCTGCATGACCGTAAAGATGTACCGGAACAATCGCTTTTGTTTTAGATGTAATGGCCTTTCTTAAAGATTCAGGATCCATACAAAATGTTTTTGCATCCACTTCTACAAACACAGGTTTCAATCTCAATAACGCCACTACTTCTGTGGTAGCAATATAAGTGAACGAAGGTGTTATCACTTCATCACCCGGTTGCAGGCCCAGCCCCATCATGGCTATTTGCAATGCATCTGTGCCATTGGCGCAGGGTATTACATGCTTAACATCCATATAGGCGGCAAACGCCTCAGCAAACTGCTGCACCGGTTTGCCGGCAATAAAAGCAGAACTCTCCAGCACATCAATCACCGCTTTATCTATTTCGGGCTTAATGTTGTGATACTGTGTCTTAAGGTCAACCATCTGTATTGGCTTCATACGTTTTACTTTATTAGCGGGGCGAAATTAGTGCAAAATGGGGGAGAATTCACCCGGGATTTAGGGATTGCCCGACACAGCCAAGAGCCGGCACCATGCGAAAATAAGATCACCATCATTGCAGGAATGATCATCGTTATTGATTTATGGGGCTTATCCTGGCAATTTTGCCGCAATAAAAAGCTTGATTAATAAACCACTTATTAAACAATTTAGCCTAATTAATTGCAAAAACCATCCACTTAGAAAACGACGGCTATTAATAATATTATTGATTTTAACTTTCCCTCTATTACAAATTGCAGCCAATACCTAAATTTTAGAACAAATATTATTCTCTTCAAACCTTAAATAAGCAATCAATGTATTATTATATCCTTTTAAATCTCCCTCCATAAAGCCGCGTGCATAAATATTACAGCTAACAAGCTAACGCCAGTCATACCAATATGGCCGGGGGCAATGTATTGCCTGAAAGTTCGAACGTTAATTTACGGGAAACAAAAAATCACATATACAAATAGTTTAATTACCTGTAAACATCAAAAACAAAATAATTATGAAATCAACACTACTTAAAAAAAAGCTGGTTTGCCAACTATGCTTTTATTTTGTTTGCATTGTTTGTTGCAGTAAAGTGTATGCAACAAATGTTAGCGGCAACCAAAGCGGAACCTGGACCAAAGCTAACAGCCCTTATATATTAAACGGTTCTATTACTGTGCCGGCAGGACAGAAGCTGATCATTCAGCCGGGAGTTGAAGTGAGGTCGTTAAATTACTCCGATAAATTTGAGGTTGACGGCATTTTATATGCAGTTGGCACCATTACAGACAGCATACGTTTTAATGGCTTTGCCAATACGGCAGTGGCAGACTCGTCTACCAACGGCGGCTTGCTTCTTCTCAATTCAGGCAGTAACACTGACAGCACTGTGCTTGCCTATGTTTCTATGAATAAATGGGGAGACAAAGATTACTATACCGGCGACCAGGCTGCGATAGAGATAGACAAAGGCATTGTTATTATACGCAACAGTGTTATAAGTAATAGCGAATTAAGGGGTATTTACGGTTATAACGACCTAACAAAAATACCGGTGATAACTGGTGTTGTTTTTAACAATAATCCTGTACCCATGTATTTTTTTACAGATAATGTAAGTGGCATTTCCGGTTGTACCAATGCGGCCATCAACCTGCAGGGTGGTACTTTTACCAAGGCTTCAACTATTCCCCAACCAGGCGCAAATTCTTACTACATATTGGATAAAGGCAGCCAGCACTATTTTAATAACGCTAAGCTTACTATTCAACCGGGCGTTGAAATACGCTCAATGAACTATGCCGATAAAATTGAGTTTGATGGTACAAGCGTTTTATCAGCCATCGGTACTGCTGTGGATTCCATACGATTCAGAGGTTTTGCTGATCCTTCAACCACCGGTTCCTCAAACGGTGGCTTTATTAATATCAATTCTACCAGCACTACTGACAGCACAGTAATGGCGTATTTATCAGTGGACAGGATGGGCGATGAAGATTATTACACCGGCGATCAAACAGCCATAGAATTGGATAATGGCAAATGTATTATCCGCAACAGCCTTATAAGTAATAGTGAATTGCAGGGTATTCTTGGCTATAACGACCTGGCTGTAACACCGGTTATTTCAGGCGTAGTATTTGTAAACAACCCTATATCTGTCCGCGTGTTTTCCGATAATGCGGGCGGCATCTCAAATTGTACAAATGCGTATGTAAACCTGCAGGGTGGCACATTTACCAGGGCGAGCACCATATCCAAACCAGGCCCTGGTTCTTATTATATCCTTGATAAAGGAAGCCAGCATTATTTTAATGCCAAACTAATTATACAACCGGGTGTCGAAATACATTCAATGAGTTATGCGGATAAAATAGGCATCGGCGGTGCAGGTGTTTTGTCTGCTATTGGCACGGCAACAGATTCTATCAGGTTCAAAGGTTACCCTGATCCCACAACACCCAAGTCTAACAATGGTGGTTTTATCGACATTAATTCTACCAACACTGCCGACAGTACTGTATTTGCATATATGTCAATGAATGCAATGGGTGATAAAGATTATTACACCGGCGACCAAACGGCCATAGAAATAGAGAATGGCAAATGTACTGTACGCAATAGCCTGATAAGTAACAGTGAGTGGCAGGGCATTCTCGGGTACAACGACCTTGCTGCAACACCGGTTATTTCAGGTGTTACGTTTGTAAATAACCCGATACCTGTCCGGATTTTTACTGACAATGCGGGTGCCATAACAAATTGCACCAATGCCCTTATCAACTTGCAGGGTGGTACGTTTACACACGCCAGCACTATATCAAAACCCGGTATAGGTTCTTACTATATACTCGATAAGGGAAGCCAGCACTACTTTACCGCGGGCAGGCTTACCATACAACCCGGGGTGGAAATACACTCGATGAATTATGCCGATAAAATAGAGCTTGATGACAGCAGTGTTTTGTCTGCTGCAGGTTCCATAACCGATTCAATAAGGTTTAGGGGGTTTGCGGATGCAACTACTGCTAAATCTACAAGCGGTGGCCTTATCATTATCAACTCTTCAGGTACTATGGACAGTTCGGTGATGAAATATGTTTCGGTTAACAACTGGGGCGATAAGGATTATTATACAGGCGACCAGGCTGCCATAGAAATAGACGGTGGTAATTTTGTAATGCGCAACAGCCTTATCAGTAATAGCGAATTACAGGGCATTTACGGATACAACGACCTGGCAGTAAACCCAATTATCTCAGGTGTTACTTTTGTGAATAACCCAATACCGGTAAGATTGTACAGCGATAATGCAGGCGCAATATCAAATTGCACCAACGCGGTTATCAACCTAATAGGCGGCTCTTTTGCGCATGCAAGTACCATATCCAAACCCGGCACAGGTTCTTATTATATACTCGATAAAGGAAGCCAGCACTACTTTACCGCGGGCAGGCTTACCATACAGCCCGGCGTTGAAATACACTCGATGAATTATGCAGATAAAATATCCGTTACAGGTGCCAGCGTGATATATGCGAAAGGAACCGAAACAGATTCCATTTGGTTTAAAGGTTTTCCTGATCCAACAACTACCAATTCATCGCATGGCGGTTTTATAGATATTAACAGCACCGGTACCTCCGACAGCAGCGTATTTGCTTATGTAGGAGTGGACAGGATGGGCGATAAAGATTACTACACAGGCGACCAAACGGCTATAGAACTGGAAAACGGGATACTGCACATTAATAACAGCAGCATACGTAACAGTGAATTAAAGGGTATTTATGGTTACGGGGATGCTACCCATTTAACTGTTTTAAAAAGCAATATTTTCAACAATAAATATGGTGCGGTATTTAACAGCGGAAAGCCATCACTCACAAGAAGTAATATTTATGGCAATGCCGTTTATGGTATTCAAAACCTGAGTGGCGCCACATTGGACACTGTTGAAGCAAGGACCAACTGGTGGGGAGATTCGACTGGCCCGAAACAATCAAGCACCAATCCCAATGGCAAGGGTAACGCTATAACCCTTAAAGTGCGTTACAGGTCATTTCTATTAAGCCCTTACCAGGTAAACGACATTGGAGCCGCTGCAGTAACGGCACCCGCCTCAGGCTGTGGCCTTGCAAGCCCCCAGCAGGTTAAAGTACGCATTACTAATTATGGCAGTAAAACCCAAACCGGCTTTAATATTAGCTACAGGGTAAATAGCGGCGCGGTTGTAACAGAAAATGTGGGTACACTTAGTTTAGCGTCCGATTCAACGGTCACTTATGCCTTTAAAACGCTGGCCAATTTAAGCACACCTGGTACCACTTATACCATAAAAGTATTTACGGCACTTACCGGCGACACCATTAAGGTAAATGATACTGCAAAAGCCGTTGTTATAAATGAAAAACCAAATCTTGGGAAGGATACAACAGTTAATATATGTGCAGGCTCATACAGAAATATTACTACACTGTATAATACCGCATCTTATGTACAACCGGTTTCATGGAGCACAACAAGGCCCGACAGTGTTGTTGCAGGTATATATACTTTAATGGTTACTAACTCTTATGGCTGTAAAGATACTGCCGTAGTAACGGTGGGCAATAATCCGAAACCTAACCTTGGTAACGACACTACAGTTAAAATATGCGCTGGCAGTTATACCAATATAAAAACCCTGTACGATACCACAGGCACTACGCCAACATGGAGTGTTGCAAGGCCGGACAGCGTTGTGGCAGGAACCTACAATTTGTATGTAACCAATAGCTACGGCTGTAAGGATACCGCTGTAATTACAGTTGCCAATAACCCGAAACCAAACCTGGGCAATGATACTACCGTTAAAATATGCACCGGCACTTATATCAGCATAAGAGGTTTGTATGATACCACCGGCTATGTAACGGTTAAATACAGTACACCTAAACCAGACAGCGTAAGCCAGGGCAATTACACTTTAATTGTAACCAATACCTATGGCTGCGCCGACACAGCCAATATTAAAGTAGATACCCTGCCTTCGCCTGCAAAACCAGTGCTTACTAAAACAGGTAATACCACCTTCTGTTTGAGCGATAGCCTTGGGCTGTCAACGAGTTCAACAGGAACGATGCAATGGTATAGAAACAACTCGGCCATTAAACAAGCCACCACTAACAAGTACGAGGTTAAACTGGCAGGCAATTATAAATTGCAGCTAAGCAATTCCGGCAGTTGTACGGTATTCTCAGATTCTGTAGTGGTACATGTTACCGTAGTGCCCAAACCAACGATAACCCTGCTGAACGATTCATTGGTATCATCATCATCAACCGGTAATCAATGGTTTGAAAGCAGCACCCTTATAACCGGGGCAACAGGCCAAAAATACTCACCGGTTAATATTGATGTGTATGAAGTTCAGGTTACCAGTGGCGGGTGCAAATCAGCAATGAGTGACCAGTTCTTCTATACCGCCAATACGCTTACTAAATACCGCATGCCAGGTAATATGCAGGCATTAATGTATCCTAACCCGGCAGTTAACGAGGCTAACCTGCTGGTGAGCGGCAAGGGAGGTAAGGTATTGATAACCGTTACTGATATCACGGGTAAAGTAGTGTTAAAGACTGAAGGGGTTTATAACACCATCATAAAATTGCCGGTGCAAAACCTTGCAAACGGAATGTATATTGTTACCATAAATGATGGTAAAGAAATAAGCTCGCTCAAACTTTTAAGAGAGAAATAAACTCCATCGCTTTATTAAAATGCCCCGCTTTTTGCGGGGTATTTTTTTGGATGTAATATTTTAGAAGAATGGTATCGGCCTTACCCTAAAATAATCCGGACAGTTATACACCAATGACATCGTTTTTGTACGGATAGTTTTCTGAACCACGATTTGTCCAATGGACTCCTGTGGAGGGTAGATTTGTAGGATGATAGGGATTAAATGCTTTACGCTGAATGCCATGCGCAAGGCACTTCATTGCGTAAAGCATATCGAATAAAGCTTTGTGACCTGCCATCTATTTTCCCGAATTAGGATAATTTATCCCGGGCCCAAAGAAACATTCATACGCTGTAATTTTCCCGTCCTTAAATTTAAAGCAATCGCTGTTCCGGAATAATTTGCCGTCTGTCGTCCAAGCATTGGTGATTACAAAGGCCTCATCTCCATTAATGACAAACTCAGTAATTTCGAATTTTTTCATCTTGTAGCAGTTAGGCCAGCACTTGTCCTTAAAGGTCTTTACACTAATATGATCATCAACCGGGCTGGAGAAAGTAAACCCGTCAGCGAGAACTGGCTGTATCAAATTCCAATCTTTGTTCACAAAGGCGGTATAATAAGCCATAATGGCTTTGCCATTTGATCCATTTTGGAGCACTGTTGCCTGGACAGAAGAGGGCGTCTGGGCAAATGCTGCCTTGCAAGACAGGAGCATACAAACTAAAAGAACTTTGCCAAAAAGAGCAGATCTTTTCATAATTTTTGTTTTATTGTAGTTGGCCGGTGGCCGAGGCAGTAAATTAGCACAATATCCTGCGCAACTACCGAGATGTCTATGAATAAATGGTTTGGCCGTATAAACAGCAGGATACAACGTATGATCACGGAGTGCCGGCATTTGCAATCATTGGGGCGGTAGTGCTAAACTTGCCGCAGAGTTAGCCAGCTAATACAAAAAGGCCTTTGGCTAAACTCTGCGGAGAAAGTAAATTAAAAGCTAAAACTATTAGTGTAATGTTGTTTTGAATTTTCACTTTCCGCAATGCCTTTCTGTTGGCCTGGTGTTATGCGCCGGAAGTTACTGAGTGAATTTGGCCAAGCCGTGAGCAATTAACAGCAGTTTTACATAGGGCCATGAATATGCCATTTAGCCTTAACGCAATGAATACCAGACGGAGTCTGGGTTTTATAAAGAAATCCTTAGAGCGTTGCACTAACTCTAGGTCATAGAAATCGTTGGGCCTTTGGCTAAACTCTGCGGAGAAAGTAATTGCCCCGATCCTTTAGGCCGGGGGTTAGTGAGCAGAATAAGTTATTGGGCTTTAGCCCTGTTACTATTTGATATTTTTAATATAGGACTTGCGCGAGAATGCGGTTGCGATTACAGAAAGCCGCTTTTTATTGTTTATAATGTAAGTCTTATCTTACATGTGATTCATATAACAGAATTTTACAGAAAAATAAGCTATACTATAACAACTCAATTTCATGATAACAATTTTTCTTGGGGCAGGATTCTCTAGAATAGCTGGTATTCCTTTAGCTTCTCAACTCTTTGAAGAACGACCAAACGTAGATAAGATTACTCGTAAGAAATTAGTAGCACAAGTTGTTTCTAGTTGGGAGAATTGGTATAATCAAACAAAAGGTACTTCTGAACAATTTCTGGCTTATCTCGAAAAACAAGGATCTACAGAGTGGAGGCAAGCAGTATGGTATGTTGCTCTTGCAATTACAATTCCTTTGGCGAGTGTTGAATATGTTGGTGCGATCCCCACAATCATTAGACATAACATAAACCGAACAACTAATGACGCGACACATGAAAATTTTTGGACAACAATTTTTAAAAAAACTGAAGACGTAACTGTAATTACTACTAATTATGACATTTTAGCCGAGAGGGGACTAAGGCACGAGCCGCGACCACGGATACACAGACCGGGCTTCAATTATGGATGTGGAGAAGAGAACTTAATAGGAGGTGGATATCCTTCATATACACATATTAGACCTATAAGAATTTCTGGCAAAGTACCGCTAATTAAATTACATGGCAGTATTTCTTGGGCGGTTAAAAATGGGAAACTTATCCATTATCATGATTGCCGTCCAGCAATTAGGGGAGATGCTGCAATTTTGGCGCCTATTACTGAAAAAGAGCCTCCTTCATTTTTACAAACACAATGGGATCAAGCTAGTAAAGCCTTATCAGCATCTAATAAGTGGATAATAGTTGGATATAGTCTTCCATTTTATGACCTGGCAATACAGAAATTATTTCTCGACAATAGTAACCATAAACCAGAAATTCACCTATTTGACCCTAATAATAACGTAGCAAAATCATTTGCAAAGTTATTGCCGGATTTACTAATTAAAGAACACGAGGGACTTCCAAACGGTATAAGCGAATTAGATTCAATGCTATGATTTAAGAATACCGTGATTATTAATTAACGCCTCAATCTTCTTTTTTCTAAGGTGCATGTCGGTTTTTACCCCTCAATACGCAAATCTAAACTGGATATGAGCATGTAAATTGATTACATTTCGATTAACGCAAGTCTCCCGACCTGTGCTTTGCTATCACTTAACTTTAATTTGGAAAGAGGTTCATTTATTAAAGCATGCTTTGAGGCTAACTAAGTAATGGGAAGGCACAGGGCGGGAGACCTGCGCCAGAGCGATGCCCATCGAAACATCAGGAGAATGGATGCGTTTTTAGTTGGCATAAAGTCTGCGGTGTAAAGTGCAGGGGGTCGTTGAAGGGAATCGTGAGGTTGCTGGGTTCGAATCCCGCCTGTCACCCAAAATGACGGCTCCACATTATGGTGGCAGTAGCTCAAGCGGTTAGAGCGCATGACTGATATTTTGAAAAGCGGTATTTATTACCGCTTTTTTGCCTTTATTGCGCAAGTAAATATTTGAATAAACGAGTAACTATGTATCCGTCACGCAAAAAAATTATTTGTTTAGTGGAAGTTGCAATTATCTAAAATAATTTGTATAATTGTCTATAGTAAGAAAACTAAATATGGAAGAATCAAAAAATAAAATTGTTCATGCTTTTGAAGGCAGAAACTCAAATTTCAAAAAGAGCCTAAGACGAGAATTTCGCAAGAAAGAACCTGTTATTGTTAACCCAGATATGTATAGGTATAGAGATATCATACTCCAAAGGTTCGTTAATGAATTAAAAGAATCAAACGACGATTTATTTGACGGAGTTGAAAATCCAGTCTATTTTGTTGAACAAACCTTATTCGAATACATAAATTCGGAACCTATCTAAGCTATTATAATTCAAACGCTCAGACCAATTTATTTCCCTTCGTCGCGGTGTGCCATTAGCGATGGTTTGTGAAAAGGAAGGCATTGTGTAACATGTTTAGGACAAAGCCCAATTAAGTGCAAAAGGCAGCCATACTCTCTCCCCGAATTGCTGTGCGTTCATCAACTGCAAAAACCCTATTGATCCTGATGTTCCGCAATGCGTCTTGATTTTCTGATAAAAACGGTTCTCTGAAGGTATTTAAAAAACAGGTAAATACTATTTTGGGCTAAAGCCCGGGATATATAAATCTTTCTTCATCCCCACCATAAATGGTGGGGCAATTGATCAAAAACCCTGCGTACTCCAAATACACAGGGCTCTAATATTAGAAAGATGTTTATTTCTGTTCTTCTCTCGCTTTCTATTTTCTTTTCTGTGTAAAAAGGCTGTCAACTAATTGCTGGTCAAAATGGTCGTCTAAGTTGCCGGCAACATTGTTATACACCGCGCTTACAAAAATGGTACGTACCGCACTGAATATGGCAGCGAGTAAAAACACACCCAGCACAAAAACAGCTACGCCAACAATTACATTAGTAAGTACGCCTATAATGCCGGCAGCTATCGCAAGCAGTATGATGGCTAAAAAATGTATCAGCCCAAAGCTAAAACCGGCGCCAAGGCTTTCGCCCCATTTTTGTTTCATCAGTTGCACGGAGCGTTTTAAAGCATCTATAGGCCCTAATTTTTCGTATGCAATAACCGGCACTACAAAAAAGGTGGCGATGCTCCATACCACACCAATTAAACCGGTGATTATTTTGCCAATCGCGCCTACATTCTCCTGTATCAGCCTTAAGATAAGGCCCACTGTAGCTGCCAAAAGAGACCATGAAAAAATAACGCCAATACGGCTGAGGCTAAAGTTTATACCATCGCGTATGGTGGCTTCCTCGCCGTCAAAATACATTTTTGAGCAATGCAGCAGCGCCATGTTAAAGAACATTACAATAAAATAGTTGATCACGTAAAACACAAACAACAGCGCGTAATACATAACCCGGTTGTCGCTGTCGCGGATGTTGCTGATATCCCAGCCGGCATTTGCTAATACCGCTGTAAAAAACGACCCAAATATCAATATCAGCGATATAGCTGAAAGTACAGGGAAAATAATAAGTTGTTTGTTTGCTTTAAGCACTTTAAAGCTGGTCATGGCTATTGTCCAGCCATTGGAAAGACGGTCTGAAAAACTCATAAGGGACACATTTTGGTTGAAGAATAAGTGAATGTAGTGAATAGTTGCATAATAATATGCGGTAGTGTGATTTTTAATCAACTCTTCATAATACTTATATTTCCCCCGGCTACTACAGTTATTTAGTTACATAAATGCGCAGCAGCATAACTTTATTTATCTTAGTGCGGAAACTGCTGCTGAGTACCCGTCGAATGGCCGGCGGGCGGTTCATCCAGCAAGCGGCGCAATCGACACTTTTCAGGGAAGGGGAAAGATAAATCGCTTAAAATGTTTTTATCTGCCAGGGAAATAAAACTATATTATCAATATGGAAAAGTTATCTAATGTTGGCCGTATTTTTTATGGTATAGCGATGGCCGGAATAGGGTTCCAGGCAATTTATTATAGCGATTTTCCTTATATGATGATACCCCCAATGCATTCCTGGATACCCGGCCTTGCAATAGTTTCTTATATTTTCGGAGCCCTGCTTATACTGGCCGGGGCATGTATTGTTTTTAAAATAAAAACCAGGCCAATCGCCCTGCTGTTAGGCGGTGTGCTTCTGCTGATATTTTGTTTTTACTTTGTGCCATATGAATTTATGGCCGCCAAAAATTATATGCAATTGGGGGAATGGGAGAATGCTGAGAAAGAACTGGCATTATCCAGTGGCGCATTTGTAGTGGCCGACTGCTTTTCGGCAAAAAATGAACCCGCGATTTCCAGGTTTTTGGCCAAACTGATACCTTTTGGGGCTATAGCCTTTTCCATAACAATAATAAGTTTTGGCATTGATCATTTTCTATATGCAAAAGCCGCATCAGAATATATTCCATCATGGATCTCTAACCATATGTTTTGGATCTATTTTGCGGGCATTGCATTACTTGGCGCAGGCATCGCGATCATTTTGGACATCAAACGCCGGTTATTTGCTGCTCTTTTGGGGATAATGATCTTTATTTGGGTTATTATTCTTCACATCCCCAAGTCGATAGCTGCTCCTTTTGCTGATATGGGAAGTGAAGTTACCAGCGCATATTTGGCGCTTGCATATAGCGGGATTGCTTTTGTTATTGCCGGGGCTGCTAAAAATAAAAGTTCAGTCAAATGACAATTCTATAGTACGTTTCACTAACCTGGTAGAAGCGAAACGTTAGCAGAAGCGTGGTGTACTTTGCGATAGAATAAAGAAGGGTTGATTTGTTGCTTAAGTTTTCAATTCTCATTAAGAACGATTCGTGTTAAGAATAATTCGTGTAATTCGTTCAATTCGCATCAATTCGTGTTAAACAATTCATGTCAAAAATCATATCTTGCCATCGTTCCGGTAACAATAATTTAAAAAACCATTCAAGCTATATGAGAATAATCACAATCCTTTTTTTAGCAGCAACCATAATGCTATCGTGCAATACAGCAAGTAAACCAGATGCAAGCCAGCAAGCTATACCTATCATCGGTACATGGCAGTTAATATCGGGTACCCTTATTGAAAAAGGGGACACTACCGTAACGGATTATACGAAAGATAAGAGCCAAATAAAAATTATCAATGCAACCCATTTCGCGTTTTTAAACCATACCCTGGATAAACGCAAAACCGGGCCCGATGATTTTGTTGCAGGTGGCGGACACTACACCCTTGATGGTGATAAGTACACTGAGAACCTTGAATATTGCAGCGCCAGGCAATGGGAGAACAATAAATTTTCATTTACAGTTTCAATTCAAAATGACACGTTGATTCAAACCGGAGTAGAAAAAATTGACAGCATTGGCGTTAACAGGCTGAATATTGAGAAGTACTATAGAGTGAAATAAGGAGGCGATGGCGCCCCTGCCCTAAAGGGAGTAGACAACATGTTTATCGCTCTGTAAGAGCGGCGTGTTTATAGAAAACGACATGTGCGTATGATGACCTGGGCTCCTTCGGAGCCACGTAAAATTAATTTGTTATTGAACAGGTCAATAGTGCCTGTTTGAATTTATTGAATGAGGCTTTTTACGTGGCTCCTCCGGAGCCCAAGCCTCTTAACTTCAATCTTGCTATAAACACGTTGCCCCGATGGGGCAGAAGACACAAGAATTGAGAAGAAGGACGAGGACGATGCCGCTGCCCTAAAGGATGTAGTGAGAAGAATTCTTAAACCAGCTATATGAAATATATAATGATTGCCTTGGTTATTATTATTGTATTGGCAGCCTGCCAGCCGGGCCAACAAAAAACCGATACTTCCTCAACCACACAGTCCGCAGCCGATTCAGGTTGGGTGTCTTTATTTGACGGCAGCACTTTTAAAGGATGGCACACCTATGGTAAAACTACTGTTGGCAGCGCCTGGAATATTGACAGCGCCAGCATTCACTTACAGCCCGGCGCTAAAAATGGCTATCAAACACAGGGCGGTGGCGACTTAACAACCGATTCTGCATTCAGCAACTTTGACCTGAAACTTAAATGGAAAGTGGGCAAAAAAGCTAACAGCGGCATCATGTTCTATGTACAGGACAATGCAGTGAAATACAAAGAAACATGGTTTACGGGGCCGGAAATGCAGGTACTGGATATTGACAGCAATGAAGATGCACACTCCCCCAAACACATGGTAGGCGACCTGTACGATCTTATAGCAGGCTCGTCACACCCCGGTAACCCGTGGAATGTATGGAACGATGTAGAAATAAAAAGCGATCACGGTAAACTTGACCTTTTTTTAAACGGGGTGAATATTATTTCTACTACACTATGGGACGATAAATGGAAGCAATTAATTGCAGGCAGCAAGTTTAAGAATATGCCGGGTTTTGGCACATTCACCAGCGGCCATATAGCTTTGCAGGATCATGGTGAAGAAGTATGGTATAAAGATATTATGATAAAAAAGCTGTAATTCTTCGCGCTGCGTGCTTTAAGCTGTATGCTGTACGCGTGCGGCTTACTCTTTCTTTGTTAGTATATAAGTAGTAGTTCTTACTACTCGTGTCAAAAATAATCAACACCCGCCCGTACCGTTCGGGCGGGCTCAATATTCAACTAAATTATAGTGCTTTTCTTCCCTTGAATATTGATTGTTGAGGATTGAATATTGAGTGTTACAATAAGAGGTTTTCAAACAAAATAGTCGTATTTCGCAGATACGCTTCACTCTTTATGTTCCACTACTATTGTGCATTTGGTAAGTAATGCTGCAGCCGCGCCAACCGCTGCAAATATCGGCGCCAGTACAACACCAACCAAAGCGAACGTCAGCGGTATTTCCATGATCACTTTGTCTTCTTCATTCTTTAAAATAATTCGGCGGGCGGTGCCTTCGTTTATCAGTTCTTTTATTTTTGAGAGCACGTCTTCGCCGCTTAATTTGAATTCCTCTTTTCTTGGTCCGTCTGCCATAATAATTAGTTTAGGTATTAAATATAAGTAATTTATAAACGTTCTGTGCAACCGGGGCCGCGCTATAGAAGATATTATGTAATAAATTATGTTTCGCCCACACCCCTAAACTGTCGTTTTCAGCCCCGTGGTTCTGTCGCCGGCGGATTAAATTTGCAATAACAAATTATTTTTTAATTAAAGCATTTCATTATGGAAACACTAACATTAGATAACAACATTAAAGTATTTTATGTGGCGGCAACATCTTTTCCGGATGGTGTTATGGAAGCGCATAAAAAAATTCACGCGTTGGTACCGTTTTCAACAGACAGGAAATACTTTGGCTTATCCCGCCCCGAAAATGGCGTTATAGGTTACAAAGCCGCCGCTGAAGAAATGACGGAAGGAGAAGCTGAAAAATTGCATTGCGATACACTTGGGATAAAAAAAGGCAAATACATTTGTATTACGATAAAAGATTTTATGAAAGATATACCGGCCATTGGAGCAGCATTTAAAATACTTCTTGCAGAGCCGGGTATTGACCCGCAGGGGTATTGCGTTGAATGGTATTTGAATGATAAGGATGTAAAATGCATGGTAAGGCTAAGCGGATAACAATCAATGACAGGCGACAGGGAAAAATAAATAAAAAAAACTCATACTGTCCAATTCCGGCAATCTCATTTGTTATAAGTGTATAATTCATACATTCAATAACAACTAAAACGTAAAAAAATGGACGAGTACGCATTAATTATGAGGCATGAAGACGGCACAAAAATAGCCTCACCAGAGCAAATACAAGTTTGGATGAAACAAACAATGGACTGGATTGGCGGCATCGCTGCCCAAAACAAATTTAGCAGTGGCACGGGTTTACTTTTTGATGATGCACGCGTTGTAAGGTCAACTAAAGTTGTTACCAACGGCCCTTTTGGTGAAATAAAAGAAACCATCGGTGGCTTTATTGTTGTTAAAGCGGATTCAGTTGAGGAAGCTGTTGAATTTGCGAAGGGCTGCCCCGTTTTACAGGGAGAAGGCAATACGATGGAAGTGCGCAGGATAGCGAAAAACGATGGCACTCATTAAAAGCGGCAAAGCCCCTGTGCATGCTGATCACGGCCTATGGGCAGGCAGTTTACAGGGGCTTTTTTATGTATGGAACAACAGGAATTGATACCAAATTTATTCAGGACAGAGTACAGGAAAATAGTTTCTGTTCTTTGCAAACGTTTTGGGTTTGGCCAAATAGAAATTGCAGAGGATATTGCCAGCGACACTTTTCTTGTAGCAGCCCAAACCTGGAGCATGCAGGGCATTCCGCAAAACCCAATAGCATGGTTGTATAATGTTGCAAAGAATAAGGCCAAAAATTATTTGCAGCGTGATAAAACCTTTGAAAAGAAAATTGCCCCTGAATTAAAAACAAATGAGCGCGGGGAAACTGAAATTGAAATTGACCTCTCCCCTCAAAACATCAACGACAGCCAGCTACAGATGATGTTTACCATTTGCCACCCTGCCATTTCACCCGAAGCGCAGATTGGGTTATCGCTTCGTATTCTTTGCGGCTTTGGCATTACAGAGATCGCAGATGCTTTTCTCACAAATAAAGAAACCATCAATAAACGTTTATTCAGGGCAAAGGAGAAATTAAGGGATGAAAAGATCAGCATTGAAATTCCCGCTCCTTCCGAAATTGACAAACGCCTGGAAACTGTATTGACAACTATTTACCTGCTGTTCAATGAAGGTTATTATTCAGTAAGCCAAAACCAAACTATTCGCAAAGACCTTTGTTTTGAAGCTATGCGGCTGTGCTACATGCTTGTTGAAAATAAATACACCAACAAGCCGCAGGTAAATGCGTTGCTTTCATTAATGTGTTTCCATGCCTCAAGGTTTGATGCGCGGATAAATAAAAATGGCGAGACCGTTTTATATGAAGACCAGGACACAAATCTCTGGAACTCTGACCTGGTAAGCAAAGGCGGATATTTTTTGAATTGCGCGGCGAGTGGCGACAAGCTTTCAAAATATCACCTGGAAGCAGCCATTGCTTATTGGAACACTCAAAAAACTGACACACAGGAAAAATGGGAAGCAGTTTTGCAACTCCATAACCGGTTATTACAAATAGAATATTCGCCTATTGCAGCGCTAAACAGAACGTATGCACTTTCAAAGGCAAACGGGAAACGGGAGGCAATAAAAGAAGCAGAAAAATTAAACCTCGCAGATAACCATTTTTACTTTACCCTGCTCGGCGAACTGTACACGAATATAGACAACTATAAAGCAAAACAACATTTTCAAAGAGCTCTATCATTGGCAAAGACAGAGGCAGATAAACAGACCATTCAAAAGAAAATTGATAAACTGTAGCAACAATGGTGGAGGTATTTAAAACAAATGTGCAACGGGTTAAAGAAGCGAGAATGCTTCTTAATACACTTATTGAATATTTCCCCGGCCACAAAATAAATTTTGACCTTTCCGATTGCGATAAGATACTACGGATAGAAGGAGAGAATGTGTGTCCGCAAAAAATTATTGAAGTGCTTAATGCAGGTAATTATCAATGCATGATCTTATAGTTTTGATAATAAGAAAAAATTTAATGCCTGCAGATCTTAATAAATTCAATTCATTTCGTGTATATTGTACCATTAATAATTACATGCGGAAACTACCAAGGCATACACGCATTGCACGCTATATTCTTTACAAAGAAACCCTTATTGATCCCAAGGAACATTTATGGACTTTTATTGGTTCATTTTTAGGCATAGGTATCATCGGCTATTTAAGCAGTACTCAATTTTCAGCATATACAAGTATATTTTTGATCGGCTCTTTCGGGGCATCTGCTGTTTTAATATATGGCGTAATAAACAGCCCGCTTGCGCAACCCCGCAATTTAATAGGGGGGCATGTTATCTCAGCTTTTATCGGCGTATCCATTTATAAACTTTTGGGGGCTCAACTTTGGTTATCAGCATCTCTTTCGGTTTCTATATCAATTGTAGTGATGCAAATAACTAAAACACTTCATCCTCCCGGGGGCGCAACAGCTTTAATTGCGAACATGGGTGGTGCACAGGTTCATGCATTAGGTTTTTTTTATGTGCTTAGCCCTGTATTAAGCGGGGTAACAATACTATTATTAATAGCGCTTGTGTGCAATAATGCTACTCCCCACCGGTCATATCCTAAAAATAAAAATTGGTATAAGATATGGAGTAAAAAATTCAGGCAATAGCTGCAGGTAAATAGCTTCATTGCCCTTCCCTTCTTTTTAATTACATTCACTCTTCAGTAATGAACTTTTTTTGGATCAGTTCCAAATTAATTTCTGCCTTATGCAATACGACTATATTATCATCGGTGCGGGTTCTTCCGGCAGCGTAATTGCAAACCGCTTATCGGAAGACAAAGGTTGTAAGGTTTTATTACTTGAAGCAGGCAGCAAGCCCAATGCTATATCAAAAATGCCCGGCGGCTATGTACTGTTGCACAGGTCAAAAATGGATTGGGCATTTTGGACAGAGCCGCAGGTTAATGTAAACAACAGGAAATTATTTGTGCCAAGGGGCAAAGTATTGGGTGGGTGCAGCACCACCAACGCTATGGCCTATGTAAGGGGCAACGCCGCTAATTATGATGCCTGGGCAGCAGCGGGCAATGAAGGCTGGAGCTACAACGAAGTGTTACCATATTTTAAAAAGTCTGAACAACATGCGGTGTATGAAAATGAATTTCATCAAAAGGGTGGATTGCTGCATGTAAGTTTTGCGCAACACCCTTCGCCGCTTACAAAAGTGTTTATTGAAGCCTGTGAAGAAAAAGGAATACCCTTTAATGAAGATTATAATGGTGCACACCAGGAAGGTGCGAGCATGCTGCAGTTTACCATAAAAAACAATAAACGTTTCAGCACAGCCGAAGCATTCCTGCGGCCCGCTATTAAACGCACTAACCTTACCATACGCACAAATGTTTTGGTAAAACAGGTTATTGTTGAACATGATACTGCGATAGGTGTTGAGCTTTATACGGGCGCCAGATCAACGGAGAAAATATTTTGTGCTAAAGAAGTGATCGTATCAGCAGGGGCAATTAAATCGCCACAACTACTCATGCTGTCGGGCATTGGAGATAAAAATGAGCTATCGCCATTCGACATAGCTTGCAAAATTGAATTGCAGGGTGTTGGCAAAAACCTGCAGGACCATGTATGCACTGGCACAAACGCGTTATCAAGTGTGCCTACTGCAAACAGCGCGATTAAACCCGCTGGTATGCTTAAAGCTTTTGCACAATACCTGGTTTTAAACAAAGGGCCTTTCACCAATTCACCTATTGAGGCAAATGCATTTATAAAAACAAATGAAAATAGATCCATACCGGATATTCAGTTTCATTTTGCACCGGTTTATACCGGCAATGATTATAAAACGGACATTCATAATTTAAAAACATACCCGCTTACAAATGGCTTCTCCATCGTTTGCATTTTATTAAACCCCGAAAGTAGCGGCTACGTTGCGCTAAAGTCAGCGGATGCTTCGGATGCGCCGGTTATTCAGCCTAATTTCTTTCAATCCCTCGATGATAAAGAGATTTTGCTTAAAGGGTTAAAAAAAGCGATGGAGGTGATTGATGCAGGTGCATTCAGGCCTTACTCGCCCAAAGGCTTGCACCACCCGGTGCGCAACGCAACAGATGATGAATTGGCGGAGCATTTATGTAAAAGCCTTGAAACACTTTACCACCCTGTTGGCACCTGCCAAATGGGTAGCGGCAGCATGGCTGTTGTAAACGAAAGGCTACAGGTATGGGGCATTAGAAATTTACGCGTTGCCGACGCATCTATCATGCCCAATATCATTTCAGGCAATACAAATGCTGCCTGCATTATGATAGGCGAAAAGGCTGCCGATATGATAAAAGAAAATTTCTAAATGATCGTTGCTTCCTGGCTTATGATAACTCCAGTAATTTTTCTATTATCTTATCTGTATCATCCACCTCCCCTATCCTCGGGAAAATATATTGCAGGCTGCGCTCATGTGCATCTGCAAACATATCTGTCATGGCATCTTTTGCAAAAGTAATATTATAAGCCCGCTCGCTTGCCTGCCGTGCAGTGCCTTCAACACCGATGCTTGTGGATACACCCGCGAGTACAATTCCCGTTATTCCTCTCTTCTTTAATTCTTCATCAAGCGCTGTTTCATAAAAAGCGCCCCAGGTATGTTTGGTAATAAAAATATCATCCGGCTGTGTTTTAATTTCGGGGGTAATTTCAAGCCAGTCTTCCTTAAAAGTTGTGGAACGGGGGGCGCTGTCTTTACGTGCTTTTAACCATGCAGCGCCGACGGGGTTAACATTTACTATTACAACAGGCAATCCTGCTTTGCGAAAAGCTTCAACAAGCTTTGCTGAATTCGTCAAAATATCCGTTATCGGGTTTGCCAGTGTGAGTTGTACCACACTTTTTTGCAAATCAATTAAAACAAGCGCTGTTCTTTTGTCGAGTGATGTTACCATTGTTGTAGTTTTTAAATATTAAATTGAGGTCGTTTTATTACTTTTCATTGTAAATAAAAATCGCTACTAGGCCTGTAAAGCAACTTCTATTTCCGGCTTATCCGTTAAAGGCGCCCCGTGTTGTTTCAGCTTCATTATTTTCAGGTAGCGAAAATGCAGGGCGCCTATCAGCAATGCAATAATACCTTGTGCCAATACGGTGTTTCTCACTCCAATAGCCTGTGATACGGAACCTATGATCAATCCGCCTAATGGCTGCATGCCAAAAAAAGCCATCGCATAAAAACTTATCACACGCCCGCGCATGGCCGGGTTAACTGTTGTTTGTATTAAAGTATTGCTGATGGTAATTTGCGACATCATTCCAAAAGCACCAATTATTGCAAATAGCAGCGCCAGCGGGTAGTAAGCTGCGTGTGAAAAAAACAACAGCCCCAGCCCAAATACAATCGTATTAACAGCAAGAATTTTTCTCAGGTTACTTCCAGGTTTTAATGAAGCTAAAAATATAGCGCCTGCAAATGCCCCTAACCCTATACAACTGTCAATTACGCCAAATGTTGATGCCGTACCATGAAAAATGTCTTTGGCAAATACAGGTATCAGCGTAGTATAAGGCAACACAAATAGACTTATTAATGCCAGCATAAGTATAAGAAAACCAATGGCCGGTGTTCTCTTTATATAAACCAACCCATCCTTCAGCTCGCCGAACACATTTTTTGTATGCGGCTTTGCAACATATTGCGGCAGCTTCATTAATAATAATGAGGCAATGACCGCAACAAAACTGAAAGCATTTAATCCAAAGCAAACATCATCGCCCCATTTTTCAATGATGAGCCCCGCAATAGCAGGGCCTATAAGCCTCGACAGGTTTACCATGGATGAGTTTAATGCCAGCGCATTGGGCAAGTCTTTTTTATCATTCACCATATCATATACAAGCGATTGCCGCGCTGGCACGTCAAATGCATTAACAATACCCAGCAAAACGCTTAACACAATGATCTCCCAAACCGAATAGTTTTTAAAAAAGATCAATGCGGTTAATAACAGGGCCTGTGCCATTGATATCGCCTGCGTTAACAACAACACTTTAAAGCGGTTATACCTGTCGGACACTACGCCGCCTAAAAATGAAAATAGGAATGAAGGGAACATGGTGGCAAACAGCGTAACACCCAGCATAAACTTGGAATGTGTAAGTGTATATATAACCCAGCTTACCGCCGTTTTTTGCATCCATGTGCCTATCAGTGAAATGGATTGACCAATAAAATATAACCTGTAATTGCGGCTTTTAAAAGCTCTGAATGTAGTGATCTTCATAAATTAAATCCCTGTATGGTTAGCCTTATTTTTATCATAATAACTTTAATCGTAATCAACCAATTTGGTTAATGGCGTTATTGCACGGCGCAATATTTCCTGCTCCTTTGTGCTGCATATTTCTGCCAATGCTTTATTCAGCCATTCGTCCCGCTCATTTCTTGCTTTGTACAGAACATTCTGCCCCGCCTTTGACAATGAAATGATCGCCTTGCGCTTATCTGTATCCGATATTTTCCTGTTTATATAACCAAGCTCTAACAGGTGGTTGAGTATCTGCGACATAGATTGCGTGGTTATTTTTTCCATGGCCGCAAGCTCAGTGGGCATCAGTTCTTTGTGCTGGTCAAGCAATGTAATGGTTGACCGCTCAGTAAGCGACAAACTTGCACTGGTGGTCGATTTACTCCGCAGCTTTTTAATAAGCCTGGTAATCACCATCCTGAGGTCTGAAGCCAGTTGAACATCATTATATGTTTCTGCCATAATGTAAGTAAACTTGTAAGTTTACCTTACAAAGGTACAAATATATTTGTAAAGAATATGCAAATGATTGGGAATAAAAAGTATAACCCCCACATGGCCAGGCTTGATTTGCAGGTTTCAAATTCACTATCTTTAATTGTTATAACGATCCGGAATACTTAGTGTTTGTTATACATTGATCCTTTTCGCTAAATATCATTTGCTTTAAACCAATAAAAAACAAAAATGAAACTATGCGTTGTTGTCCTCGGTGCCGGTTTTGGAGGATTGGAACTGAGCTCGATATTATCTGAAACGATTGGCGACCGCCTCGACCTTACTTTAATAGACAGAAATGAATCATTCTATTTTGGCTTTTCAAAGCTTGATGTAATGTTTGGCCGTGCTGCGCCCGATAGCGTAAAAATTGCCTACCGGAACATTGTAAAGCCGGGGGTGCAATTTCGCAGGGAAATGGTTATAGCTATTGATCCCATTGCAAAACGCGTTACCACAGCTACAAGAACCTATGAAGCGGATGTGCTGGTAATTGCACTTGGCGCTGATTACGACGTAGATGCAACGCCAGGCCTGGCAGAAGGCGGCAACGAATTCTATTCATTTCATGGTGCGGAGCGATTGAGGGAAGTGATCCCCGCATTTACTAAAGGGCATGCTATTGTAGGTGTAACATCTGCTCCATTTAAATGTCCCCCGGCCCCCAGCGAGGCCGCGTTGCTGCTGCATGATTATCTTGTGGAACGGGGCGTTCGCAGTGCCTGCGAAATAAGTATTGTTATGCCTTTTGGGCTGCCCATTCCGCCATCGCCGGATACTTCCCGGGCGCTCCTTGAAGCATTTGCAGAACGAAATATCAACTTTATTCCTAAACGGCTGGTTCGTGCCATAGACCCATCCCGTCATGTTGCTATTCTTGATGATGAAACGGAAATGCCATTCGATCTTTTCCTTGGCATTCCAAAACACCGTGTACCGGATGTAGTGCTGGCAAGTGGCATGACAGAGAATGGCTGGATACCCGTAAACCGTGCAAACCTGGAAACGCGGTTCCCGCAGGTGTACGCCATTGGTGATGTAACCAGTGTGGGCACGCCAAAGGCCGGTGTATTTGCCGAAGGCGCTGCAAAAATTGCCGCCGCTTCTATTATTGCGCGGCTGGATGGTGACGAAGGCTCAGCGCCATATTCAGGCGCGGGTTCCTGTTACGTGGAATTTGGGCAGCATCTCGTCGGGCGCGTTGATGTTGACTTTTTTTCAGGCCCCAAGCCTACAGGTAGCTTCACTGAACCCTCAGAAGAAATTGTGAGGGATAAGCGGTACTTTGGTTCCAGCCGCAAAGCACGCTGGTTCGGAATATAAAGGTTATCCTTACCCCGCAGAGCATATTGAGAAAGAGAAAAGTGCGTTTCCGTCTTTGTCCTGAGTGCGAAACCTTACGATATGATAAATATGCGGTTCTGCGAAGTCTCCGGACTTCGCAGCTCTATGCTAAAAGTCTCAGACTTTTATAAATTGCTACGTCGGAGACGTAGAACATAATGCTACGAAGTCCGGAGACTTCGTAGAGCATGATAATTTTTTCTGAACCCTAACAGGGTTCAATAAATGATTACACTCAATAGAATAAAATATTTACCCACTGCTCCTACCTAAACGTATATACCAATCCCGGCATCACGCGCCCGAATTGATAATCCATATTAAAGGAAACTGAGTTTTTTTTCTGTTGCGGGGCTTTTAACTTGGCGTACCTGTGATAGTTATTAACTACCTCCTGCCCCGTTAAATAGCCCAAAAAACCGCCAGCAACAATATCCGTTGCCCAATGCCGGTTTTCTGTAAGGCGGCTTAAGCCAATCAGAGTGGCCGCGGAATAGGCAATGATGGGTACGATAGGATGGTTTTTAAACTCTTTGGCAAAAACTGTGGCTGCGGCAAATGCCACGGTAGTATGCCCGGATGGAAAAGAACTATTCTCCTTGGAGCCGGAAAAATCCCTCACTGCGCTGAATGGGCCATTAAACCTGGGTTGCGGTATCTTTGCCTCCGTAGTATAAAAATCAGGCCTTTGCCTGCCGGAAAGAAACTTTACAACTACTTCAACTGCAGCGCCTGCTGCATAAGCCTGTGTAGCCAAAAAGGTGGTAGTGGTAAGTTTGGTTTGTTTAAAAACAAAACCTGTTGTGCCCAATATAAGCAGCGTATATACCTCGTAAGGGCCGCCAAAACGCGTAACGTAAGTACTGGTGCTTCTTATCGCCATGCTTTGGCTGGTTAAGTGTGTAACGCCGCGCTGTATCGGTTTGTCCGCGAAACTTAATGCAACCTCGCCCGCCACAAAACAGCCAGTAAGAAGCCATTCTTTTTTGGTCATGTGAAAGGGCTCGGTAAACGATTGCTTAATATCGCTCCACGTTAAAATAAAATAAGCGGGAACGGTAAGTTTGGTTTCCTCGTTATAGGCTTCGGGCGCAATATTATTTATCTGCTTGCCCGCGCTGTCAGTTTTCAGGTGCAAGCTATCCAGTTTTTTTATCAGCGTGTCAGGCTTTTGTGCTTTTGCCAATACAGGCAATGTTAAAAGAACACAGGTTAGTATTCTTATTAGTGTTTTCTTCATACTCATAGGTTAACAACTTTGTTTTCATATAAATAAACAGTCTCAAATGCTGCCAAATAAGTACCTGGTTATTTAATACAGGGCTTGTTTTAAGCTAAACCATAACAAATGTGAAGCCATATTAACTGTTCACTTACAATAAATAATGCTATGCATTACATTAGGGAGAACGATGAAAAGGACATTTTGGTTTCCTTTACTGTTACAGGCAACGCTTTTAAATTAGCAACAGCTGCAAAATTGCCTTGCATAAAAGCTTGTTAAAATGATACAAGATAAAAATTGTACGTTTTTTTATTAAAAGTTCGGGAATAATTAGAGTGAGGATAAATATGGACACTTTATTAACAAGGCTTAAAATATGTAAGCAATAAAACGGGGAGAAAGGAAGCACCAAAAAAGAAAAGTCCAAAGTCCAAACTGACAAACCATAAGACATAAAACATTAGCTGAATCTAGAACTGTATTTAATAAACTGGAAACTATAAATCCGTTCAAATTCCGATGTTTCCACATACCATGGTTTCAATGCCTTTTCCCGGCTTTTGCCGCGCTTTTTAATAGTTTGCCGTTTAGGTTTTGTTTTACCCTGTACTTGACTATTTCTGTGATGAGTTTTAAGGGCAAAGGCTTATCTGCGGGAAACCGGATGGTGCCTTTTGAAAGAGCATAAGGGGCAAGTTTAGCCCTAAAAGTATCAATCGCCTCTGCCATAGGGAAAAGCGCATAATGGTCTTTAAAAGCGGCAAACCATACCAGCATCCCATGCAATTTAAAGGCAGGCATCTGGTAGCTTATTGTTTCTTCCGCTTCCGGCGCTGCCTTTTTAATGGTTTGCCTAAACTGCTCAAGGGTAGCCTTTGTATGAGCGGGCTGCAAGGCAATATATTCGTCAATGGTTGAATAACTAACCTTTTGTTTTGTTGTTTGCATGGCAATAAATTTTCTATACAAATGTACTGTTAGAAATTAATTAAAGCTGGGTGCAAAAGCGACAATTTATAGGGTTGAAAAAGACAAAAGTGTAATGTGAATTCAGGATAAGCAAGACTGAATAAATTATATGGGGATAGAATAATAATTTCTTTGAACCCAAAGGGTTCAAATGTTTATAGAAAGAAAAGCGGCATGTTCTATACGACCCTATCGGGGTCGAATGTGCCCATTAAACACGCTATAAACATTCTATCCTTTCAGGATTGGTCTCAACATTTCTTATCCCTAACTCAGCTTAGTTTACTTCTTCTTCAACGCCACCAAATAGGTAAGCAGGTCATTCAATTGCTGGTCGCTCAAGTTTTGATACAGGCCTTCCGGCATCATAGATTCTTTCATTTGCACCATGGAGAGTACATTGCTTGTTTTCAATTGTTGTTTTGATCCGCCGGGCAGTTTAAGGTCGATATCTGTTTCTGTTTTGCTGGCGATAATGCCGCTAAGTGTTGAGCCGTCTTTCATTTTTAATACCCATCCTTCAAAGCCAAAACCAATACCGTCGGATGGGTGGACTATGGCATTCAGCAAACCATCTTTAGCATATTTAGAGCCTATTTCTCCCAGCTTTGGCCCGAAATCAGACCCGGCGCCATTCACCTGGTGGCAAACGGAACAGGTACTTACAAAAACAGTTTGCCCGTTAGCCACATTACCGGTTAAAGTATTTAGCTGTGCCAATGTTGGCGCAGGTTTGGCCGCAACGCCTGTGGCTCCGCCAGGCAGGTAACTTTGCGCCTCCAGCCTCACCGCTTTACGCCATGCCCAGCTTACGCTTGTTACCACATCGGGTATCAATGCAGTTGGTACCTTTTTGGCTTTTAGAATTTCAAGCACACGGTCTTCTCCCCCGCCGCTTCTTCCAATATTACCGGCGGCGAAAGAACGGATAGCCATTGGATATTTATTAGATAACGCAACCGTTTGAAGGATATCAATAGATTCCTTAATGCCAACACCACCCAGCGAGTGTAACAGGGCTTTTATGTGGGCAGTATCTTTAGCATTTATTGTATTCCATACAAAAGAGCTGCCGCCAAGCGATAACAATAACCCGGCTGCATCTCTCCCAATACCTTCATTGCTCTTTGTTATTGCCAGTTGCAAAAGGTTGGCATTCTCGCTTTTTACAGCATATTGCCTTACCAATACAATATATTCCTGTGTTCCTTTTACGGATTGGATCACTTGTTGCAAGGCCTTTTGTGCAACGGTTGATTGTATCACCGTTTTTATATCCAGTGCATGCAGCACCACTTTATTAAGCGCGGTATCATGCTCTTTATTGTCCTCTATCATCTTCACAAGTAGCTTCGATTTTAAAGGGCCTGTATTAAAATCAAATGCGCGAAAATACCTTAAGCGTTCTTTTAAAGGCGTGCTCTTGTCCTGAGCCAATTGTGCAAGGTATGGCACCGCCTCATCTGTTCTTGCACGCCAAACAATATCCCTTGTTGCGGCAGTTTGCAGTGGGTCTTTTATTTTATCCAAATAGGCTTTAAAAAAAATATCCCATTGTCTGTCCGCGCCAATGCCCAATGCTTCAAGATACCAGCGGTCTTTGCCATCATGCTGCATGGCAAGATTGGCCCATAACCCAGCAGCTTCGGGAGATTTGTTATGGTGCAATGCCAATGCACATTCTCTTCTTACCTGCACATCTTTATCATTAACCAATGCACTCACTACGCCAACAACATCTGCATCCAGTTCTCTTGCAGCCCTGAGCCCAGTCATCCGCAGATCTGGATTGGTATCTTTTATCGCCTGCTGAATATATCCCTTCGCGTTTGCATTTTGCATTTTAACCAATACCCAAAAAGCCCTTGCACGCATTTTAGGGTTGGCATTTGAATTCCATAATTTTTCTAATTCAGGCACGGCGGTTGCACCCATTGCCTGCAATGCAGTATAAGCATGATAGCGTGTAGAAAGATTAGGGTTTTGCAAAGCGGCAACAGCCCCCGCAGGCGTTGAATAGTCCTGTTTGGCAATCATATATTTTGCACCCGGCGGAGCAACGCGGTATATCCTGCCACGTGTTTGGTCGCCTGCCTGGTGGCCGCCTACGCCGGGGTCGTACCAGTCTGCAACCATTAAAGAACCATCTGGTGCCACGCATACATCTGCAGGCCTAAACCATTTATCCCTTTCGCCTTTCAAAATATTAATGATGTTTGCTGAATACCCCGCGCCATTTTTTTGGACTGAATATGCACGAACAACATTAGGCCCTGCGTCGCAATGAATTAACTGGTCGTGAAACTCTTGTGGCAGCAGCGAACCTTCATATACAACTATGCCTGTTGGCGAGCCTGCCCCTGTTTGCAGCATATTTGGCACAACACCGGGGTCATTCAAATGCCAGTGGCGAAAAGGGATTGAGTCTTCTACATTCGTGCGGTCTTCCTGCCAGCTTGCGCCGGTCATCTCATCTTTAAAACCATAGTTGCCATTCTCCATCAAATAATTGATACGTACCCCGCGGTTGCCGTCATCATCGTTATCGCTTTGCCACAAACCGCCGTAACTGTCAACCGCAATTTCGTAAGGGTTGCGAAAATTTTGCGCTAAACATTCAACATGCGTGCCATCAGGGTCGCAGCGAAAAGCCATGCCCTGTTTATATTTCTTTGGGCCTATTTCGTCCCCATCCTGGTCAAGTACCGTTTTACCATTTTTATCTTTAAGCGTTTTACCCTCGTTACCAAAATTGAAGTACAATTTGCCATCCGGCCCAAAAGAAAAAGCATGCATACCATGATCGTGCTGCTCGCCGCCAATTCCCTGGAACAATATTTCCTTCCTGTCTGCTTTATCATCGCCATTGTCATCATAAAATATCCAAACATAGGGGCTTTGGGAAACAATTACTTTATTACCGAGCACACAAATGCCAAGGGGTGCATTAATTTCAGGCCCCTGGTAAAAAACTTTTGCTGTATCCGCTTTACCATCGCCATCTGTATCTTCCAGTATCATTATGCGGTCACCTTTGGGATTAGTAGGGTTGCCATTTATAGCAGGGCGGTAATTATAAGCCTCTGTAACCCAAACACGCCCGCGCTCATCAACGTCAATGTTTGTAGGGTTTTTAAGCATAGGTTCGGTGGCCACGGTATGCACATCAAGCCCTTCAAAAACATCCAGCCCTTTCAAAGCATTTTCGGGCATGCGTTGTTGTGTTTCGGTAAGGCTATCACTGCCTGCAGTATTTTTAGAACCACTATTACAGGAAAATATAAATACGGATAAAATACAAGTGGTGATAAATGCCCAATGCGATTGGGACAAGCAGTATGGGTTCCTTTTCATTTTTTTCAATGGCTTTAATCGTAGAATTGACAATTATAAGGGAAAGTAAAGAAAGATATTAAGATTAGAAAATCCAAATTCCAAATAACAACAAATTCCAAATAAAGCCAAACTCCAAAGTCCAAATAACAAATCAAATTCGAAATAAAGCCAAAGTCCAAATAACAAATCAAATTCCAAGGAGAAGCAAATAACAAAGTCCAAAAGCAAAAAACGAGGTCCAAATTAAATCAAATTCCAAACCGCGAAATTTCGGGGCAAATAAAAGCCTCTAACAAAGTCATCCTCAGCATCCATCCAATCAACCCAAATCCCTGTTCAGACTATCTCCGTCTATTTTGGTCACTTTTTTGCAGCAGCAAATGTAAAAGCACCTATGGCTAAAAAGCTTTCTTTTAAAAGCATCGGGCGAATAATAAAGAATTGTTGCATTAGCTCCTACGATGATAATATTGCTTCTTTAAGTGCGTCCCTTGCCTATTTTATTATTTTTTCGCTGGGGCCGTTACTGGTGATAACCATTGTTTTATTTGACCCTTTTTTCAGCAGGGGTGCAGCAGAAAGCCATATATTTCAGCAATTGCAAAATTTTGTTGGAAAAAATACAGCCCCGCAACTGGAGCAGATTGTAAAAAGCACTTTTATCCCGTATAAAAGTACACTGGCTGTTGTTATTGGCAGTATTTGGCTGCTAATTGGTGCAACATCAGTTTTTGCAGAGATACAGGATTCTATTAACCGTATTTGGGGGCTGAAGCCCAAGCCAAAAAGCGGATTGCTAAAATACCTTAAGAACCGCTTTTTATCTTTTTCAGTTATTATAGGCTTAGGGTTTTTATTACTGGTATCATTTGCTGTTTCCACACTTATTGGAGGGTTTGATAGCTGGCTTAAGGAGGCTTACCCTGCTGTGACCCAAGCCATTTTTTATACAGTTAGTATTGTAGTTACACTTATAGTTACAACCGTAATATTTGGTGTGATATTTAAAGTATTACCCGATGCAAAAATAAAATGGAAAGACGTTGCGGCGGGCGCCATCACTGCTTCTGTTTTATTTGTATTGGGTAAATTTGTTATCACTTTTTATATAAGTAAAACTGTTACTGGCAGTACTTATGGTACCGGCGCATCCTTGGTTATATTGCTGCTATGGACGTATTATGTTTCCATCATTCTCTATTTCGGCGCCGAATTTACCAGGGCTTATATAGCAGAATTTGGCCGGCAAATTTTACCATCTGAAGATACTGTGAGCACGAGGGTTGTAGAGGTGCGGAAGGGTAAACAGGCAACGGAGAAGAAAGAGAAGGAATAAACGACAAAAAAAGAATTGTACATTTGCAAAATGACAAATTTGTCCAAAATACAACATCAACTACTGCAGGTAAAGCCTCACCTGGCTGTAAAATATCATGTTAATACCTTAGGTTTATTTGGATCAATTGTAAGAAACGACTTTACCGACGAAAGCGATATTGACATTGTTGTAGATTTCAGCCAACCAATAGGGATTGAATTTATTGACCTGGCTAATGAATTAGAAAGATTACTAGACAGAAAAGTTGACCTGGTATCTAAAGACGGAATAAAACCAAAATATTTACGGCAAATAGAAACGGAAATAATTTATGTCTAAAAGAGCGCCGCAATTATTATTGGAAGATATATTGGAAAGTTCGGGCAAAATCATCATCTATACAAAAGGATTTTCTTTAGAAAAATTTATAAATGACGGTAAAACAACAGATGCTGTCATCAGAAATTTTGAGATAATTGGTGAAGCTGCTAACAGGTTACCAGAGGAAATAAAAGATCAATATCCTGGCATTGACTGGCAAAGGATGAGGATTTCGCAACCGGATAGTGCATGATTATATGGGCATTGATTATAAAATTGTCTGGCTCATCAAAGAAACGTTTCTCCCTATTCTTATAAGTGATATAAAACAGGTATTAGAAAACATATAACTGTCTGCCATTTAGACCTGCTTCATTTGCCTTCCGGCGGCTTCGCCTTATTAATTAGCGCTTTAGCGCCAGTGGGCGTAAAATACCACATAGCCGATACACCAAAAAAAGTAACATTGCTTGCATCATACCGCCCGCTGTAAAAATATTGCCCAAAGTCCACATTAATGTGCAGCTTATCATTAAAGGTATATTCTATTCCATATGTTAGCTCGGTCATCAGGCTTTCTCTCGCGTTAAAGATATAACCCATACCGGCAGTAAAGGTGTTGGTGAATTTACCCTCCTGGAATATATTCAGGTTTGGCCGCAACTCCAGGTAGGTAGCAGTATCGCGCCCGGGCACTTTACCCAAAGTGGTCTTACCAAGATCAACCCCGAGGCTGAACACATCCCATTGCCTGCCTACCTCCAGCGCCAAATTAGATTTTTCAGCAAGGGTCCCCGCTGTATTCGTCAGGCTCGGGGCTAAGGATACATAAGTTTGTGCATGGCACGAAAAAATAACAGTTAGTAAAAAAAGGAAAAGGATCGCTGGGCGCATGGATTGATAATTTTTGCGGAAGATAAGAACAAAATCTATTTGATTCTCACTATGCAGGAGTTATAAATGATTGGAGGGCAGCGGCCGTTGCCAAAAATAAAAAACCTCAAAGCCCTTAGAAAAGCTTTGAGGGTAAATTTATTGTTGCCCGATTAGGATTCGAACCCAAACAAACAGAACCAGAATCTGTAGTACTACCATTATACTATCGGGCAGATAAGCAGTGGTTTTTACTTTAGCTTGTATAAATCACCCTTTCAAATAAATTGCCGGTGCAATTCACCGGCGATCTTTTATGTTGCCCGACCAGGATTCGAACCTAGACATACAGAACCAAAATCTGTCGTACTACCCTTATACTATCAGGCAATTCCCCCAAGTCTCACGATTTGGGCTGCAAAAATAGGCTTGATACAAAAACGTTCCAAAATTATTTAACCCTTTGAGTATAAATATTATACTAAAGGGTTGACCGTAAAGTGATTATCTTGCAAATTCAATTATATTATCCACTTTATATGAATAAAATCAAACTATTGCTTGCCTGCCTTGCCATTATCGCCTGCTTACCCGCTATAGCGCAGCACAAATGGAAATTAGTATGGAAAGAAGCATTCAACGGCACAAAGTTAGACACCAGCCGCTGGAATTACGAAGTAAACGATCATGGAGGCGGCAACCATGAACTGCAATATTATACTGCAAGAGATACCAACGTGTTTGTAAAGAATGGCCTGCTGCATATAAGGGGATTGAAAGAAGATTATTTAACACGGCATTACACGTCGGGCAGGATAACCACCAGGTATAAGGCTGATTTTACTTTTGGGAAAATAGAAGTGCGGGCAAAAGTACCCGCAGGCAGGGGTATGTGGCCCGCCATTTGGATGATGCCCACCGACGATAAATACGGCGGCTGGCCAATGAGCGGAGAAATAGACATTATGGAAACCAAGGGCCAGTACCCGGATACACTTTATGGCACTATGCATTTTGGGCCGTCGCCGCCACACAACAGGCATAAAGGCACCAAAACAGTTCATGAAGCGCCAAACGGTTTTGCAGATGGCTTTCATACCTACGGCATAGAATGGAAAAAAGATACTATTGCATGGTTTGTGGATGGCAGAAAATATTTTGAAACGAATAAAAGCGATGTAACCAATATTGCGGGTGTGCCATACCCGTTTAATGAAAGGTTTCATTTTATTCTTAACCTGGCCATTGGAGGACAGTTTGTAGGCAACCCGGATGACAGCATTTTTCCAAAGGAGTTCTTGGTGGATTATATTAAGGTGTGGGAACCCGCACGCCCCTAAAGGGGGACTATTATGGAGGAGATCAATGAATTTTGAATTTGACCGGATATCATTAACAAGTTTAAATCGCCCCTTCAGGGGTAGGGGTTTATGCAACGAAGAAAATTTATACAACAAACAGCTTTAGCAGGCACGGCAATACTGGCATCAAAATATGCAACGGCAGGAACAAGTGATTTTCCGGTGGTGCGGGTTGCTGAAGGGCAGCGAAAATTTAAAAGTGTTGCCGTTGAAAAACTGATTGCTGAAATACAAAGCAATATCGGTAACAAAGAGATCGCCTGGATGTTTGGTAATTGCTTCCCAAATACACTTGATACAACCGTTGATTTTGAAATGATCAATGGCAAGCCTGATACCTATGTTATAACCGGCGATATTGATGCCATGTGGCTGCGCGACAGCAGTGCGCAGGTTTGGCCATACCTGCCACTATGTAAAGAAGATAAAGATTTGCAGCAATTGATAAAAGGTGTTATTAACCGGCAGGTAAAATGTATTTTGAAAGACCCTTATGCCAACGCTTTTTATAAAGATGAGAATAAAATTAGCGAGTGGCAGAAAACGGATATTACGGATATGAAGCCCGGTATTCATGAACGCAAATGGGAGATTGACAGCCTTTGTTATCCTATACGATTAAGTTATGGCTACTGGAGGGAAACTGGTGATGCATCTGTATTTGATGAGCAATGGATGGCTGCCATGAAACTGGTAGTTAAAACTTTTAAAGAGCAGCAAAGGATTAACGGTCCAGGGCCATACACCTTTCAGCGTAATACTTCCTGGGCAACAGATGGAGTGCCACTAAGCGGTTATGGTTACCCGGTAAAACCAAATGGGTTAATATGCTCTATGTTCAGGCCAAGCGATGATGCAACGATATTTCCGTATTTGATCCCAAGCAATTGGTTTGCTGCGATTTCGCTTGAGCAACTAAGTCATATTCTAAAATTAAAAAAAGAAGTTCCTTTTCTCAATGAGGCAAGCAATCTGCAGGCGAATGTATTGGTAGCTTTACAAACTACTTCAACAGTTCAAAATCCGCTTTACGGAAAAATGTATGCTTACGAAGTAAATGGCTTTGGCAGTTATAACTTAATGGATGACGCAAACGTTCCATCTTTGTTGTCATTGCCCTATTTGTGGAATATGCCAATAGCAACTCATGATTTTTCATTTACAGCCGACGAAAAATCGCTGTACCCAAACACCCGAAAATTTGTTCTCTCCGAGAATAACCCATTCTTCTTTAAAGGCAAAGCTGCCGAAGGCATTGGCGGCCCGCATGCAGGTATGGATATGATATGGCCTTTAAGCATCATCATGCGCGGGCTAACTTCAACTGATGATGTGGAGATAAAACATTGCCTTGATATGCTGCAGCGCACACATGCAGGCACCGGTTTTATGCACGAGTCATTTCACAAAGATGACCCTTCAAAATTCACCCGCAAATGGTTTGCATGGGCAAACACCTTGTTCGGCGAGTTTGTTTGGAAAGTGTATAGGGAAAAGCCGCATTTGCTCAGCCCCTCCGCCCCCTAAAGGGGGACTATAAATGGAGAAGAATAATGCCCCCGCCCCTGAAAGGGGAGTTATGACCGAAGAGAACTGCATATTAAAAAAAGGACTTTAGAACTATCACCATGTCCTAAATCCTCTTTAGGAGATTGTAACATAAAGGCTATAAATAATTTAAGCAAAACAAAAAATTATAAGCATACTTTTAGTTCCCTTTAGGGCGGAGGGTAAAACCCCCCTTTAGGGGATGGGGGAAACATGACTAAAATAATATTTTTTTGCGCTTTTATATTACTCATTGTGTTAGCCTCATTTGTAAGGGCTGACAAAAAGAAGAAAGTTATTTTCTTTGGCGACTCTATCACACAGGCCGGTGTACAGCCAACAGGCTATATAACTGTAATGCAAAATATGCTGCAACAACAGGGTATAAACAATTATGAGCTTGTTGGGTCTGGCATAGGCGGCAATAAAGTGTATGATCTTTATTTACGCATGGACAGCGACGTGCTTGAAAAATCGCCCGACATTGTAGTTATTTATATTGGCGTAAACGATGTGTGGCATAAAAGAACTTATGGTACCGGTACCGATGCAGATAAATTTGAAAAATTCTACCGCGCTATTATTCATAAACTACAAGTATCAAATGCCAAAGTAATTCTCTGCAGCCCTGCCGCCATTGGTGAGAAAACTGATTTTAGTAACGAGCAGGATGGCGACCTTAACAAGTATTGCAACATCATACGGCATATAGCAACCGACATGAATTTACCCTTAGTTGACCTGCGCAAATTTTTACTTGATTATGATATGGCCAATAACCCACAAAATGTTGACAGGGGTATCTTAACTGTTGACGGCGTGCATTTGAATGATAAAGGCAACCAGCTTGTAGCTGAACAAATGTGGGATGTGATCAAGGATATAAAATAACGTTCGGTATAAGCTATGCAAATAAAAAAAATTGCCATCATTTCTTAACACCTTCTAAATACCTTTGAATGCCGTGTTCATCAAAATCGCACACAAATAATTCTTCGTCTATTTCAGCGCCACGGCTTTTATAAAAATCAACTGCATTTTTATTCCAGTTTGATACAAGCCAGCGTACTCTTTTACAATTTTCATCTTTTGCTGTTTCAAATATCTTATCCAATAGCTTTGTCCCTATCTTTTGCCCACGCAAAGATTCCATTACATATAAGTCGTCTAAATAAAGAGATTTCCCCGCCCAGGTATAATACGCGAAAAAATAAGTGGCAATCCCAACAATTTCCTTTTTGTCATTTTCAGCAACAAGGCAGCGAAAAAAATCTTTTTCTTCTTTCATCAGCTCAACTGTATTGGTTACTTTTTCGGGCATCTTTTGAAAAGCAGCCAATCCTTTTACAAGGGAAAGTATTGCGGTAAAATCTTCTTCATTTGAGTTTCTGATGTTAACAGTCATCATAAATATTTATTCAATTATAATTTGTTCAATCTAAAATATCCCATGTGCAATTCGTCTGTGGTGGCATCTTCCGAGTGCGAAATTTTAATAGCATATTTTTCTTTGGTTCCTTGTGGCAATATATCTTCTATTTCATACAGATCATCTACATCAATTCCAAACTTGTCGTCTATATGCGATTCCGCTGTTTTAAAACCGGTATGCGCATAAAAAGCGGTTTGTTTCGCTTGTTGTATGGCGGCACCTTTATCATTGGATATACAAAGCATCCTGTAGTGGTATTCTTCAAATTCATTTTCTTTATATCCGCCAAGGTTTATAAAAAAAAGTTTTTTGCTTTCTATAGAATTTGGAGCTTGTTGGGTTTTAATTTTTTCAGTTATAGCTACTTTATAGCCGTCAACACAAGTCACTTCACGCCAGGCGTCAATATGTATCTTCTCTTCCGCCTCCGGCCAAAACATTATTATTTCGGGTACCAAATTTTTAAGCTCTGTTGCAATGCCAAAAAAAATATCATGTTGCTCAATGTGCCGCCCTTTTGGTGTACAACCCAGCAGCAGCATAAATAATTTCAAATTTTCCATATCTCTTTTTCAGTGGCCAAACATACGAATAAGTGTAGGCGTTTTTAAATTATAACCCTGATCTTTATTAACAAAATTTATTAATTAATGCTTTGATTTAGTTAAAGGATACACAATTTGTTTTGCCAGTATGATTGGTTTTTTAAGACTGGCTCAAAAATTGACTTTACCTATGCGCTAACATCCTCTGTCACCTTAAAAGTTAATCTATGAGGATCATATTTAATCATGTGAAAGGTGAAACTGCGGTTCCCATTCCGGCAGTAGTAGTTTCAAATACTCAGCAAATAACGGATATGTTTATCGTTGTTATTAAAAGCCATACACACGAACTGGGTGAGATCATTTCCTTTTTTAAGAGCATAAATAATTACTGGTGGAGTGATTCATTAATAAGGCTTTCATATCCAATAACTTTTGCCAATCTTTTAAGCAACCTTTCTGTTTTATTTAAAGACAGGCAATTTAGATTTTTAGAAGATGCGCCGGAGATGAACTGAAATAAACAGTTATCTTTAGAGATATATCTTCAAATGAAAAAAACGGTTCCGGGAAATTTAGAAAAATAACGGCTAATTTATTATGGTATTGTTCTCTGCTTCCTGCTTGCCGGTCTGAGGAGTAATAAGCAGCGGAGCCGGTTGCTTTTCATCTTTTTCATCTCCCAATAAAATGCCCCACGGTTTAAGGCTTTCTATCCGGTCGAATATGATCTTGAAAATAGCAATAACAGGTATGGCAAGAAACATTCCCGGTATGCCCCAAAGCATTTCGCCTGTTACTGCACCCAAAACAGTAACCAGTGCATTTATCCGCACCTGGTACCCCACGATCATAGGGAACAACATGTTACTATCGACAAGATGTATTACTACAATAACGATAACAACCAGCAATACTTTGCTCGCAGTTGCAGCCGTTGCAAATGTGATGATAGTGCTTATTGCTAACGCAGTAAAAATACCTATATAGGGAATGATATTAAACAAGCCGGTAATTAACCCAAGCAGTATGGCGTATTTAACACCCATTATCCAGAGAGCAATACAACAAACTGTAGCAACGATCACCATTTCAAACAACAGGCCAAGAATGTATTTGCGAATGATTGTTTGAACATTTTGAATGATATCATGAACAACCACAGAATTTTCGTCTTTGAATACAGCGAGCAAAAATTTCAAGATAAGCCTGCGGTAAAACAGTAAAAAGAAAGTATCTATCATAGAAAAAACAAGGAACAATAGTATGGAAGATAAGGATACAACGGTTTCCCCCAGCACGGTTGTACCAGTGGCCAGCATGCTGGAAGTTGCATTGTTTACATATGTTTTTTGTTTCTCGATATTCACATGAAAAGTTGAAGCGATCCAATCCTGCAGGTTATTTATTGATGATGTAAGCTGTGTTTTAAACATGGGCCAGTCATCTGCGAGATTTGTTAATTGAGAAATTACGATATAAAGTATAAAGGCAATGCCGCTGATAAGTATAAGCACAGATAAAATGGAGGCAGCGCTTCGTGGTAGCTTAAGTTTGCGTTCCAAAAAGTTCGCGATAGGCAATAGCAGTATGGAAAATAATAGCGAGAACAACAATGGTGATAATATTTTTTTGCCCAGTATAGCAATAAACACCAATGCTATAAGGCTAACAAGCACCATGGCAAGCTTTGTATAAAAAGGGGTTGCCATGTTTTTTGAAGCAGCCATTAAAAAAATTTTATGTAAGGTAAACAAAAATTATCCTATACCTCCATAGCAAATGATGATATTTTCATTTTGTTTCCATAAACTTTTCCAAATTTTTCATAGCGGTTTCTCTAACCTTCTTTTTTACAGACGGCATCCATCCCAACAAAAGCCCGGTTATGCCAAGCGCCTGCGTGGCCCATGTATAAAAACTAAATGTATCTGTGTGTTTCACAATCTTCCCGTTCTCAAACAGGAAAGATGCTTTAACATGATTAACCACTTTTTTGCCTGTTGAAGAAAACGTGTAATGCGCCGTCCATTCAGCGGTACCGCTTTTTTCAGATGCTGTTACATTTCTATATTCAAGCGTAAGGTCTTTCCCCCTGATACAAAGCATTTCCCACATCGCTTTTACCTGTGCTGCGTTTAACCCAACAAAAACCTCGTCGCTAAAGGTGGCGTTATCAGCATAGCAAGCCTGCATGGCCCTGAAATCTTTATTTTTAAAACAATTGTAAAACCTGTTGATGAGTTCTTCGTTTTGGTTCATACAAGGCTTTTTTATTGATATTCAGCGTTGCCCTGCAGCCCAAAAAATGGCATTGTTAAGCAGGGCTTTGTAGGCATCGTTATCAAACAGGTCCGGTGAATGGCCCATAAATATATAAACATTGCGTGCGGCAAAGCGGGTATTCGTCCACACAACGGGATGGTCGCCCATTTTTATTTTTGAATCCGGATTGTATGACGATTCATCCACACTTGCAATAACATGCACATTTGGCCGCGGGCTTTTATCATAGGTGTACCATTCTTCCGTTTTTATTGTAAAGGGAGATGCCAGCCCTTTCATAACCGGGTGCGTTTTGTCTTCAATATTTACGTTGGCAGAAGCAAAGGTTGGTATATAGTCTTTCCATCTTATTCCTCCTAAAAAATTGGAGAACCATTGCCACATTGGGTAGCCGTCAAACTCGCCCAGCAGGCTTGCATGGTGCAGCCCCACCCAGCCTCCCCTGCCCTGCTGAATATATTTTTCAAAAGCGGCAACGGCGGTATCGCCCCAGTTATAAGGCGGATAATCTAATTGCAAAAAAACCTGGTATTGCGACAAAAAGCTGTCATTAATAACTTTCGGTGTTTGAATGAAGGTGATGGCAAAGCCGCTGTCTTCTGCAAGTTTATTTAACCATACCCTGGCGACTTTTGTAAATTCAACATGATGGCCGCCATTTTCATAAAGCGCCAGCACTTTGAACCTTGGAGTTTGGGGTGTTTGTGCACCAGATACATTAAGTAAGCAAATAGCCGTTATGCAAACAAGGATCAGCCTCATGGTGTGCCTGTTTATTTTTTTTATATCTGCGGAAACTCCAGATAAGTAGCAAATTCACTGCTCCTGTATATGTGCATCGTTGCTTTTTGATAATCGCCTGTTTTTGCATCATAAATGCTGGGCACAAACTTTTGCGGGTTCATATCAATTATGGGGAACCAACTGCTTTGTACTTGTATCATAATGCGGTGGCCTTTTAAAAAGGTATGGTCAACCTGGTGCAGGTCAATCCTGTATTCCTCTGCTTTGCCGGGCGTTATAGCTTCAGGTTTTTCAAAGTTTTTTCTGTAACGCCCCCTGAACACTTCACTTGCAATCATCAACTCATAACCACTCATTCTTAAATTATGCTTCTCTTTATCAGGATACACATCTATCAGCTTTACCACCCAGTCAGCATCGCTGCCGGTGGTCGCTGCAAACAGGTGAGCTATTATGCTTCCTGTAACCGATACATCGTCTGTTAAAGTATCGGACTGCCAGGTGGCCACATCCGGCCTGCCTTCTACAAAACGCTGGTCTTCGGTAAGCCAGGGGTACCAGCGTGAATTAGCGCCATAAGTTTGTTCAATGGGCCTGGCACGGTAAGGCACAGGCTTTTTTGGATCGCTTACATATTCATCATACGCGTCCGCGCCTGCAGCTGTTGGTTTATCAAAAGATACTTTACCGCCTGCGGCTATGTATAATTTTTTAATGGTGGCTTCTTTAGGCGGCCAGCTTGAATAAGTTTTCCATTGGTTGCTGCCCGTTTGAAATATAGTAGCCTCTGCAAATTTGCCATCCCCTTTTCCTTTAAGCCAGTAATCAAACCATTTCTTTTGTATGTTCTGCTGAAAATATTCTGATGTATTGCTGCCCATATCATAACTTCCGAGGCGTGTTACATTGGCTCCTGCCCATTGCCCGTGGTTCCATGGGCCAAGGCAAATAAAATTGCGGTTATTGCTGTCAAGCTTTTCCATTTTTGCGTACATGATCTGCGGGCCCATCATATCCTCCTGGTCCCATTGGCCACCCACATGCAGCATGGGTATGCGCGGGTAATCAACATAACGCAAAGGCGATTTGTACTGCCAGAAAGAGTCGTAGTTGGGGTGCGCCATAAACAGGTTCCAGCTCGGCAACGTGTTGTGAAAATACTTTGCATTTGCATTTGACAGGGGCCCAAGTTTTAAAAACCAGTTGTACAGATCATAATGATCGAACGGGAACAGTGTATCCACCTTTGAGGCCTCTTCCATAAAAGAATAATCAAAGGCATACGACAAACGGAATGCGCCGTTATGGTGAAAATCGTCACCCAAAAAGAGGTCGCTCATACAAGCCTGCTCGCTTGCAGCTTTCATGGCAGGGTGCGGGCGGGCTGCGCCAACCAAAGCAGTCCAACCGAGATAAGAAATACCTAACTGCCCCACTTTGCCATTGTTGTTTTGTACATTATGTATAAGCCAATCAACAGCATCGTAGGTATCGGTGCTTTCATCAATTTCATTTGGTTTATCAAGAATAGGCCTGTTCATTACAAACTGCCCTTCGCTTTTGTAACGCCCGCGTATATCCTGCATCACAAAAATATAGCCTTCTGCTGCCATGTCCTTAAGGTAAGCTGACTGGTCGGGGCTATACGAGTCCTCACTGCCGTAAGGGGTGCGCTCTATTAATATAGGTACCGGCTCAGCAACATTGTTGGGCGTAAAAATAACCGTAAAAAGTTTTACGCCATCACGCATGGGTATCATAGCCGTTTGCCGTGTATAGGTTATTTTAGTTTGCGCCAATACCGGGGTAATAAAAACGATTATTGCAACGGATAGAATAAATAATTTTCTCATGTATAAACTGTTATAATAATTTCTGAATAAAAAATGCAGCTTAGTTATCATTTTTGTGCTAAAACTATCTCTTTCCTTCAGGCGGCAGTTCAGCCGTTACTTCAACCTCCACTTTAAACTGGGGCAGCAAAAGCCGTTTAACCTCCACAAAAGTTGATGCCGGGTAATCGCCGCTGTAATATGATTTTAAGATGATCTTATAAGCCATAAAGCTGTCAAGGTCTGTTGTATAAACAGTTTGCCTAACCACGTTTTCAAAGGATGCGCCATATTTTGAAAGCGTCACTTTTATATCATCCATAATATTTTTTACTTGTTCATCCATTTCGCCGGTTGCAACAGTGCCGGATATATACAGAGTATTGCCTGCTTTAATTGCATGCGTGTTGCCCAGCTCATCTTCCAGTATTTTATTCGGCTGGTATTTTAGCTTTGGAATGTTTTGCGCGTGAACGTCATTAATACTGAGCAATATTGCCGCAATGATGAGGAATAGAAAACACGATCTGAATTTCATGGCTAATTATTTTTATAAATGTAAAGAAAATCCGTTTAGGCAGCGGGCGTTTGTTAATGTTTCCTAAATATATAAAATGATTATGTAATTATTTTTTTCTGCGCATCTGTACTAAAACAAATGTTTATGAACAAAATAATTATCCTGGCCGCATCGCTGCTTATTTGTTATACTTCAATGGCAAAAGATGAGGGCGCTAATGTGCCATCAACCCTTAAAAGCGTTATAGTATATCGCTCAGGAGCAGAAATGACGCACACCGCCTCTGCATTTCTTAAACAAGGCGATAATTTTATAACAATAGAAGATATCAGCAATCAAATTGATATTAACAGCATACAAATAAAAACACCTGCCACCGTCACTATTCTTGGTGTTGAGTTTTCTAATAACTACCTGGCATCAACTGAAAAATCACCGCGTGAAAAGTTGCTGGAGGATTCACTGGAGCATCTGCAGCAGGAAACAGACAGGGTTGATCTTTCCATAACCAATACCTCAGAACTTTTAGACGTATTAAAAGATAACCGCAATATTAAAGGGGCACAGAACGGGTTAAGCGTTGCAGAACTTATGAAACTGATGGATTATTATAAAATAAAGTCGCTTGAATTGCAAACCACGCTGCAGGAATTGCATAGTAAAAAGAACAAATTAAACGGCCTGGCTAATAAAATTAAAAACCAAATTGAGGAAGAAGAAAAGAAGAACATTATTACTTCGGGAAGATTGGTGCTGCAATTATCAGCGGCCGCGGAAGGAAAGTGCGACCTTATTATTTCATATATAGCCCAAAACGCTTACTGGAAGCCTTATTACGATGTGCGTGTTGAAAATATAGCCAGCCCGTTGAAGCTGGTGTATAAGGCCAAAGTGGTGCAAACAACAGGCATTGACTGGAAGCAGGTGAAACTTTCGCTGGCAACTTCCATGCCCTCACAATGGGGCAATGCGCCTATACTAAATTCATGGTTTCTTGCATATATTGATCCTGTAGTTGTAATGAACAAGAACCTGGCGGCCAATAGCATACAGGCATTCGCGCCTGTAGAAAAACTGGATGAAGTAGTTGTTATAGGCTATGGTACTGCCAAAAAAAAGGAGTTAACAGGAGCTGTATCGGGTGTAGATGCAAGAGACTTCAGAAAACCAGTATATATTGTAAACGGTATGCCCATGAGCGAAGAGGATTTTGTGAAAATAAACGCAAATGCTATCAAGAGCGAGCAGGTGTTGAAAGGTGAAGATGCTACTTCCATTTATGGTTCACAGGCGGCCAATGGCGCAATCATCGTAACCTTAAAAAGCGGGCTTGAAGATTATATTTCCGTTGCAAACAATGCGCTTAATGTAACCTTTGATATTGATGTGCCTTACGATATACCTACCAACGGCAAAGAACAAACAGCCACATTACAAACGATTGACCTGCCCGCACTATACAAGCATTATGCGGTACCCAAGCTTGATAAAGATGCCTACCTGCTTGCAGAAGTTCCGGGGTGGGAAAAGCTAAACCTCTTACCAGGTGATGCAAATATAATTTTTGAAGATACCTATATTGGTAAATCATTTATTGACCCCAATTCAACAGTTGATACGTTAAACCTTACATTGGGCAGGGATGAAAGGGTTTCTATTAAGCGCGAAAAGTTAGTTGATTTCAGCAGCGTTAAATTTTTGGGAAGTAATAAACTGCAAAAATTTACGTATGAAATAACCCTGAAGAATAATAAAAGCGAAACAGTGAATTTATTATTGAAAGACCAATTTCCTTTATCAACCAACAAAGATATTGAGGTAACGCTTGTTGATGCAGGCGATGCAGAAGTGAACAATGAAATTGGGGTGTTGAACTGGAAGCTTACATTAGCCCCCAATGAAATTAGAAAGGTGAAATTTGCCTATGCCATAAAATACCCTAAGGATAAAACGGTGAATTTGAATTGATGTTTTTATCGGTTTTTTTAGGTTCAAAATTTTTTAACTATTTAACAATCAACAGGAAAGGCCGGGATTGGCAATATTGGCACAGGTTTTGGCAAGGGCTATTCAAATAATAGCACTATGAAAAAGATCTTCACTACGGCAGTAATATTATGGGGTATTTTACTGCTCAGCACTGCCAATGCCCAATCAATAGGTGTAAAAGGAGGTTTAAATTTCGCGAATCTTTCCAATTACAACAGTGATACACGGGTTAGCGGTAATATAGGTTTGTATCTTCATGCGCCATTGGAAGAAGGCTGGTCTATTCAGCCTGAGCTTTTGTTTTCTGGCCAGGGTGCCCGTTACAGTACTATCAATGGGGAAAGAACACTTGCACTCGACTACATTCAAATACCGGTAATGTTCCAGTATTCCCCTGTAAGGAAATTTTATGTTGAACTTGGGCCGCAGATTGGGTTTTTGACCAACGCTGCTGTAAAAGATGACAGCGGCGATAAGGTAAACGTGAACAGTGATTATAACAAAACAGACTTCGGGATAAATATAGGAGCAGGAATAAATGCCACACGTGCAATAGGTTTTTTTGCGAGGTATGATTTCGGGTTAACCGATGTAACCAGGAATGATAATCAAACATACAGAAATGAAGTTGGGCAGATCGGTATGTATTTGCGCCTTACCCCGTAAACTTTCGCAAATTAACTTTTTGGGGCTGCCATATCGCGCAGCCCTTTTTATTTATAGGTATTCTAAAAAGACCGAAATTTCTCAAATTATTTTGCTATTGTGTAAAATTTACACATATTTGTACTGTCGCTTGTAAACAACCGGAAATCAAAATCTAAAAGCTTGCCATGAAAAGATTTTTTACACTCGTATTTTTATTCATTACTGCTTCAGTAAATGCACAATTGTTATCTTGGTCACCCGCTTTTATACAGGAAAGCTCCACGCCCGTTGTTATCACCATGGATGCATCACTGGGTAACCAGGGACTTTTAAATTACACCCCAACCACAGATGTATATGTACATATCGGGGTTATTACTAACAAAAGCGCTAACAGCAGCGACTGGAAATACGTGCCTTTTACCTGGGCGACTACCCCGGCGGCGGCCAATGCAGTTTATTTAGGGAGTAATAAATGGAGCTATACCATCACCGGCGGGTTGCGCACTTTTTTTGGCATATCCGATGTTACAGAACACATATTGAAAATAGCTATCCTGTTCAGGAGCGGTAACGGAAACACTGTACAGCGTAATGCTGATGGCAGCGATATGTATGTGCCTGTGTATGATAACGGATTGTATGCAAGGATTGACGATCCTTTCCGGCAGCCGTTGTACGTACCCGCGCCACAGCCTATGACCAAAAATGTTGGCGACCCTCTGACTATTACTGCAAACGCAAGCCAGGCAGGAACTTTGAATATCTATTTTAATGGGCTACTCTTAAAAACGAGCAACACAACTTCTGCAACAGTTAATACAACTATACTCGCACCGGGCAATCAGCAAATAATAGCAACGGCTTCCAACGGTGGAAATAATGCAAGCGATACTTTTAATTTCGTAGTATCATCACCAACGATTGTGCTGCCCCTGCCTCCCGGAGTGACAGACGGCATCAATTATGAGCCGGGCGATACTTCAGCAATACTTGTTCTTTATGCCCCTTTAAAGCAAAACATATTTGTTTTGGGTGATTTCAATAACTGGACGGCTTCCCTTAAGTACCAGATGAATGAAACACCGGATTCAAAACGGTTCTGGATTCGTATCACAGGGTTAACGTCTCAAACAGAATATGCTTACCAGTACCTGATCGACGGTACGCTACAATTAGCTGATTACAATACAGAAAAGGTACTTGATAAAAATGTTGACCCCTTTATTCCTTCTTCAACTTATCCAAACATAAAACCGTTTCCTGCAAAAGCAAATGGTTCATTGGCCAGTGTTATAGAAACAGGCAAGCCGCTTTATAACTGGCAGGTAACTAACTTTCAAAGGCCGGATAAAAGAAACCTGGTGATCTATGAATTATTGGTCCGCGATTTTGTTGCAGCGGGCAACTGGCAAACATTACAGGACACTTTGAGCTATCTTAAACGCCTGGGGGTAAATGCCATTGAGGTAATGCCGTTCAATAATTTTGAAGGTGCAAGCAGTTGGGGTTATAACCCGAATTTTTACTTTGCACCGGATAAAGTATATGGTACTGAAACTGCTTTAAAACAGTTTATAGATGCCTGCCACCAGCAGGGCATGGCAGTTATAATGGATATGGTGCTTAACCATTCTTTCGGCAGCTCGCCAATGGTACAAATGTATTTTGATAATGTAAATAACATTCCTGCAACAAACAGCCCATGGTTTGCGCCGCATTACACGCATGCTTATGATGTTGGCTACCAGTTTAACAATGCTACGCAGGCTACAGCGGACTTCAGGCAGCGTGTTGTTGCTTACTGGCTTACTAATTATCATATTGATGGCTACAGGTTTGACCTTGCAAAAGGCTTTACACCAACAAATACCTGTGATGTAAATGGTAATAATTGTGACCCAAATGCATTTGCTAATTATGACCAGGCGCGCGTAAATATTTGGGATACAATTTATAAACAGCAACAAGCAGTTTCTGCGGGAAGCTATACTATTCTCGAAATGTTCTCCGCCAACAACGAAGAAAGTGTTGAAGCCAGCGGGGGCATGTTGCTTTGGGGCAATATGAATTACAACTTCAACCAGGCTACCATGGGTTACAATAATTCAGACCTTAGCGGTGGTATTTATACAACCCTTGGTTTTACACAACCGGGACTTGTTACTTACCAGGAAAGCCATGACGAAGAAAGGTTGATGTGGAGGAATGAACAATATGGCAATAGCAGCGGCAGTTATAATGTGAAAGATACTGCAACGGGCTTAAAACGCAATGGGGCGGCAGCAGCCTTTTGGGCAATGATACCGGGGCCAAAAATGCTTTGGGAGTTTGGGGAATTGGGATATGATTATAGCATTAACACCTGCGCAGATGGTGTTACTATAAATAATAATTGCCGTTTAGACCCGAAGCCAATAAAATGGAATTATCTTCAAAATGCGAACAGGAAGGCATTACATGATGTATATGAAGACCTGTTACGCCTGCGTAACCAACCCGCTTATTTAGGCACCTTTACAACCGGTACAATAAATTACAGCCTTGCTGCCACCAATATTAAATGGCTTAATGTTTCCAGCCCTGCTTTAGATGTAGTGGTGATAGGCAATTTTGATGTAATACCTGCAACAGCTAATGTCACTTTCCCCGCAACGGGTACGTGGTACAGTTACCTTACTGATTCAAGTACCAACATAACTTCAACCACAGTGAGTGTTACTTTACAGCCGGGTGAATATTATGTATTTACCAATGTAAATTTACGCAGCCTCGCATTGCCTGTAACATGGTTAAGCTTTACTGCGCAAAAAGGCAGTAACCAAACTATATTGCTTAACTGGGCCACTTCGCAGGAAATAAATAATGACCACTTTGATGTGGAAAGAAGTATAGATGGTACAAATTTTTTAACCATCGGTTCGGTACAGGCAGGCAAACCATTAAGTATTAACAATTATACTTTCACCGACGCTAACCCCGCAGCAGGCATTAACTATTATCGCCTGAAACAGGTTGACAAAGATGGTCAATATACTTATTCCAAAACAGTTGCAATGACTATTGACGGCTCGGGCAAATTGTGGAGGGTTTATCCTAACCCTGCAGGCAATAATACCGCCTTATACGCCAACAGCAATTTGGGTAAAGTAGAACTTGTATTGACTGATGTAAGCGGCAAAATATTGTACACCAGTACACTTGATGCAGTTATTACAGGGCAGCGTATTGATATACCTGTTCAGCGGCTTGCAAAGGGGGTGTATATGCTAAAAGTAAATGCGGGCAAAGCCAGCAATACAGAAAAAATAGTAGTTGAATAATATTTAGTTTGATTGTGGGACATGAAGCAGGCCCTGCTGTATGGCGGGGCTTTTTGTTTATGAAGGATTGCCCGTCCGACTGGTCATCCGGGCGGGCGTTCCATTATTCGCATCGTACGCTAAGCAAACCATTCGAACATATCCTGTAATTGCAGTTTCTCTTTTTCTGCAGAAGGTATATCGCGCAATATTTTTCCTTCCTGCATTTGTACCAGGCGGTTGCCGTACTGATGCGCGTCCTTTAAGTTGTGCGTAACAAAAAGCGCGGTTAAGCCATATTCTTTAACCAGCCTGTCGGCAAGTGTTAACACCACCTGTGCAGATCTTGGGTCTAAGGCCGCGGTGGGTTCATCAAGTAATAAAATATCCGCCCTGTCCATTACACTCATCAGCAAAGTCAATGCCTGGCGCTGGCCGCCCGATAAACTGCCCATGGGCTGGTTTATTTTATCTTCAAGCCCCATGCCCAGCGTAGCAATTTTCTCCTGCACTGTTTTTTTGAATTTGGCATTAATACCCGTGGCTAATTTTTTTGATTGCGCGCGTAAAGCCGCCAGCCTGAAATTATCAAGTATGGTAAGATCGGGGGCCGTACCGTTGTAAGGGTTTTGAAACACCCTTGCCATCCATTTGCTGCGCTTATGTTCGGGTAAGGAAGTTACGTTGGTTTCGTTTATCAGTACGGTGCCACTACTGCACATTTCAGAGCCTGCAACAATATTCAGCATCGTGGTTTTACCACTGCCATTGCTTCCAACCATCACCACAAATTCGCCTTTGTTTATTTGTAATGAAACATCCCGCAGGGCAACTACTTCGTTGACTTTCCCTTTGTGAAAAACCTTTGTAATATGTTGGAGTGAGATCATTATCTAATTATTTGTGGCCCTGCAGTTACTTTATTGAACCCCTCCAGGGTTCTGCAGAATGTATTTTCCGTTTTATCCCCATATTGCATATGGGGTTATTCAAATTCAATCCCTTCGGGATTGGCATCTTACTATTATTTTCATCCCCGCCTCAAACCGCTGCTAACCCTGGGCAATGCCACTATTAGTAAAACAAACAAAGCCGTAATTAATTTAAGCATGTTGGGGTCAATCCCCAATGAAAGTGTTACCGCCAGCACCATTTGAAAAACAAAGCTGCCTGTGATCACTAAAATTATCTGCAGGCCGATGGAAGTTATGTTAAGCCAAAGGCGCAGGGCATCCGCTATAAGCACCGAACCCAAACCCGTTATTACAATGCCAATGCCCATGTTAATGTCAGTAAAGCCCTGGTACTGCGATACTAAAAATCCGCTTAATGCGGTAAGCGCGTTCGCCATTGCAAGGCCAATGATCTTCATTTTATCATTATTCACCCCTAGCGCCCTGGTCATGGTAGCGCTGTTACCTGTCGCACGCATAGCGATGCCAAAATCTGTTTTTAATAGCCAGGTAAGCAACAACGCCAGCAGGGTAATAATGGCTAAACCCACAGCGAGCTGGTTATATATTTCATTACTGAACAAAGTGAAGCCGCTAAAAATAGTGGAAACATTTATAAGTGGCACATTTGACCTGCCAAGAATTATTAAATTGATTGAATACAATCCTGTCATTACCAAAATACCGGCAAGTAGGGCATCTATTTTTAGCTTGGTATGCACCAGCCCTGTGCAAACCCCTGCAAGCGCGCCCGCAAGCATGCTCACAGGCAACACTGCATATACCGGCCAATGATAAGTAAGCAACACAGCCGTTACCGTTGCGCCGAGCGTATAGCTGCCATCGGTGGTAATATCCGGTATATTGAATATTTTCATGGTGATGAAAATACCCATGGCCATAGCCCCGAGGCATAAGGATAATTGTAATGCCGTTAAATAAAACTCCATTTATTTAATCGCTTGAAAGTTTACCGGAATAGTTAACGCATATTTTTTTGCCACCGCTTCGTTATACACTTTTTTTCTAAGGGTTACCATTTGCCAATGCAGGGTGGCGGTGTCTTTACTCCTCAAATATTGTGCAGCCTGTTCGCCCGCCTGGTAACCCCATTGGTAAATATCCGCACCATAAGCAGCTACAGCGCCACGCTCAACCAAACCAGCCTCGCTGGTGAATATGGGTACACTGGTTTTATCACAATTTTTTACGATCGTTTCAAAAGATGCAAAAACAGTATTATCGGGGTTGGCAAAAAAAGCATCAAGGTTTTTTGACAACAAAGAGGCCGTTACCAATTGCACATCAGCCGATGAATTAACCGGCAGCGAAACAAGGTTAATGTTATTGGTTGCAGCCAGGTGCTGTATGCGTTTCATCGCCTCAACAGATTGCGGTTCTGATTGGTTGAATATCATACCAACATTCAATTTGCCTGTTTTGGGCTTTACAATCCGCGGTATCAATAAAAAAGAGGTGTCTATATAATCAAGGTTTTCGCCCACACCAAAAAGATTCTTTGGCGGGTTGCCCTGTGCATCGTTTACTTTCATTAATTCAGGCGTTGGGGCAACCATCATACATACCGGAATATCTTTTGTGTTTTGTAACGCGGTAATGGTTGATAAAGAAGGGCAGCTTGCAATAACCGTAACTTTTTGCGATATAAAGTATTTTACTATTTGCGTAAGGGTTGGAATGTTGCCCTGCGCATTGCGGTAAATTATTTTAATTGTACCGCTTTTTTCATCAAAGCCGTTTTTTTGCAACGCATCAATAAACCCTGTTTTTGCATGGCCAATGGTATTGTCTTCAAAAGCATCCACAAACCCGATAACCGGCGCGGCATTTTTGTTATCTGCCTGTTTACAGGCTAACACGCAAATGCATACAACTATAAAAGCTATATATTTTTTCATAAAAAATAATAAACAAGCTGAATAATAAACACAGTTAAATTAACAACACGCAACCAACCCTTAACCGGCGACTCTCTTTTTGCTATCCTGATAACCAAACCGGCCAATTGTACAATTACATTTAAGCCAAATGAAACAAAATAGCCTAATATCACAGTATAGCTTTTTATGCTCTCCCCAAGGTCAACTACTTTTTCTGAATGAGCCTGTATGAAGGCAATAACAAGACAAAACACGAAAATTACATTGCATATAAAAGCCACCCTTGAAAGAAATAACAGCCATTTATATTTCTTCATAGCAATTAGAATGATAAAAAGAGAACAGGATTAAAGATAATTGAATAATAAAGATGTGAGATATTAATTAAATAAAAAAGCCTCTCCAGGAATGAAGAGGCGTATTTACTAACCCATCCATGTTAAAAAGCCGCATGGACTAACTTTAACCGCCTAACAATATTCTTCAAAGGCGGCAATAAGATTATGTGCAATTACATTGGCTGGGCGGCCTTCTATTTGATGGCGCTCAATAATATGAACCAATTCCCCATCTTTAAATAATGCAACTGCAGGTGATGATGGCGGATAAGGCATTAAATGCTCGCGCACTTTTCTAACCGCATCAATATCAAAGCCTGCAAACACCGTTGTTAAATGTGATGGTTTTTTTTCTGCATTATGCACTGCCATAACCACTCCCGGCCTTGCACTGCCTGCGGCACAACCACAAACCGAATTGATCATTACTAATGTGGTGCCTTCCTGTGCAATTGCGCTGTCAACTTCATCCGGTGTAAGCAGTTCATCAAACCCATTTTCGGTCAACTCTGCTTTCATCGGTATCACTATCTGTGCTGGATACATTCTTTTTTCCTCCGTTTCTTTTAATAAGCAACAAAAATAAATCAAAAGGAGCAATGATAAAAATGTATGTTTTAGACATTATGGCATACAAATTAGGCTTCAACAAGACATTGTGTCTGCCAAAAAGAAGGTTTTAGACGGATTGTCCCCCAAAAACATATTTTTTTGCCATGGTACGCCATTTGAACCCCTACCCCTGCAAAACAATTAATAACCTAAAATTGAATACGTTATGACACTCGTAAAACAGAATTACAGAAACCTGAACAATGTTTTTGATGAACTTTTTAGCCAGTTACCTGCAACATGGGGTAAAGAATTAGGGCTGAATGTGCCAGCCGTGAATATTCATGAAACAGCCGATGCTTTTCATGTAGAAGTATTAGCACCTGGTTTAAACAAAGAAGATTTTAAAGTAAACCTGGAAAAAGGGTTGCTTACTATCAGCTACGAAAAGAAAGCCGAAGCTGAAAATAAGGACTACAAAACTCACCGCAGGGAATTCAGCTTTAACAGCTTTAAACGCAGTTTTACTGTTGAAGACAAGATTAATGAAGATGGCATACAGGCCAAATATGAAAACGGTGTTCTAAAACTTTTGTTACCTAAAAAGGAAGAAGTTAAGGCTTCACCAAAAGAAATAGCGATATTATAATAGAGGGTTTTTTCATAAGCCCGCCTGGCCAGCCGGACAGGCCCGCCTATTCAGTCGGACAGGCAGTTGGTTTGATTTAGTATAATATAAAGAATTTTTTCATAAGCAGTTGGTTTTGGTTTAGTAACCCCTCGTATTCCTACGAGGGGTTTTTTACGGTTAGAAAAGGATTGATGTTTTACTGTGTTGGCTAAAATGCAAGAGCCCCGCTGGAAAGCGGGGTTCTTTACCTTGAAATGTCGATTGGGGGAGTTTCTACAAAGTATTTAACAAAAGTGTTAATAAAAGGTTTGAAGATGTTCTATTTTTTAAATGATTGCCTGGCATTCGTAAAAGAGACTGTTCATTGCCGGGCATGCAAACTTTACATTTATATTTTGTAATCATTTCTTAGTTTAGTTTTATACTCAAAACAAATCGTTGCAAAATTTTACAGTTTTAAATAGAATATTAATGAAAAGATTATTGCTGCTCGTTTCAGTCATGGTAGCCTGCCATCCTGGTTTTGAACAGGCTAAGGAAGGAAAAACCCTGCTTTGGCAGATAAAAGGGCCTGGAATAGACAAACCCTCCTATTTATATGGAACCATTCATTTAATGTGCCCGGATGATATTGTGGTGACAGATCAATTAAAACAAAAATTTTACGCCACTAACCAACTTTATCTTG
>Ga0206915_1010_pt1 | contig 74262 bp, 65 predicted proteins | sample Alteio_BWOrgHeat_70_FD_152945 | JGI IMG/M metagenome (GOLD analysis project Ga0206915, IMG submission 152945) | Enriched cells from forest soil in Barre Woods Harvard Forest LTER site, Petersham, Massachusetts, United States -... | ecosystem: Environmental > Terrestrial > Soil > Temperate forest >...
ATTGCGGAAAGCAATACAAAGCTTATGAGGAAAAATATTTTTTCTGCGGGGTTCAATGTCTTATTCCTGTTGTTCACTATTCGCGCTACCCGTTGAAATAACTGGTTCTTCCTGGCGGGAAATGCAGTGCTGTAATTGGAAACATTTAATGCGTGCTCCTTAAAGCTTATCAATGCCTGTATAAATTGCTTTTTACTTTTTGTTTGTTTAATAGCAATGTCATCGCAGCAGTTCTCCCGTTCTTCGCGCAAAAGAGAGGATACCCAAAGCAATGCCGGGTTAAAGAAAAATATATTTTCCGCTATGATCTGTATAAAATTTACAAAATAATCGTTGCGGCGTATATGGGCAAGCTCATGTAATAAAACGGCTTCTATTTCTCCCGCCGGCATATTATTTAACAACCCAAGCGGAATAAAAATAACCGGTTTTAAATGGCCGATCACCACGGGTATTTTAACAATTTCGGACTCTAACAGCAAAACAGTTCTTTTTATTTGCAACAGGTTAGAAAGTGATACTATTTTATTTTTCCAAACCGCAGATGGCTCATGTATTTTGTGGCTTTTTACCCGCTGGCTATATACAACACTGCTCATCATTCTTACACACTTAAAACAAAATACAATAAACCACAACATCACTATAACCGATGCGTTTGCAGAAAAATAATCACTGAACTTTTTAAACATTAATTGAAAACTATTATTCGTGCCTTTGTTTAACAAAGTTGATTGTGCAGCCATTTCTCCATTACTGCTGCCAACAAATTCCCGTATAAATGTAACCGCACATACAGCTATAAATAAAAAGAACAATGCAGTCAAAATATTATACCTCATGCGGGCGCTTGACTTTTTGGTGCCCGTCATTACAAGGCCCGTAATAATTATAAAAGCCAACCCCTGCCATAAGGAATGTATAAAGGTCCAGCAAAGGGCCTGTATGGCTCTTCCGGCAAATACTTCATTAAAAAAAATCAGGCGCATATAATTAAGTTTACCAGATCAATCTTTAATATCCATACTATTCAACAGGTCTTTTATTTTCTGCAACTCTTCTTTTGATGTCTTGTCATTTCCCAATAAAGCTAACATTAAATTGCTTGCAGAACCATTGTAGGTAGATTCTACAAAACGTTCCAGCATGGCCTTCTTTGTTTTTTCTTCTTCAAGGGCAGCACTATAAATATGCTTCATATTTGTCTCGTCCCTTTGCAGCATACCCTTTTCTGTCATTACCTGCATCAGCTTTAAGGTAGAAGTATATTGCACAGCTTCTTTTTGTTCATTCAATTTGTCATGCACAAAGCGCACGGTGGCGGGGCCGTATTGCCATAGTACCTGCAATACTTCCATCTCCCCTTTTGTTGGAACTGGCTCCTTAGCTGCGCTAATTTTCAATTTCATGAAACTAAGGTACGATTAAAAACGTACGTTCAAAATATTATTTCCTCTTTATGATTTCTTTAACATATTAGCAAGAGATTTTCAACCTGCTTTTACTGTAGTTGCCTTATTCATCTTCCTCCAGCACAACAAGCCCCCATGGCTCAAGTGTTACGCGCTGCCCTGTAGAAATTGTTTGTTTTGTAAGCAAGTTAATACATGGGTGATAAGGATAGATAAATGTTTGGGGCTTATCAGAATAATTAAAATAATAATGAATGGTTTTAGCGTATTGGTTTATACCATGCTTTACAATGATCGGAAAGTTTATTTGCTGGTCAGTTCCCCATAACCCCGCTCCTTTTATCACACGAATAAGCAATTGCCGCATTACCGCTTTTGAAAGCACCGCGCCAAAATAGGTTACCACACCCTTGCCAAAATTATTTTCAGTGATAGCAGCATATTTATTCCAGTACTCATGATCATACCAGGCTAAAACCTTAGCGGTTTCAGGCACAAGAAATTCTTCGCAATCAGTAACGTAATTTTCGCCAGCCGGTATGTTGAAAGTATCCTTCAGTTGCAACTTCTCTGCATTGGTAAACTGTTGGTAGTAAAAACCGCAAGCTTCTCTTAACAAACCAGGCATACGGCTGCTGCGCACCTGGTTGTTCTCGTTGCTAACACCGCTTTTAAAGGCATACAGTATGTGGCCGCCTCTTTTAACATATTCATTCAAACGCATCAGTACGCTGTCGGCAACGGCATATAACGGTGGCACTATCAGTAAACTATAATCTTCTATATTGTCACTGGATGTATTCACAAAATCACAACTAACATTCATATTATACAAAGCATCATATAATTGCCTTACAATGTCGTTATAGTTAAGCTGCCTGCTGAAAGGAAACCAGTTAAGCGCCGTAAGCGATTCATTGCTCACTAAAAAAGCAACCTTGTTTTTCTTCTTCAGGTTTACCAGGTGGCCACCTGCCTGTTTCCATTCATTGGCTATCTTTTGCACTTCGTAATAGGTTGGGTTAGGTTCCATATCGTGGCTTAATATCCCTTTCCAATACGTCTCGTAGCTATTGTGTATGGAGTGCCAGGGCCAATACGATACCATATTTGCGCCAGACGCCAAATGGCTGTATGCCTGCAGGCGCAACTGGCCCGGGTAAGGCAATTGTTGTGAGAACGAGTTATTAATACTCTGTGCCTGCGTTTCCATTACCAGGTAATTATTCCGCTTCATAGAGCGGGCCACATCACCTCCAAAGGATATCTCAATGCCTGTAAGCTCGTCTTCTGTTGGATGATAAATATCTATACCTGCTATGTCAAAGGCCTTTGCTGCTGCAAAGTGATCAACATCGGGTTGAATGCCGAAAGAATACCCCCGCCATTCGAGGTCAAAATTTTGTGTAACAAATTGATCAGGCCTTCTATATTCATTAATGATAGAGGCCTGCCACGCCAAATAATCTGTAACCAGTTTCCTTTGGAATTTTGAGAACTCTGCACCCAGGCTGGCGTTGATATTTCCGCTCATCGGCGGAAAATCTTCCCAGCTTGTTATGCTGTTGCTCCAGTAATTAAGCCCAAAGGCATTATTAATGTTCTCTACTGTCTTAAATTTATTCTTTAAATATTGTACGAACATTGCCTGCACCGTATCGCTCGCAACGTTGTAATGTTTGGTCTCATTGTCAGCCTGGTAGCCAATAACCGCAGGATTGTCCTTTACATGTGCTATTAGTTTACGAACGACTCTTTCCGCATAAAATCGGAACCATTTATTAGCGATATCCATGTTCTGTCTGCCGCCGTATTGGTTTTTGCCATAGAGTGTTGTAGCTAAAATATCAGGGTGCGCTTTTGCCATCCATGCGGGTATTGCATATGTAGGTGTGCCAACAATTACTTTTATACCGGCCTTACCCATAGCATCAATCACTTTGTCAATATCTGTAAAATCAAACTGGCCGTCATGAGGCTCAAGTACTGCCCAGGTTGACTCTCCTATCCTCACCACATTAATACTACATTCCTTCATCATCTGTACATCCTTATCTAATCTTTCATAAGGCATGTATTCATAATAATACGCCGCACCATACAATGGTGTAGTAAATTTTGGTTGAGAGAAAGAGAAGAATGGCAGAAGGAGAAGAAGGAAGAACAGCCCCCTCCGCCCCCTAAAGGGGGAACTGGTATGTTTGATTATTATTTTTATTCCGTTTATCATTTTCACAACTATTTTTTATTTCCCTACTCTGTGTTTAACTCCCTTTAGGGTTAGGGCTTCTTCTTAGCTCCCTTTAGGGCGGCGGCTACTTTGGGGCTTATTCTTAACTCTCTTTAGGGCGGGGGGCTTCATGGGCTTCATACATTAATCCATACACATCCGCTTTCAATTGCAATTTCCCCGTTTCTACCGACAGGCATTTTATTTCTATCGGCTTCGAAGTATCAATATCTTTTACATCCAGTTCTGCCGCGCCCCAGGATAAACCGCTCCAGATCATTTTATCATACTCAATATGCAAGGGTATTTGTTTACCATCCTGTGTAACTGATATCTTTAAATACTCCGTCATCTTCTTGCCGTCCGGCGGCGCACCACCCCATGAACGGTACGCATAGCCCCATTCATCAAATTGTTGAAAAATTATCCGAATATGGTTGCCGGTTGTATAGTTGGTTTGCCCCTCAATAATATTATTTCCTGTTTCTTTAAATGCAGCATTCATTTTTGAGATGGAAACAGGTATGCGGATGGTTTCATCTACACCCAGGTTGTATTTTTCTGCTGCATATTCGTCAAAGCCTGCAACTGCTAACTGCTCAGGCCCGAGCTGCAACGTTTTGCCCGTTACCACAGGCTTGAAACCTCCGTCTGCATAAATTACCGCACTCTTTGTAAAACTATCCACTGGCAATTCAATACTCGCCATATTTTGCGATGGGTTTACAACAGTTACTACACTTCCGTTAATGCCTTCTGCTTTAAAACCATAGGGTTTTGCCGTACCGGGTATGGCGCCAAAGGTGCTCCATAACCCATAGCGCTGCAGGCCGGTGTACATGCTTTGTGTTTTGGCAAACCATGCAGCATCATCACCTTTTATTAGTTCCATGTTACCATGATATACATTTACCCAGCCTCCCCTTGCCAGCTCAAGTATCTGCATTCCTTTCCAGGCATTATCAGCCCGGTAATAACAAGTGCCCGTTTTACCGGTCATAAATCCGCAGTTATCAATTCGCTTCAACGGCAGCCCGTTAAATTCAAACTGTCTTACCATGTGATCGGAAAATATATCCTGCGAGCGCCATATATTCATTGTGGGCACATCGGCAAAACGCGGGTCGCCGCAATAAATAGTATCAAATACATCCATCCATCTTGGGTCAACTGTCTTTTTAAAAGTTGCAATAGTATTTTCCATTTCTCCTCCAAAGCCATTATATCCCACGATTAAAACACCAGGATTTTTTACACGAAACTGCTTAAGCATATCCATCATTGCCAGCTTATTCATTTCTGCAATTTCTTCCGGAGTGTGCACTTGTTGCGCTGCTGGTGTTGCCGCCTGGAAATAAGCAAAGTCAAACTTAAATGCGCGCACGCCCTTATCGTACCACAACTGCATAGAGCCCTGCAGATGTCTTAAATATCCCCCGCTGAAAAGGCACATTATGTTGGGGTCGGTCGCAAGCGAGTCCTGCCATTCGGGTATCACTTCCAAAAAACGACCGCTATGTGTTGCAATAAGATTGGTGGAGAACCACATCCCGGGTTTTATATTATTTTCTTTACAAGCGTTCAGCCACGCATCAGGGCCATTAGGCCAATGTTCCTTGTGCCATGTTCGGTAACCGCCCATTTTGTCAAACCAAAATGCATCCATCATATAATAGTCAACATGTACGCCGCTCTTCTTAAGCCGCAGCACTTCATTTAATTCGCGCATGGCAAGTTCTTCGGTCAGCGGTGTATTATCCGACAACTCATCATATGACGACCAGTTATTATAAACAGTAAGCGGGGCCTGCGGGCCATTGGTAATGCCAACCCCTCCGCCTCTTGCGGAAGATTTTAAAGCAGCATTAGATATTTTACCTATCAAAGAATATCCCGCCACCAACAAGGTACTCCCTAAAAATTTCCTTCTTTGCATAAAAATCGAATCTTATTTTTATCCCTTTGCTTTATCTAACTTTAATCTTCTTTGTGTTCTACGCCAAGCCGCCTTTAGGAGCGGCGAGGTTTTTTCCTCCTTCATAGTCCCCCTTTAGGGGCGGAGGGGTATATATCCCTTTATCGCATTAAGCCATCTTTCCGCCATTATTTTTTCACCTGCTAAATTGGGATGTATATCGTCATATTGGTCAATCTTTGAGTCTATCCCGGTAAACTGGTCAACTACTATTACCGGCGACCGGGCCGTTGTATGTTTTGGAACAAATGCAGCAATGGCTTTATTAAACTCGTGTATCCTTTCATCGTAGGTAACGTTGTCGCCGCAAAGTTTTTTGGGCGCCCATTGTGGGCCAAGCGGCGGTATTTGTGCCACAAAAATTTTCACGTTGCTGTTCTTTTTGCGCAGCACATCAATCAAAGCAGAAAGGTCTTTAAGGATATCTTCTATTTTCCGGCATTGAAAGACATCGTTTGTCCCCAGTTCTACTAAAACAATATCGGGGGTGTATGATTGAAGCCAAATATTTATGTTTCCTTTTATGCTGTCCCAGCCCGGCGCCTGGAACATATCTTTTAATGTCCAGCCTGAATGGCCCTCGTGATCCATATCAAAATCGGGGTCTGGCACTTCAGTACCCCAATGGTGTTTGCTCCACGAGCCTATAAGGTCAAAATCATATTTGCCGGCATGCAGCATTTGCCACAGATCGCGCCGGTAACTGTTAAAGGTGCTGGTGCCATTTGTTATTGAATTACCCAGGCAAAGAATATTCACAGTTTTTTTATCATACACAGTAAGCATAAAATGCTGGTACACTTTTGTTTTGCCGTTTGAAACAACAAGGTGAACCGGGTACTGCCCGGCCTTTGAAGTTTTGCCTGAAATAGAATGGTTTGATTGATCATACATTAACCAGCCAGGCAGGTTCTCAACAGAATAAGATAATTGGTTACCGGATGAATCAAATGCAGCGAATTGGTAATAGTACATTGCATTAGCAGAAACGCGGCTGTTTTCTTTAGTAGTAAAAAAAAGAGGCGCATGGCCGGCGTACTGGCAAAAAGTTTTATTACAAAAAGCAAATAGAATGAAACAAAACAAGTATTTCATTAGGCAGGCTGTGTTGGTTTGTGGCCCTAAAGTAGCACTATTTTTTTACTGCCGGGTTAAGTGTAATATTGCCCTAAAGTAAATGCTTTGTAAAAAGCTATGAAATGTATAAATGATACAATAATTTTGCAGGTATGAGTGGTGTGATGTACAATACAAGTGAAAAGCCTTTTGAAAAGGATATAACGGATGTTTTGGAGGCAACTGAGTTTCCATGCAATTTAATTGTGTGGAATGATGAGGTAAATACATTTGAATGGGTGATTGAAACATTAATAGATGTTTGCGGCCATAGCCAGGAACAGGCAGAACAATGTGCTATGATAATTCACGTACAGGGAAAGTACGCCGTAAAGAACGGCGATTATGAAACCCTAAAACCTATGTGCGACAGCATTACCGAACGTGGTATTGGTGCAACCATCGAGGCAGTGGCGAATAAGTGAGGGCGTGAAAGGTGAGAAGTGAAACGTGAAACGTGAGAGATGAAACGTGAAAAATGCGACACTCTACGCACTTGAAAATCTGAAATCTAAAACCCGCGAATCGTACTTATAACCTCGTACCTCGTACTTGAATTGTACCTCGCGCGTGAAAATCTGAAATCGTACCTCTAACTTCGTACCTCGTACTTTATTTTATTCCCATGCCTTTATACGCTTTAGATCATCGCTTATGGTTTCCTCCAGTAGGGGAAGCACTTGAGGATGGTTTGTTGGCTATGGGCGGTGACCTTTCTGTTGACAGGTTGCTGCTTGCATACCGGAAGGGCATCTTTCCATGGTATGACGGAACATTGCCTTTATGGTGGAGTCCCGACCCGCGGTTTGTTATATTTCCCCCCGAATTGAAGGTTAGCAAGAGCATGCAGCAGCTCTTAAAACGAAAAAAGTTTTCTTTTACTGTAAATAAAGCATTCTCAGGCGTTATAAATCAATGCAAAATAAGCGAACGCACCGGCCAGGACGGCACATGGATAACCGATGAGGTAGAGGCCGCTTATATTAAATTGCATAAACTTGGCTATGCACACAGCGCAGAAGTATGGCTGGATGATAAACTAGCGGGAGGCTTGTACGGTATTCGTTTGGGGAAAGTATTTTTTGGCGAAAGCATGTTTAGCCTGGTAAGCAATGCGAGTAAGTACGCCTTTATAAATTATATGGATGAACTACAAAAAGAGGGCGTAACGTTGATAGATTGCCAAGTTTACACTGCCCACCTTGAAAGCCTTGGCGCAAGAATGATTGAAAGAAAGGAATTTATTAAGTTATTAGAGGCGTTAATTTGATGTTTAACGTAATTTGAACTTCGAGTTTTAATCCCAACGGGATTTTATGTTTATAGAAACATTAACCCCTTCAAAACATTCGACCCCAACAGGGGTCGTATAAACCGTGCTATTCCATTCCTATAAACATTTGAACCCTTCGGGTTCAGAAACTAACTTTTATCCAACGCCTGCATTATATCATTAACAATATCGTCTATATACTCCAACCCAGCGGAAATGCGTATCAACCCGGGAGTTATGCCAACAGATAATCTTTCTGCCTCGCTTAATTTTGAATGGGTAGTGCTGGCCGGGTGCGATGCGATGCTTCTGCTGTCGCCAAGGTTAGCAGTCATGGATAACAGTTGCAGGGCATTTAAAAAATCCCTGCCAGCTTGCATGCCGCCCTTTATTTCAAAACAAACAATACCGCCGCCCGCCTTCATTTGCTTAATGGCGATATCATATTGTGGATGGCTTTGCAAAAACGGGTATTTTACCATTGATATTTTTGGGTGCCCTTCCAAAGCTTTTGCCAGTGCGAAAGCGTTTTCGCAATGGCGCTGAAGCCGTACATCCATCGTTTCAAGGCTTTTACTTAATACCCATGCATTAAACGGCGATAGTGAAGGGCCGGTATTTCTGCAGAATAAATAAATTTCTTTTACCAGGTCAGCCTTGCCAACTATCACGCCACCAAGTACCCTACCCTGCCCGTCAATCCATTTGGTGGCGGAATGTACTACCAGGTGGGCGCCAAATTTTATAGGTTCCTGTAATAAAGGTGTGGCAAAGCAATTATCAACATTTAGAATAAGGTTATGCTTTTTTGCCAATTCTCCCGCCCACTCAAGGTCAATGATCTCTAATTGCGGGTTGGTTGGCGTTTCCAGGTAGATCATTTTAGTATTGGGCTTTACAGCTTTTTCCCATGCCTCTTTATCATCAGCAGGCACAAGCGTGCACTCAATACCAAAACGGGGCAGGTATTTGGTAACCATGGCATATGTGCTGCCAAATACTGAGCTGCAGCATACCAGGTGGTCGCCCTGCTTTAATAATGCAAACATGGAAGAGAATACTGCGGCCATGCCTGTAGCGGTGGCAAAACCTGCTTCCGCGCCTTCAAGCGCAACCATCTTTGCTACAAACTCATCTACGTTCGGGTTGCTGAAACGGCTGTAAATATTGGCATCCGTTTCGTCAGCAAAGGCTGCACGCATATCTTCAGCGTCATCAAAACAAAAGCTGCTGGTGATGAATAATGGGGTTGAGTGTTCCATCTGCTGGCTGGCAGGTGTTTGAATACGTATTGCTTTAGTAACGGGATGTAATTCGTTCGGCTTGTCGCTCATTTAAATTGCTTGTTATTAATTTAATTATTGTAAGAGAATGTTTAAAATTTTACTTAAAAATACACTTGGGCTAAAGCCAATACTCGTGGTTTTAAATAACCCCAGCTTTAAAGCTGGGGTTATTTGAAGAAGGTGCGAACGGCTTTAGCCAAAAAGTATTTAGGCAGCATAAGATATTTATAATTTTAAACAGCTTCTAAGACGCAAAAAAATAAATAGTGAAAATCAAAACCCATTTAACACCACGTCGTAATGGTTTAAGAAAACTAAACTTTAAATTCACTCATTTAAAGTTTTAATACCCGCCCAAATTTTCACTTCTCACTCTTCACTTTTCACTCTTCACTTTTAACTCTTCCTCATGCACCGTAACCGTCCATTTGATATTGGCGCCTGCTCCACGCAGGGTTGCAGCCACTGAACAGTATTTTTCTATTGATAGTTCCGCGGCGCGCTTTGCTTTATCTTCATCCACATTACCATAAATATGAAATTCAACCCATATATCTTTCCACAAAGAGGGCTCAACACCGCTTTCCCGCTCTCCCTTTACCGCCATTTTGTATCCTTTTACATCCTGGCGCTGCTTTTTTAAAATGCTTAATACATCAATTCCGCTGCATCCTGCAAGCGCCATAAGCAATAACTGCATTGGGCGTGCGCCAAAGTTCTCCCCCCCTGTTTCGGGGCTTGTATCAATTCTTACGGTATGGCCAAGGGTATCTTTTACCTCAAAGCCATAATCGCCATTCACCCTCTCAAGCTCAACTGTGATCATATCAATTAATTTAAAAGAGGTGCAAAGTTAAGTGAAAACGGGTGAAAGTCCATGGTCAATAGTCCATTGTCCATAGAGGTAGTACCGGGATCAGACCGGCGGTTATTGTAGGGCACGTTGTGTCCGTTTGCGCTGTATATTGTCAATCTGCAATCAGTTCAACTTGTTAAAACAAGGTAAGTTTCTCCCGGGCTGAATAATTAAAGGGTACAGTTATAAATATTCTGGCCTTCCCTACCCGCATTGTGCCTTTTACTTCCAGCAAAAAATCGCTGGCAAAAACGGTGGCAAGGGCATTTTTAAACATGTTTTTCATGTTAACCTGCATGTGGCTGGTTATGGCAAACTCCGACCGCCTGGATATATGCATAACCGTATCAAGATTAAATTTACCCACATAGTTGTGCTCCACATAAACATCACAATCAATTTTCCGCAGGTCAACACCAAAGTTGTTCGGGTTAAAGTAAAAAAGATCCATGCTTATGTTGGAGTGGTCAAAACCCAGGCTGTCTATTTTAAAATTCTTCAGGTCACGGTATTCAAAAGCTTGCGGGGTTTTACAACTGAATATAAACAGGGTGGGTAAAATAACCAGGAAATATCTCATAACCATATTTGATGCAAAATAGCGTAGAAATTTTTTTGCCAGTAAAAATCTTTTGTTAAGGGTTCGCTTCATTTTCAAAAACGCAATACGAGGGCTATTACGCAGCCTCCGGCATTTCGTTCATTTTCCCAGCCAAAAAATAATCAGGCGATTTTAAAGGAATATATTGGCGACGATTTTGGAAATTATCCCGCACTTTACCCCTCACTAAGTAGCTGAATTACTTACACTTAATCACAAATTTTAATATTAAAAATGCTTTATATGGAAAATTTAGATAAACCTTGCATGACCACAAAACAGGGTAAAAGCGGGGATATTAAAGAGAAGATATATACAAAAGAATCCTTATTTATTCCATCCTAATTTGTAAACTATGTACGCAATTATTAACCCTGATATAATCGTAATGATAGTATTTCGGACAATTTCGGCAGTCCCATTTTTAACCCCCTCTTTGTTAGCCGGGGTAGTGACCGCTTCTTGTGTGGGTATTTGGCTTGGGTATCGGTCAGGTCGGAAATCAAAATCTTGAAATGTACTGCCGTGCCCAATTATTCCACTATTAGAACCAACGTTTATGATTTGGCTTGGGTCTGGTTTACTTTCTTCCTCTTCGCCTTCGTATTCTAAATATATGTTCGGGTGATTTTCGTATGTTGCCTTTAATCTCGCAAATTCAGTAGCATTATACAAAGTCTTGGTATCAACTGGCATCAAATCCCACTGATACAAATCCTTATTGTAAATCTTGACGGTAAGGGGGAATCTGGGCATTTAAGCTTTCTTCTTTTTGGGAATTTTGGTTTTGATGCTTAGAGCAATAGCATCTTCAAAACTCATATCCAGCTTAAGGGGCTTCTCCCTTTTGCTGGATTTTTTCTTTTTAGCCTTCGTTACCACTTTTTATTTTAAAGATATACAAAAAATTGTATGAAAGCACTAATTTGGAGTTGAAAATATTGGTTAGCGTTTAGCTTCTTGCTTGCTTTCTCAAAACTTGGCAGTTTTTAAAGCAACACAGGAAAGTCAGCAGTAAACGCTCATGCTAAGGAGTGGGCTTTATTGATTTGTCTATTGTATTGCAAAGGTTCTGCCAAGTACTGGAGAAAGCAATAGCGAAACCAAAAGTTCCACGCTATTTTTTTGCCTTAACCCGCTGTCGGAACTTACAGCCCAATACTACTAAAATGAAAAAAGTAATCTTGTTCCTGGTTGCTATTTTTATCGCCAATAGCGCCTTTTCTCAATCTGATTCTACAAATGATTTGACTCCTAAATGGATACCAATAGTTGCCGCTCAAATGCAGGGTAGTAAATGGTATTACAGGTCGGATGCTGTTAGCCAAAATGAAGATGGTGTTAAAATATGGGTAAAGAATGACAGGGATGTATTGGAATGGTACGGCAAAAAGTACAAACATGTAAGCCGGGAAGATTTAACAATAATGGATTGTTCCCGTAGAAGGATGTTCATATTAACCACTATTATATACAACTCCAAGGGGAGCGCCGTTGCAAGCCACATGGACACAAAAGATACAGGCAAATGGCTGGATGTTGTGCCGGACACTATTTCAGAAGCCATTTTAAACATTGCCTGTAAAGAGTTTACAAAATGAAAAGAGAACGTATGAAAAAGATATTTCTTTGGTTTACTATAATTACTTTTCATGCACTATGCTACATCTCCGATCCCCACTTTTTTAATCACTTATTTTTAGATTATCCTTGGTGGGGAATTGTAATTTACATGGTAGCCTTTGAGCTATTAATGCTTTTTGTCGTAGTTATAGTGATGTGCTTCTATGAGGGGATAGGAACATACCGCACTTTAAGAAAGGCTAAAAAAGATTTGGAAAACTTGCCCCCGGTGGAAGAAGATGAGTTAGATAGGAAAATGCGCAGCTTAGGTAAATCAAAACCAGAACCACCGCAATATCCTGAACCGCTCATAGATTTTACTAAATCAGAAAACTATACGAAAGAAGAAATAGAAGCGGCTTGGGACGCTTTAAAAGTACCCGAAGATTAATTATTTAGTTAAATTGGCTTACTTAAGCCTCCCCTTGCCCATCTTGGTTACATTGTCAAAACGTTGTGGCTCTGTCATTTTGCGGGTGCTGAAACGATAGGAAAACAGGTCGCAAAAAACGCTCGTTGGTTGCTCCGCAATGAGGGCAAACGGGCTTACCATCCCAAAGCTGCTTTTCTAAATAGTCCCAACATACTTTTTCATAGTGAAAGTGGTTAATTAGCTGTGGCAGGCTTTTAAATTCTAAAAACATAATGTTGTTTTTATTAGTTCTCAATTACTTTAAAATCCTCGCTAAGAATAACAGGTGCATATTCATTCCTTTTTGTTTTCTCCCTTAGCTTAGCTGCATATTCACCATACAATGCCTTTTCCCCAAACCAATGCGGCAATCCATAAAAATGTCCTTTATAACCCTTAATTATCACTTTCCTTAAAGTCCCATTATCGCACATATTGTTCAATGCAACTGACAATCCTACATTCATAGCTTTTTTCTTTCTTTCATCATTTTCATCTTGATATGCAGGTAATGAAGCTGCCAAAATCTCATTTGTCTGCAAAAGTTCATTATGTTTTTTTAGACAATCTAAAGCCATATCTGTCCAGCCAAATCGAACAGTCGTATTAAAAAGCGATACTAATCTTTCCTTTTGCGCTTTCAATTCCACAATCTCACGGATGTCAGGAGCGATTTTTTCTTCAAGCCCAGCAATACGATTTTGAAGCTCTTCAATTATTTCATCAACTGTTTTCTTTTCCATAATCATTTTAATTTTCCGTAAAGTTAAATGATAACTTTATAATTACCAAATTTAAATATAAATAATTGCATTGATTTTTATATCCTAAATAGATTAGCGTTTATGCACCCTCTTTCCCCAAACCGTTTTACAGCCATTTTCAGCCCTTCAATCAATCTACCTTCATATTGCTAAAGAACTTAAAAGGAGCGGGGTAAAGTGGTATATCGTCGCCCCTTAATTTTTAAATTTTTCAGCTATAAATTTTCGCATTCCTAAGAAATCATGATAAGATTAGTAGTCCAAATTTATTAGTTTAATATAACACAATGTATATAACTACTTATCAATTAATTATATAGCTTATTAATATAAAAAGTTAAGTATTTTTTATTGCAAAAAATATATCAATTCACTTTGTCAATAAGATGATTATAATGGAGGAAGAAATAAAAGATAATAAATTATTATTAGTTGATAATCAATATTTTACATTGATTAGTTGCATTAAATATTTGTTTTCTCACTCGAATGTTAAAATTTTTGGATATGAACCTTACCAAAAAATGAGTTTTCGCAACCGTTGCATAGTTGCAGGCAGTAATGGATTGGTTAATTTGTCGGTTCCGTTGGAAAAAGGAAGGGATCAGAAACTCCCCTACCGGGATGTAAGGGTCAGTTACCGGGAAGCCTGGCAAAAACACCAGTGGACGACACTTACCTCCTGCTATAATAAGTCAGCTTATTTTGAATTTTACCGGGATGGCGTTGAGCAGTTTTTCTTGAAGAAGGAAGTTTTCCTTTTTGACCTTAACTTAAATATCCTCACCTGGCTAAAAAGGGTTTTGAATTTTCCCGCTGAAATTGATGTTGTGGATACACCCGGTTTTTTAGATCCGGGGATTGACTTGGTTGATCTGAGAAATAAATGGTTGCCAAAAAATTTCCAGGATGGTTTTTTAGGTAAGCCCGGGCTTCCTCCCTCCCTTGACTTTTTACCCAAATATTTCCAGGTTTTTGAAAACAGGATCGGGTTTCAGCCAAACCTTAGTATTCTTGATCTTTTGTTCAACGAAGGGCCAAACGCCTCTGCCCTGTTAAAAACCGTTTCTCTTCCTTAATTCAGTATCTACCAGGGGGCACTATTTTTTAAGCTATCTTTAAATTGTTTAAGGCATAAATTATTGGTTATTAGCAAGAAAGTGAATAATTTTCCGTTTTAAAAAGCAACCATTTATTTTGCTAAAAAAAGCTATTTGCCATTCGTTTACCCTATTATTGTTTGTTCTGCCTGTAAAGGCCCAAACCTACATTTTCGCACAATTACAAGGCACCCCTTTAAATACCGCAGGCTGGAACCTGCAGGGCGCTGCAAAAGTTACCAATGTAACAGGAACAGGCAATACTGAGCTGTTGCTTTGCCCGGCTATAAATAATCAAAGCGGTGCAGCTTTTGTAAACCAGCCTATTAACCTGGGTTTGTGCAATAAATGGGAGGCGGATTTTGATTTTAGGATGTTTGATGGTACTGCGGCAGATGGTATTGCTTTTTGCTTTTTAGATGTGCCCCCTGTTGGCTTTGTTTTGGGTGGAGGTATGGGCATTCCGTCAACTGCCAATGGCCTTAAAGTTTGTTTTGATACCTGGGATAATTGTACCCCCAATACCCCCGCTTTTAATATGCCTAAAGTTGAACTAAGGTGGGGCAACGGCTACACTGAATGTTCAAATTTGCCCACGGCAGCTAATGTAAACGGCCAGTTATCATTTATCCGGTCAAACAGTTACGTACACGCCCAAATAACTTATGATAACGGCAATATTGCCGTAACCCTGAACAATATAAAGATAATTACGGGGTACCAGCAGTTTACGTTTACCGGGTATCTTGGTTTTACATCCAGTACGGGCGGCTCAAATGATAACCAATCCATAAAAAATGTAACTATCTATACACAAATGCCGCCTTCTGTTGCCGGGCAGGTTAGTTCACCCATTTGCCCGAATAACACAGTACAACTAGGCACAGCTGGTGATACTGCCTACAGGTATTCATGGACACCGGCAACCGGGCTTAGTAATATATCCATATCAAACCCAACAGCCACTGTTAATAATACAACAGGCAATGTTTTATACCAGAAATATTATGTAAAAACTTCTTATTCAGCTAATGCAGGATGCGCTTCCACAGACAGCGTTACTATAACAGTCAATCCAAAACCATTAACTGATTTTAGTGCCCCTGTTGTTTGTTTACCGCAGGGCAATACAGTTATAACTAATAAAACGGTAATAAATGACGGTACCCAAAGCCAAATAGCCTATAACTGGAAGTTTAGCGATGGAGGCACTTCCACCCAAACGAATCCTGCACACAACTACCCAGTTGCAGGTAATTACTCCATCAACCTGCTTGCAACCTCTTCAAATGGGTGCAAAGATTCTGTTTCTAAAAGCTTTACCGTCAACCCGAAGGCAAAAACCACTATTTCCGCGCCATCGGAATTTTGCCAGGATACCGCTTTAGCATTTAATGGAAGCTCAACTGCACCTAACATTCAAAAATGGTATTGGGATTTTGGGGATAATAGCGTTGATTCAACACAAAATCCTTCGCACAAATACAACACCGTGGCCACATTTATCGTTAAATTATACGCAATAACAGGTGAAGGGTGTATTTCCGATACTGCTTCGGCAAGTGTGCTCATTGATCCATTACCTGTTGCTGCCTTTTCTTTTTCAGGGTTAAATTGTGAGAAACAATTAATTCAATTCAAAGATAATTCGCAGCCATCTGTTGGCACCATCAGCAGTAGAAACTGGCTTTTTGACGATGGCACACAAGCCGCCACTCCCATTGTTGATCATAGTTTTAGTGCTTATGGAACACACACGGTAACCCTTTCAGTACAAAACTCTAAGGGATGTAACAGCAGTCCGGTTTCGCAAAACATTGTTATTAATGCTAAGCCGGTAGCAATATTTGGGGCGCCATTTGTTTGTAAGGGTGTGAGCGGAACTTTCATTGACAGCTCAACCATTGCAGATAATACTCAAAGCCAGCTTACCTATAACTGGGCCTTTGGCGATGGGGCCTCCTCAACTGCCCAGCAGCCCTCCCATGCTTACACCAATGCAGGCAACTACCAGGTACAACTTATTGTTATGTCAAATAACGGGTGCCCCGATACCTCTTCTGCCAATATTGCCATAAGCGATTACCCTGTTGTTAATTTTAGCATACTAACAACCAATTTTTGCGGAAACCTGCCGCTGCAATTGCAAAATAATTCCAGTGTTAACTATGCAGTTATTGACCAGTTAAGGATATTTTGGGATTCCCCGGCGTCTCCTGACTCGACACTCATCAATAACCCCGTTGCAGGATCGGTTTATACGCATAATTACCCCACTTTTGGTAATATAAATTCCAAACAGGTTACTGTAAAATTAGTGGCGTATTCAAGCGCAGGCTGCTTTACGGAGGACACCAGTACAAGTATTTTATTTGCTTCCCCAAAACTTGTTTTTGACAGTATCCCCACCTATTGCAGCAATACCAATCAAAACATTCTTTTAAATGAAGCCAAAGATACCACGGTATTTTCCGGCAATGGCGTTTATAGCGGGGATGGCGTTACAGGCGGCGCCTATTTTAATCCTGCATCAGCGGGCGCCGGTTTGCATACCATTACATATAATTATACTTTGATCAATGGCTGCAGCGATACAGTAACACAAACCGTAACAGTAGGCCCGCAACCAACAGTATCAGCCGGGCAAACAGAAGTTATTCTCAACGGAGGACAAATTGTTTTGCAAGGTGCAGCAAGTGGCGGGAATAATTTATCTTACATATGGACGCCTGACTTATATTTAGACAGCAATACTATTCTGCAACCATTAGCTATGCCAAAAACTGATACTTATTATTCGCTTACAGCCACAAATGACAATGGGTGCTCTAATTCGGCAGGTGTGCTTATTAAAGTGCTTCAATACCCCGCAATACCAAACGCATTTAGCCCAAACGGCGACGGCATTAACGATAGCTGGCAAATAGCTTATTTAAGTTCCTACCCGGATTGTATAGTGGAAGTTTTTAACAGGTATGGCCAAATAGTCTTTCATTCAACCGGCTATTCAACACCATGGAACGGAACGTACAATGGAAAAATGTTGCCCATAGGCACTTATTATTATATAATTACAACAACGCATTTGCCCAGGCCGTTAAACGGCTCTGTGACTATATTGCGATAATGAATTTTGCAGTATGAGATACAAACTAACTACATTTTTACTCTTATTGTGTTGCCTGCAGGTGCATGCGCAGCAAAGGCCTTATTATACCCAATATATTTTGAATGATTTTATAATTAACCCCGCCCTGGCGGGAATTGAAAATTACTGGGATGCTAAGGCCAGCCACCGTCATCAATGGGTTGGGATAAATGGCGCTCCTGTTACTACCTACTTTACCATACAGGGCCCTTTGCAAACCAGTGGTTTTGCAAGAGAAACGCCTGTTACTGTGCATTCGGACGAAGAAAACCCCCGTGGGGAAGCTTACTACCAGAATTACAAGGCAACTGAGCCGCATTTTGGTTTGGGCTTTACGGTTATAAACGATGCCACCGGGCCGCTTAACCGTTTTGCAGCCTCTGGTACTGTCGCCTATCACATTCCCGTTGGTGAAAAAACAAACCTTAGCGGCGGCATATCTTTAGGGATTCAAAATATGCGTTTAGATGTTTCACAGCTTGATTTTGGCACGCAATATCCTGTCGATCCCGCAGTGGCAGGCAGTGGTTACTTAAACAGGGTAAAACCCGATATTAACGCGGGCGTACTTTTATATTCTGCGGATTATTTTATTGGATTATCCGCCCAGCAAATAATACCTGAAAACCTTTCTTACGGAAATAAAATAACCCACGATACAGTTGTATTGGTAGATGGCAAGCTTATTCCGCACCTGTTCTTACAATTTGGTTACCGCTTTTTGCTGGGTGAGGATATTAACTTCCTGCCGTCCCTTACTTTCAAATATATCACGCCTCTGCCTGTTGGGGTGGATATAAATGCCAAATTTCAATACCGCGACATCATTTGGGCAGGTGGCTCCTACCGCCCCAACGATGGTTTTGCAGCTATGCTTGGTTTCAATATTAGCAGCACGCTTAATTTTGGCTACTCATACGATTTTACTACTTCTCAGTTAAACACTGTTAGCCATGGTACGCACGAAATACTTATTGGTTTTTTAATTGGCAACAAAAATGGCGATTGGTGCCCCAGGCATGTGTATTGAGGAAAAAGTGAAAGGTGAATTCTGATGAATTGGAGTGAGGCGGCTGTCTTATGGCCTTTTTTGAATATTAGCAAGGCGATTATTTCAATTTACCCATTTATATTCTCCTGCGGTTAGGTAAAATTTCCCTAAGTAAACACAAACTTAACACACTCAAAAGGTTGTTGATTGCAAAAATTTTATATATGACAGCAGCCGTTTTAATTTTGTGAAACAGGCCTTTAAAGTAGCGTAATACCGGCAATTATCAGTAAATTTAAGCACAAAACATGCTTTAGATCCTCAAAAAATACTGATGAGTTTGGCGGGAAACCAAAACTTTTTTGCTTTTATAAATACCAGGATATTTTTTGGTATGATAAATTTTTTTTTGTTTTTAAGCCACGCTATTGCCCAGCCAGACAGCAGCAATTGCAGGCAGGGATTGGTAGCGAGTTTTCCTTTTAATGGCAATGCGAATGATGTGAGCGGAAACGGCAATAATGGAATTATCGGCAATACACCTACATTAACTACTGACAGGTTTGGGCACCCGAACAGCGCATATTTGTTCGGAGGATTTTATGACCCCGACTGGATAAGAATACCAAACAGCAAAACCCTTCAATTCGATTCAGCGTTCTCTGTTTCATTATGGTTTAAACAATGTTCATTTGGCGGCATGGATGGTTATGGAAAATACTCGCCAAACGGGTATGATATCCTGTTCAGTAAAGCGGGCGATGGTATAGATGCAGACCCTGGTATTTGGTCAACCACGTACACCTCTGCCGCCAATCTCCTGGCTGTTGGGTTTAATAATAAAAATGGCAAAGGACGCAATAAGCCGGTTAATTTTGCCGGCGATGCGGGATTTGCCTGCTTTGATACCTGCGAATGGGTACACTATGTTGTGGTTATAAATGGAAATGAACTGCGCATGTATTTTGACGGGAAGCTGCAAAAGCAACAGGCAATTAAGAAGGCTGATTTTTCAGCAGCTAATAAGGAGGATTTTTTTATCGGCCGTATGAATGGTGGCGGTACCATCTGGTATCCGTTTGGCGGGGTTATTGATGACGTTAATATTTACAACACGGCATTAACCCAAAGCCAGGTAGATTGCCTGTATGGCGGGTATATAAATGCGTATAAAGCCGTGCCTTCCGCAAGCATAACATCTTCATCAAATAATATTTGCCCTGGTACTGCTGTTACGTTTACATGCACAACGTACAATGGCGGCAACGCCCCGGTTTATCAATGGCTGCTTAACGGACAAAAAGTTGGTTCCGGCAGGCCGGTATATAAAAATACGTCTCCTGGCGATAACGATGCAGTTAGCTGTTTTCTTACAAGCAACGCAGGCTGCAGTATTGATACCGCAACAAGTAATACTATCACAGTGCATGTTACGGCTGCGGCCCCGGCTATAACAGTATCTGCAGATCCTGGTGATACCGTGTGTTCGGGTACACCCGTAATTTTTGCTCCTCTATCAAGTAATGGCAATTACGGTTCGGGGTATAAATGGTTTGTAAACGGCAATTATGCAGGCACAGATATTTTTACAACCAGCAGCCTGCGGGATGGGGACAGCGTTAACTGTATAGCCGGTGCGGATATTACCTGCGGCCTGCCTGATACTCTTCCGGCTGTTTATATGACTGTTTACCCTTCCCCCGCTATTATATTTAAACCGGATACCGTTTATGTTTCGGGTAATTCCGGTGTAACATTAACGCCTTCCATTTCTGGTATAGTTACCACATACCAATGGTCACCCTCTGATGGGTTGTTTCCTTTTAATTCTGTTGCAAGCCCTGTTGCCAACCCTCTAAAAAGCACCACTTACCAATTGACCGTGAACAGTCAACAGGGTTGCGCAGCAACCGGTAAGGTAACGGTATTCGCACGGCTGCCTTTATTAATTCCAAACTCTTTTACACCAAATGGCGATGGGCATAATGATATTTTCAGGGTGCCGCCTGGCGTTCCGCTTTCATTACAGGAACTGGATGTTTTTGACAGGTGGGGAAACAGGGTTTTTGTTTCTAACGATATAAACCGGGGCTGGGACGGCACCTTTAACAGCAGGCGCTCCAATCCCGGCACATATATTTATCTCATCAGGGGCACTAATACCACAACTGGAACAGCAGTATCCCTAAAGGGCACGGTGGTTTTAATGCGGTAATAGGTAATTTGCGTCGTTAAGTAATTTAATTCGTGTTACTAAGTGTCTTTTTTTACAAAACATTTAATTCCTATCCATCCTTCCAACAACCCGCTTAGGGTTAGCAACGCCACCCTAAGCCAGTTGGTACTAATGAGCTGAACATATAAGGGGTTAAGGGCACCATCGGCCAAATGAATGATATTTAATTTCGACTGTCCCTGTCCCCACCAAAAAACAGTACCTGCATAAACTATAACCTGCAGCAGAAGTGCAAGCCAAAGCACCCAAACACGTACATAAGGAGGCCGCCATTTAAGCTGAAAGCAAATACCCAAAAAAGAAAGCCCCGCCAGCGGAAAGATAGACCACCATATACCATGCCACCACGCATTGTGATAAAGGATAAAATCTGCCTGGCCAACATACTGCCAAAGCATCCAGTCCAATTGCGCCAGCCAAACAGCACCAACACAATAAAATGAAGTTGCCAGGTTTACAAGCAGCAGCCATTTCCAAAAACTGTTTTTATTCATGATCATTTTATTTGGAAATTTGATAGATCAACAGGCCATTTTCATTTTGATGTTTATGGATGCAGAATCAAGTTTAAATTTTGCATCATCCTTAGCTTTGCGCTCCAGGGGTTCCTCAATAAAAAGCCAGTCCGTAGTCTCGGGCTCTGTCTGGAACTTGCCTGCCGGCAGCAGGGGGCCAACTGTCATACCTTCTTTTTCGCAAAACTGCCTAATAATAATATTTCCACCCCTGCGACTGAAGCAGTTGTTTGGGCTGGTATAACCTGTTATTTTTTATTACATGCCTTATTTTGCGTATATCGCTTATGTTTACCGTGGGGTCGCCGTCAACAATAATAAAATCTGCCTCCCTGCCGGGCAATACCTGGCCATACGTGTTTTGCAGCCTGCAGTCAAGCGCTGCGTTATAGGTAGCAATTTTAAGCACTTCCGCCGCTGGTATGCCAGCCTCGTTGTACAGGTAAAGCTCATTATGTAAAGCATTGGCTGCACCTCCGTCCGTACCTGCTACCAGCAATATTCCGTTATCGTATAACAGCTTTAGCATTTTCATCATGTTTGCAAATGAAGCCCGGTACGATGTTTTATTTTCATCTCCCCCAAAAGGGGTTTGTACAACAGTGCCTGCTTTTTCTGCATCGGGCATCCAGCCAGTTACCGGTTTCAAAAAATTCACCGTATCTCCTTTAAATTCATCAAACATTCCCTGCCACACGGTCATGGTTGGGTCCAGGGCTATATGCTTGTTTTTCATAAGGGCAATAAAGCTTTGCACAGCCGGGCTTTGCAGGTCAAGCTTATTGGCATTATCGCCCACCAGGCGAAAACGCCTCCCCGTCCTCGTATCAACAGTATCACCTAAAAAATTCAGGAAAATAAAATTCATGTGTGTCACCTCATCATACCCGCTGTCAATGGCTTGCTCAGCAGTCATAAATGCCGGTATATGCCCGCATAACCGCATGCCAAGCTTGTGTGCCAGCGCAGCCATTGGGGCCACCCACGCCGGCTTAATGGCGCTATACAGTTTAATTGCCTGGTAACCCAGCCGGTGGTATTCTTCAATAGCCTTCAGCCCTTCATCAAGCGATGCTACTATGGTGCCCGTAGGGCCCTGGAAGGGGTCCTCCTTATCTATAAAGCCGCACAGGTAAGTAATATCAGGGCCTGCTAAATTATTGGCGGCTATTTCATTTTTATAGCCAAGCAATGTTTTGTCATTTCCCATATCCCTTATATGGGTAACGCCGCCGGCAAGGTACTCTGTCCCCAGTTCCTTTTCGTAATGGCAATGCATATCCCACAAGCCGGGCATTAAAAATTTGCCGGTGCAATCAATAACCGTATCCGCTTTTGCGGCAACTTTTGCAGCAGGGTAAACTGCGGTTATTTTGCCGTTTGTAACCTCAACGGTCAAATCTTTTTCAACGGTGGCAGATGCAGACTGAAATACATTTGCATGGGTGAAAAGAATGTGGCCTGCCAGCGGTGATGAATTGGACTTTAACTGCTGTGAAAAATATGGCCTGCCTGCAGTTTCCTGCATGGCGACCAAAGAATCAACCAATGTTTCAAAGCCTTTTTTAATAATGAACGACCAACTGCCCCCTGCCCCAAAAAAATGCATATCATCCGTCATCCATATATAACCAGGTGTTGGCGAAGGGTCAGCATACAAAGAGAATAATTTAAGCGTCAGTCTTTTACCATGCAGCACCATGTTTTTGATAACAGGCTCCCCGGTGTAAAAAATGCCGTCGGGCAGCACTGGCATTTTTTTGCCACCCTGTTGTGCAAGCCATTTTACCAGCAGCCCGTTAGCAGCAGGGCCGCCGGAGCTATATAAATAAAACTGGCTATTAAATTTAACTGATTTTTTTTCACCGTTAATTTCCCATGCGGCAGAATCGCCTTTAACTGCAAACTGCTCAGTATAGGGGTTTTTATAATAATCAATGCCCGTGGTATAAAACGTTTTAATAAGCCCGTTTGCACCGGTGGTTAATACAGTTTCGGTACTGTCGCCACGGCCGCGGTCATTATACTGAAAGGTAATATGGTACTGTCCGTTACCGGTTTGCCATATTTTTTGCCTGCCGGTAATTTTAGTCTTATTTACCACTGAGTAAAAGGTAGTATCAGGCTGCGCCTGCACCAATAAATGGCTGCATGCCAGCAGTATCGCCGTGGAAATAATTTTCATATAACTGTTATTAACATGAACATAAAAAATATGCTATGCGTTAAAAAAATTATCGCGATGACAACGGAGCTAATAAAAGAACAACATAAAAAGAGTGAATGCCTGTGGTTACAAATATACAACCTGTAAGTAAACCATCGTAGCTTATAGTTTATAGTTTTTAGTTGAATACCCTGATGCATATGAAGACAGGCCGCTGTTGTATGGAAGCACAAAGGCTAACAGCCAGACATTGCAGGAAGGGAAAACTATTTACTAAAATAGTTACTTTTTATTACTAAACAATTTGGCAATTTCAATTATATTTAGTAAATTACAGCTATGTTTTGGAGTGTGTATGCAAGGATGGGGTAATGATGGTTTAGCTAAAACCAAGACAGAAAAAAATAAAAAAATATGCTTATTTGTACGGTTGTGTACGGTTTGGAGAAGATAAAGACGCTTTACGCTGCATTCTTTCCGCAATGAAAAGTTCTGGGCTTATAGCATGTAGCATCAGGCTTTCTTCAATCCTCATAATCCTCGCCTGAATGACGAAGTCTGGCAGGCTATCAATCCACCCAAATCGTGGTTCAGACAATATAATCTTACAAAAACGTTGTCATTGGTGTATAAGTGTAAGACTGGTGGATAAAAGTTGACTGGTAAAGAGAGAGCGCCGCGATTGACTGGTTGGAAGAATTTGGTGAAAAAACACCCTTCATGCGTGATCCCGCCAAATGCGGGATGTGAAGTAACCCCTCACCTTATCCCGTGTTGCCATAACTGAAGGGCTTGAATAACGAACAAGGAGCAAGGAATCGTGGCTCGCATAATAAAAAGGTTTCTTCGCAAAGTCCCTCTGCCGCGAGGAGAGGGATTTAGGGTGAGGCGGCTGCAAAAACACCCTTCATGCGTAACATTTTGTAACGTACCTGCGTACCTGGCTTGTTGTTGCCATAACTCAAGGGCTTGAATAACGAACAAGGAGCGATTATGAACATTGAAGAAAAGAAGAACAATATTTCGATAGACCCCGAGGGTTTTAAAAACCCTCGGGGTCTGGTTGCTCATTTTCTATTTTTTATAAGGGCATATCCGTACAAAAACGATGTCATTGGCGTAAAGTTGTACGGATGAATATCGAACACGGGATCTTGAATTTTGAAGAGAAAAAAGAGATAGTGTCTCAGTTTGAATTTTTATTTTTAAGGTCTTTTGCTTCTTTGTAGTCAAGATACATTTCAATCAATGAATCCATATTTAAAATAAAATAAATTATAAAAATTCCTAATGATAAAAGTTGAACAGGGGGTGTTGACATTGAAAGAAATGCGACACTACTTGTTGTTATGGCTACTGTAATTGCCAAAGCGTTAAAAGTTGCAAGTAGAAGAAAAATGCCTGTGGCTACCATTGCTTTGATATAATTCTTAAAGAACAAAAATACTAACAATAAGAAAAACACAAGACCGATATAGTGCCGCCAAGTAGCTCCATATTCGGTAAATAGAATATTATACCAAGTGTAAATCATAAAACATGCTATGACTATTATGGGTGTTAAAATTTGAATTCTCTGTTTTTTCATAAAAAATAATATTTAATCTACGAGACGAATAATATCTTCAATACTCATGAATCTTTTTGTTAGCCCTGTAGCCATAGCAGGCGTAACCCTTAATGTTTTATGCTGCCTTACAAAATTATAGTAAACAAAGTGTAAAGCAAGTGCATGGCAATGATTATCTATCTTTTTGCTGAAAGCATTGGTAAGCCTTGTAAACCGTCTGTTACTCATTCTAATTGTCAGGTTTTGACGTTCTACATAATTGGTGCTAATATGTTTTGGGTCAGGATTACCGGAAACAGCGTGTTTCTTACAGCCTGTATATTCGACAGAGAAAAAGAGATAGTTGATAAATTGCCCGGCATGCCCTAAATTAGGGCATGATTGCAAAATTGTCGTATGTGAACGGTGTTTCGTCCACACCGCTTTTGGGCGAAACTATCGGGCAAAACCTTAAAGCCACCGCAGCCAGGTTTCCCCATAACGATGCACTGGTATGCATTACCCAAAATTACAGGGCATCTTATAAAGAATTTGAAAGACAAACAGAAACAGTTGCAAAAAGCCTATTTGCGCTGCAAGTAAAAACAGGCGACAGGGTGGGTATATGGGCGCCCAACCGCTATGAGTGGGTGGTATTGCAATATGCTACGGCGCGCATCGGCGCTATATTGGTAAACATCAACCCTGCATACCGTTCGTCTGAGCTGCTGTTTGTTTTAAACCAATCAGAGGTTAGTGTTTTGATATCTGCGCTTACTTATAAAACAAGCGACTATAAGGCAATGATAGAAGATGTGAGAGAGCGTTGTACAGAGCTTAAAAAAGTAATTTATTTAGACAGGGACTGGGATAATTTTTTAAAAGAGGCTGATGCAATTTCAAATGATGAGTTAATCGCCATTGAGAGCAAGATTCAGTTTGACGACCCTGTAAATATTCAATATACTTCCGGCACAACCGGCTTTCCAAAGGGTGTTACTTTATCCCATCACAATCTTTTAAACAATGGCTATTTTATCGGCAGGCGTTTAAAATACACCGAGAACGACAGGGTATGCATCCCGGTACCTTTCTACCATTGTTTTGGTATGGTCATCGGTAATTTGTGTTGTACCTCAACAGGCGCCTGCATGGTAATACCCGCCGAAGGCTTTGACCCCCAGCTTACTTTACAGGCAGTTGAAAAAGAGCATTGCACTTCCCTGTATGGTGTACCCACAATGTTCATAGCCGAATTGCAGTTACCGGATTTTGCTAAATACGACCTTACCTCTTTACGCACAGGTGTAATGGCAGGCTCGCCCTGCCCCGTTGAAGTGATGAAACAGGTGCAAAGCAAAATGTATATGCGCGAAGTAAGCATTTGTTATGGCATGACTGAGACATCACCGGTATCAACACAAACACAAATAGGCACGCCCCTGGAAAAACAGGTCAGCACTGTGGGTACCGTGCAGGATCATTTGGAAATAAAGATCATTGACCCCGAAACCGGGTTTGTTACCAAACGCGGCGCTACAGGCGAGCTGTGCACACGTGGTTATTCAGTCATGCTTAAATATTGGAACAATCCGCAGGCTACTACCGCTGTGCTGGATGAGGCAGGCTGGATGCACACCGGTGATATTGGCATTATGGATGATGAAGGGTACATTAATATTTCAGGAAGAATAAAAGACATCATCATACGTGGCGGCGAAAATATTTCACCAAGGGAGATAGAAGAATTTTTATATACCCATGAAGCCATTATTGATGTGCAGGTAATAGGCGTGCCTGATGAAAGATTTGGTGAGGAGGTGATGGCATGGGTAAAATTGAAACCGGGTGTAAGTATTGCCATAGAAGAATTGCAGGCTTTTTGCGAAACACAAATTGCCCATTATAAAATTCCTAAGTTCTGGAAGTTTGTTGATTCTTTCCCTGTCACGATCACCGGAAAAGTGCGCAAGGTTGAAATGCGCGAAATATCTATTAAGGAGTTGGGTTTAGAAGAAGTGGCAAAGATCAAAACGTCCTGACGCATTTACGTGTACCCAAGTATCTTCAGCATGCTTTGGGCCGTTTGTTCTTTAGCATACACCCAGTCAACAAGCTTGCCGTTTTTATCATACCCAACAACAATGTGTTTGGGTGATGGTATTAAACAGTGCTTTATACCGCCATAGCCGCTTATCTGGTCCTGGTAGGCGCCTGTATGAAAAAAGCCAACATATAAAGGCTCTGCGTTGGGCGAATCGCCTGTATTTTTTATGTGTTCCAGTTTGGGCAGGAACACTTCGTTAATATGCTCTTCCGAATCGTAGTAATCATGGCTGTCGCAGGTAAGGCCGCCAAGCACCACGCGCTGGTAATCGTTATCCCATTTATTGATAGGCAGTAAAAGAAATTTCTCACCAATGCCCCATGTATCCGGCAGCGTGGTAATAAAAGAAGAATCTATCATATACCATATCTCGCGGTCGTTCTGCATTTTTTGTGCAATAACGCTGTAAATATGCGCCATGCTCTCCCCTACCGTATAGCTGCCAAATTCAGTATAAATATTTGGCATGGGCACTTTTGTGCGTTTGCATGCCTTTTTTATGTTGCCCACTATCTCGTTTATCATAAACTGGTAGTCGTATTCAAAACCAAGGGAGTGTTTTATAGGAAATCCGCCGCCAATGTTTATTGAATCCAGTTCGGGGCATATCTTTTTTAGCTGGCAATAAAGGTTAATGATCTTGTTCAGTTCGCTCCAGTAATATATATCATCTTTAATCCCCTTATTCAGGAAGATATGGAGCATCTTTAATTGAAACTTATGTTCGTTGCCTTCTATTTCATCAACGTAAAATTCCAATATATCCTTAGCCCTTATGCCCAGCCGTGAAGTATAAAAAGGAAAATTGGGTTCTTCTTCTGCTGCCACCCGTATGCCTAACTTAAATGGTTGCCTCACGCTTCGTTTATAATTAAGCAGCTCTTCTTTGTTATCAAGAATTGGGATAACATTTTTAAACCCTGTATTAATAAGCCTTGCTATTCTGGATGTGTAAGGCTTTTGCTTAAACCCGTTGCAGATAATAAACGTATCCTTTGTTATCTTTCTTTTCTGGTAAAGCTTATTGATTATTTCAATATCGTATGCATACGAGGTCTCTAAATGAATATCGCTCTTCAGGGCCTCTTCCACCACAAATGAAAAATGAGAGCTTTTGGTGCAGTAGCAATAAAAGTATTTGCCTTCATACTTATGCTTTTTAAGGGCATTGGCAAACATCGTTTTTGCTTTCTTTATCTGCGAACCTATTTTTGGCAGGTACGACAGCTTTAAGGGCGTTCCATACTTATCAATCAAACTCTTAATATCAAGATCATTAAACTGCAGGTAACCGTTATCGTCAACATCAAAATCATCCTGGGGAAAGTGGAAAGTTTGTTTCACCAGGTCGGTGTAGCTATTATTCATCCCTGTGGGTTAGTTAATTTGAATGATTAAAGGTTTTTGCGGTACAAAAGTATAGGTTTACACACAACCACATAAAAAAAACCAAGGGTTACTTCCCCCTGGTTTAAATATGCTTATGCAACTTGTGCATTATTTAACTGATTCAACAAGCGCTTTAAAGCTGGCAGGCTCATTCATCGCCAGGTCAGCAAGCACTTTGCGGTTAATATCAATGCCCTTTACGCTTAGCTTATTAATAAACTCACTGTAAGTAATACCCTCTTCCCTAACGGCTGCGTTAATACGGGCGATCCACAATTGGCGGTATTCGCGTTTTTTAAGTTTACGGCCCACATAACTGTAGGTCATTCCCTTTTCAACAATATTCTTGGCTACGGTATAAACATTTTTGCGTTTACCATAAAAGCCTTTGGCCTGGTCAAGTATCCGTTTTCTTCTTGCCCTTGATGCAACTGCATTTTTTGAACGTGGCATGATCTATAAGTTTAAAGTTAGAAGCACTTTGCTAAGTACGATTTACGAAGTTAGAAGTACGACTAATGATTTTGAATAAATTGGTTTTCTTCTTTCCCCCTTTAGGGATGGGGCGTCTGGGGCTTCGCCGTTCTTTACTTCAACCTCAGCAAACGCATAACAAAGTCTTTGTTGGGTGCGCCAACTACGCCTTTAACGCGCATAGACCTTTTGCGTTTTTTAGATTTCTTGGTTAAAATGTGTCGTTTGAAAGCCTTTTGAAAGGTGATCTCGCCTGTGCCGGTCACCTTGAAGCGCTTTTTGGCGCTGGAGTTTGTTTTTACCTTTGGCATATTTTAATAATCTTATTAGATTACACCCTGCTGGCGGACCCGAACAGACGGGACACTTGTTAGGCCTTACGGGAAATTTGGGCTGCAAAGGTAGGGGTTTGAGGGAAATTTATGCAAAAAATTGTAGAATTAATTGTTTTAAAGAAAAAAATGACTTCGCCGCGTGTTTTGGCGCCTTAAGATGAATACCCGATTTCGGGGCAGCAAAGGCCATACTCTTGTAGTTTGGGTGTACAAGGGTTACTTTGGAATGTTGTGCAGTCTTACGGTTAACAACCGTAACTGGTAGTGCGATATTCTTTTTCTTGTCAATAAATAACATCTTGCTCAACATCTACCATTATTTTATTTAAATAGCGTAGATTCGAAATTTACAGACAAAAACGAGCCAACCCATCTATCAAGTTAGCCTTGAGATATTACAAGGGAATATTTATACAAGATATGTCAAATTGGAAATTATATCCGAAAACCGAAAACAAATGGGTGCACTTTATAACTGCTTTACATGAAATCATTTTTAAAGATAGCGAAGTTATTACGTCGCTACCGAAGTTCGAAAAAATAGTCGATTTTGGTGTAGCTAATTTTAGCGGCTTTGGAGAAGTAAGAAAGGTATTGGTGACTTATAAAAAAACAGATTATTCATTGGGGATTCATATGTATGAGAGGACTAATGGCAATTGCCTCGCTGTCGCTTATGAGTCCGAAAGAAAAAATCTAATACAACTTGTTTTAGATGTTTTTCTAAAAGATGTTGATGGAGATATCCATATTCGACACAATGGTAAAATCACAGGTACTTCTGATCTAACAAGCAAAAAAGTAATTGAATACATTAAAAGGAAAGAGCCTAGTTTAATTAAAACTGAATTTGACAAAACGTTTGTTGAATTGGGGGTATTACAAGAACAGGCCTCTTACCGATTTTCAGAACCGCCTTTTGCACATTTCATTTCGTCATTACTTTTATTTGCAATTTTGAGAAATGAAATAAGAATGGGCTATAAGCAAAGCGCGCAAGAAAAAAAATTAATTTCAGCCGAACCACAATATAATTCAAGCCTAAATATTGTTCCAATGAGTCTAAATAATCAAATCGCACTAAATCAAATTCTTTACGGTCCGCCAGGAACTGGGAAAACATACAATACCATTAACAAAGCTTTAGAAATTATTGGTGAAAATATGGAAAGGAAAACCAGGAATGAACTAAAAGCAATCTTTGATGCAAAAATGAAAGATGGACAAATTGTCTTTACAACGTTTCATCAAAATATGACTTATGAGGATTTTATAGAAGGAATAAAACCTCTAAAACCACTAATAGATGATTCATTTATAAAATATGAAGTTCAGGATGGAATTTTTAAAAGGCTGTGCAATATAGCTAAATCAAATTTTGATAACGCCAAAGATGAGAACAAAAGCAAACTCTCATTTGAAATCGCATTCGACAAATTGAATGAAGAATGGGAAGGAAACAATGAATTAAAGTTCCCATTAAAGACAGAAGGATATGATTTTACTATTATCGGGTTTACATCTACTTCAATTCAGTTTAAAAAAGCAAATGGTGGCACAAGTCATACGCTAAGTATAAGCACACTCAAAGATTTGTATTATGGAAAGGAATTCAATTTTAAACAGGGTGTAGGGATATATTACCCCGCAATATTAAATAGGCTCAGGTCCTATTCACAAGTGCAATCTTCTGATGCAGTGGCTAAACCTTTTGTGATTATAATAGACGAAATAAATCGCGGAAATATTTCTCAAATATTTGGTGAATTAATAACATTAATTGAAGAAGACAAGCGTTTAGGTAGAGAGGAATCACTGGAAGTCATTTTGCCTTACAGTAAAGAAAAATTTGGAGTTCCTCCTAATCTTTTTATCATAGGTACAATGAATACTGCTGACCGCAGTGTTGAAGCTCTAGATACGGCATTAAGAAGAAGATTTAGTTTTGAGGAATTGTCGCCCAAACCTGAAATGGTTTCTTCTGCGCGAAAAATATGGGAGTTATGGTGGAAATATCCTCATATAGGATGGGCGGCTGATCCTTATAAGGGTGAAGAAAAAGAATTATACGCAATGTTAGGAGTAGATAAGGATTTTGATCCATCTGGAAAAATCTGGGAGGAAATGGCAACGGAGGGAAAGGATGAGAACCAAATAAGTCGTTTTGAAAAAATGGACTTTAATGGTATAAACCTTGAGCTATTGCTTAGAACCATTAACACACGTATAGAGAAATTGCTTGACAAAGACCACCAAATAGGGCACAGCTACTTTATGACTGTTAAAAGTCTCTATGACTTAAAATCAGCTTTTCACAGTAAGATTATCCCTCTTTTACAGGAATATTTTTTTGGTGATTATGGAAAAATAGGCCTTGTATTAGGTAAAGGATTTGTGGAACAGATAGAATTAAGCACTGGAAATATTTTTGCAGATTTCGAAAATGATTCCGCGTTTGATTTGTCTGAAAAAACAGTATACAAAATAAAAGATAGTTGCAAAATGTCTGACGAAGAACTTAAATTGGCAATTAACTTACTAATAAAGTGAAAAATTGAAGAATAACGAAAACCAGTTAACTGTTTTTGAACATCAAACAATCAAACTCAACCAAAAAATTGAGAATTTTATACTTGATGAAAAACGACTTAAGGCACTGCAAAGATACTATGGAGAAGTTGGCGTTCCTTATTTCTCATTAATACACAATGGAGTGCGTTTTAATGAATATGTAGGTGTTTTGCAAATTGGAAATATTACTATTGAAGTATTGCCAAAAGCTGATAATGCATTCACGGGAACTAATGAAAAGAAAAAATGGCGTGACGTTCTAATAGATATGCTTTTAGCTGTCGGAGCATTTGACATACAAGCTCCAAGCAGCAGTGCGTTAAAATTGAAACCAAATACGATTCTTGACCTTTATTTTGAGCTTTTTGTTAAAGAAGTTGAATATTTGTTACATAGCGGTTTAGTAAAAAAGTATCATAAACATGAAGGGAATACAACAGCTTTAAAAGGTAGTCTTCAATTTGGCAAACATATACAACAAAATCTTACACATCAAGAGAGGTTTTATGTTCGCAGCACTATATATGATGCAGAGCACACAATGCATCGCATACTTTATAAGACCATTTGCCTATTAAAAAAAATCAATACTATCCCATCTATTCTTAGTAATATCGGCTGTTTATTACTCAATTTCCCGGAGATGCCAAATATCAAAGTCTCTGAAATTACTTTTAACAAATTAGTTTATAACAGAAAAACACAATGTTATAAAAAAGCCATTAATATTGCGAAGTTACTCCTGCTTAAATATCACCCCGATGTAAGAGCGGGTAACGATACTGTACTTGCTTTGATGTTTGACATGAATAAACTTTGGGAGCAATTTGTATATGTAAGCTTGCGTAAGCATACATCAAATAACACGACTATATCTGCACAATGCTATAAATATTTTTGGAAACCCGAAGATGGTAACAGATCAAAAATAATACCTGACATTGTAATTAATAAAAATATGAATACATGTGTGGTATTAGATACCAAATGGAAAAATTTAAATGGCTGCAACCCGTCGCCAGATGATTTAAGGCAGATGTATGTCTATCATCAATATTATCAGGCAAAAAGAGTTGCATTGGTTTATCCAGGGCAGAAGTTAATAAAATCAAAGGGTAACTATTTGCATCATATAACAAGCAAAGAAGAAGAAGAAAAAGAATGTAGCGTAGTTTGTCTACCGATAGTGTCCCAAATAAAATTATGGCAAAAAAAAATTTACACAGATTTACAACCTTTGATTGATTTATAGGGATTGTTTAAAACTTAGTCTCCATCGCCAAAATTAGCTTAGCTATAATCAAATTATGAAGTAGACGTAAATGTAAGCATAGCGCGCCTTATGAACTTGAAAAACATATAAGAATCTTCGCCACATAAAAACCAAAACGGGTTTAAACCATAAGGCCTAAACCCGTTTATTGATCACATATTCTGTCACACAATCCTTCGCCTCAATCCTTCACTACAACACTCTCCATCGGATATTTAAGATTTTGAACATCTTTCAGGTCAATTTTAATAGTACCTACCGAAATAGGGCTTTGCACCCTCACGGGTATATGGTTTGAATCATCTGTAACCCAAAGGGTCATTTTATCATCGTCCTTAAACACCGTGCCTTTTATAAGCAATGGGCTTAATTTGATGGCATTGTATTTACCATACCGGGTTTTTACCGTTTCCTTCCCTAAATATTTAATATACAGGTCATACACTTTATTGTCAAGGAACATGCTGAACTCAATTTTATCACCTGGCTTATGCGCGTTATAATCAATATTGCGGGCGTAATAAATAGCATTGATAAGATCCTGCACCTTAGCCGGAACCTTATATACACCATCCGGGGTTATGGCGGTATTGGTTTGCTGGTTAAATGATACCTCTTCATACTTCTTGTACCCCCCTTCATTAATATTCCTGATAAACTTTACAGACTGCAGGTCGCCGGTATTAAAATAGCTTTCATACCTGTCCCTCACTTTAAATATCCAGTCATATTTTGAGTTTGTAGAGCCTTCGCCCACCACATGGTAAACGTTATTATTGTTGTATTGCTCAAGGGATGTTGTAAATGTTGCCGTTCCCGCGTTTATATATATGCCAATAACATTATAAAAAACGGTATAAGTTATTTTTTCACCATGCTTAAAAGCGGCTTCCTGGGCCGCAGAGGGCATATATTGCAGAATAATTAAAAGGGCTGTTATTATAGTAAATTTTTTCATATTATTTGTATTCGTCCACATAGAGTATGACGAATGGGGTATGTATTTATTTTAATTGCCTGAATTTTTCTTTTCTTGCGCTATCCACATTTATAAAGACCCAAAAAGCAGCAATTTCGTTGCTTCTCTTCGCTCTTATGTTATTATATACGCAAAATTTGGGTTTACGTTGTTCCCAAATGGAAGCAGTTTTGTTAAAACCAATGCTATGCGCCTTTAAAAGCCCCTTCATACTACATAAATTTTACCGAAAAATTTGTCCAAACAACCGTTAGCATTATACATTTGAAAAAATTACCTGAGAATGAGAAAAATAGTTGCTTTCGGCTGCTGCCTGTTTCTTTTATCAATCCTGCACGCCCAAAAGGACAAAAAAGCCGTAATAAAATATCTTGATCCGGCAAATATGGATGTAACCGTAAAACCGGGCGACAATTTTTATTTATATGCAAATGGTAATTATTTAAAGAATAATCCCGTTCCCCCATCCAAAACCCGGTGGGGTACTTTTGACGCCTTGCACGACAAGAGCCTTGAACAAATACGCATAATTTGCGAAAACGCTGCTGTCAACACTACTAAAAACTCCACCTACCAGCGGGTGGGAGACCTTTATGCCAGCGCGATGGACAGCGCCGCCATTGAAAAAATGGGTTACTCCCCTATTAAACCTGAGTTAGACAGGCTGGCTGCCATAACCAACAAAGACCAGGTGATCGCAGAATTTACCACCCTGCGCACAAAAGGTATTGGAGGCACCCTTTTTGGTTTTAGAGTTGGCCAGGACGATAAAAATGTAAACCAGTATATACCCACTTTATCGCAAGGCGGTACCTCGCTACCGGACCGCGATTACTATTTGAAAAATGACACCAGAAGTAAAGCCATACGCGCCGCTTTTGTAAGCTATATAACAGACCTTTTTGTAATGACCGGTGACGATTCGATGATGGCAAGGCATAAAGCTACCGCCATCCTTAATATTGAAACAGGGTTGGCTAAAGCACAGATGAGCCGTGTGGAAATGAGAGACCCCAAGAAAACGTATAATAAATTTTCTGTAGCAGATTTCAGCAAAACCACACCCGGCTTTGACTGGAAAATGATGTTTGCAGGCATGAACGTAACAAATGCAGACAGCCTGGTTGTAAATAACCCTGCCTTCTTTAAAACTGCAGATGCTATTTTCAGCGCAGTGCCGCTGGAAGCATGGAAGGCATACCTGGAATGGGCTGTAATAAGATCTGCCGTCCCATATTTAAGCAGCGCGTTCGTGAACAGGCAGTTCGAGTACGCCAAAGTGCTAAGCGGCCAAAAAGTAATAACGCCGCGCTGGCAGCGTATGACTGCCCTTGTAGATGGCTCTATTGGCGAACTGCTTGGCCAGTTGTATGTAGAAAAATATTTTAATGATGCAGCGAAACAGCGCATGCTTACGCTGGTAAATAATATTCAGCAGACTTTTGGCGAGCGCATTAGCCGCCTCGACTGGATGAGCGATGCCACCAAACAAAAAGCGCTGGAAAAACTACACGCCATTGTAAATAAAATAGGGTTTCCTGATAAATGGGAAACATACGATGGGGTTGTAATTAAACGCGACTCGCTGTTGGCGGATATCAGGAGCATTAATATTTGGGCATACAATGATATGGTTGGCCGCATGGGCAAACCCGTTGATAAAACCAAGTGGGGGATGACGCCGCCAACCATCAATGCTTATTATAACCCTGTTAATAACGAGATAGCTTTTCCTGCAGGCATTTTGCAATTTCCTTTCTTTGATTTTGGGGCTGATGATGCGGTAAACTACGGCGCTATTGCCGGTGCCATTGGGCATGAGCTTACACATGGTTTTGATGATGAAGGAAGGCAATACGGGGCTGATGGCAATCTTAAGGAATGGTGGACGGATGAAGATTCAAAAAAGTTTAATGACCGTGCCCAAAAAGTGGTGGAACAATACAATGCTTTTACTGTTAACGACACCCTGCATGTAAACGGGCAACTTACCCTTGGGGAAAATCTTGCAGACCTTGGCGGTTTGAATATTGCTTACGAGGCATTTAAAAAAACCGATGAAGGGAAGAGTGATAAAAAGATTGACGGGTTTACGCCGGACCAGCGGTTCTTTTTAAGCTGGGCCCAGGTGTGGAGAGAAAACACCTTGCCTGAATCTGCGGCACAACTTGTACTAACAAATCCACACTCGCCGGGTATGTACAGGTGCAACGGGCCTGTTTCAAATATTGATGCATGGTACACTGCGTTTAATATACAGCCGGGCGATAAAATGTACAAGCCTGCAGGCGAACGCATAAAAATCTGGTAGCTTTTTTGATATGTGGAAATTAAAGCCCCAAATGCTTTTGCAGTTTTTGAGGCTCTATTTTATTTAAAAAAATTGAGAACTTCCTTTGTGTTGTGCAATAATTTTTTGCACTAATATGTTAAGGTTGTTAACAGCAAAATAAAGTAGTTGTATTTCTCTTATTTTTGTTTGAAATGAAGAAAAAACGATTTTTAATAGTGCAGAATTTATTATTTGTTTTTATCATAGTATTTGTATCCACCGGTTGCGGGCAGGGGCCTGCAAAACCTGCTGCAATTTTAAGTAATAAGGATTCAGCGCAGGTATTAAATGAACCCGACTTCACTTTTTCTCCTTTGCCGCCTGCCCTCTCAGATGCCTACAGGCTTGCGGTACAGGATTATTACGACAAACATCTTGCACACAGCGGCTTTAACGGCGCTATTTTAGTAGCCAAGAACGGCGAGATTGTTTTTGAAGATTACAGGGGTTATATCAATTTTAAAACAAAAGAACCCATAACACCAAATACGCCGTTTCACCTTGCGTCAATTTCCAAAACATTTACGGGCATGACCATTCTAAAACTTTGGGAAGAAGGCCGCCTGTCGTTGGATGATGACCTGTTAAAATATTTTCCGCAATTACCATATCATGGCATTACTATAAAAATGCTGTTGAGCCACCGCAGTGGTTTGCCAAATTACCTGAATTTTATGGATAGCTTTTGGAATAAAAAGCAAAAGGCCACCAACCAGGATGTTGTTAATTATATGGCCTTTCATAAGCCTAAGATGGAATACTTGCCGGGCAAGGCGTATCACTACAACAACACCAATTTTATGCTTCTTGCGCTGGTTATAGAGCAAATAACCCACCAGGCTTATCCCCAATACATGAAAGACAGTGTGTTTACACCGTTGGGGCTTAAGGACACCTACGTTTTTTCGTGTAAAGACACTTCGCACTATACCCCAACATACGTGGGCAATTGGCCCTACCCCATGGATCATCTTGATTGCACCTATGGCGATAAAAATGTGTATAGTACCGTACGCGACCTTTTTGCTTGGGATAAATCTTTATACCAGCATACATTTCTTAAGGCGTCAACGCTTGAAATGGCTTATTTGCCCGAAAGCAATGAACGCAGGAGCATGCATAATTATGGCCTCGGCTGGCATTTGTATTTTAATAACGGCGATACTATTGTTTATCATAATGGCAAGTGGCATGGAGAGAACAATAATTTTACCCGCCTTATTGATCATACCGCTACCATTATTATCCTCGGTAATAAACAAAACGGCAATATTTTTTCAGCCAAGAATATGGGCTCTATTTTTAGCGGGAAGGTTGATGAAACCAAGTTTGAAGAATAGTTTTTTTGGCGTGCGCTCGTACCTGCCTGGTAAATCTACGAATTACGAATCATTACTAATATACGAATTGAAAACCTTGAAAGCCGCTCTTATTAAAGGTTTTTTGTTTCTTCCCGGTAAAGTATCATAAAGCGCTGGCTGAAATACCTGCCATGCTCTTTAAAGTAATTTTTGTGCAACCCAAATTCCTTAAAGCCTGCCTTTTCATAAATTTTATTCGCGCTGTCATTACTTGTAATAACGCCCAGCACCAACTGCTCAATACCCGGTATTTTAAAAGCTTCGTCAATGGTGGTTTGCAGCAGCTGCAACCCAATTCCCTTGCAGCTGTAAGCAGGTTTAACATACATTTGAATAATAGTGCCCCTGTGCCTGCTTTTTTTATTATTGTCGCCGGCAAAACCACAAATCCCAATTAATGCTTCTCCGTCAAAAGCCCCAACAATAAATTTATCTTTTGTTTGTTGTTCTATATATGTTTCAAACGCAAGTTTATCACGCATACTCTCTTCTTCATAGCTTGAGCCAAAATTATCCGGGAAATTTTTCAGGCTTTCCAGCCTTATTTGCCGGTACTGTTTTGCATGCGATGGCTTTAATGTTTGATAAGTAATATTCATTGTATATACCTCTGTTGCAAAATAAGATAAAATAATATCTGCAAATACAAGCTAAAAAGGTTTGTTTGCCTGCATAAATTCTATTCATTTGCATAAGTATAAAAATAATACGTGAGATGTTGAAGAAAATAATTTGTTATACAGCTTTAAGCATTTTTACAGTTACACTGGTGCATGCACAAGACCCGCGATACGATAAAGATGGGAAACGGGTGGGTGTAGAGTATCTACAGGAAAAATATACGAATGCCAATAATGATTGGAATGCAGACAGCCTGGGTAATTACAGGGCGGTATTAAAAGTAACTGATAAAGGCAATATAGCGATTGCACATATTTATTGGAGAAGAAGAGATAGCGATCCGGATAAAAAAAGGATAATTATAGAAGATGGCCGTACACATAAAAGAATTACAAATGTTGAGATATTTGAGAATACGAGGTTTAATGCTGACTTTCTTTTTGAGCCAATATCCGGCCCCGGCATTTATTACGCTTATTATATGCCTTATAAAAACGAAGGCCGCAGCAACTACCCAAAAGGCGTTTACCTAAAGCACGATACAACAGCATCCGAAACGTGGTTGCAACCAATAAAAAATTCCAAGGGAATTGCCCACGCAAGCTGCCTGGAAATACAGGCTATTAACGCTTCTAACAGCCCGTACCCCATGGAGGTGATTGCCACGCAAGATGAAACAGTTGATCTTGTTAACAAGTATTCAAAGGAGTCATTTTTGGTCTTCCCCGAGGATAGAATATATTCCGTTAGGATGAAAGATGATCTTCCTTTAAAGTGGATTGAAAAAGGCCCTTTCGCACCATTTGCAGGTACTGCAGATAAAGGTGAAGATTATACTTTTCAAGTAGGCATATATGCCCTGCAAAACATACAGGATGTACAGGTTGGCTTTAGCGATCTTGTTAACGCATCAGGCAATAAGATACTGGCTAAAAATATTTCCTGCATTAATACGGATGGCGTAACATACGACGCGAAACCCTTTAATAATAAAATAGATGTAGCCGCAGGCAAAGTGCAAGCGTTATGGTGTGCTTTGAAAATCCCTTCCAGTATCCCGGCAGGTGTTTACAAAGGCAAAGCGAAAGTTAGTGCTAATGGTGTTGCAGGTAAAGAGATAAGCATTTCCATTACGGTAAGCAACCACCAGGCAATAAACGGTAATATCGGCGAGCCCGAAAAAATGACCAGGCTGCATTGGCTAAACTCAACAATGGCTCAGGAAAATACTGTGATTGCGCCATACACGCCTTTACAGGTAACAGGCAATACGATCAGCTTGTTGGGGAGAAAAGTGGAGCTAAACAATGACGGCTTTCCCAAACAAATACAAACTTATTTTACGGAAGAAATGACAGGCTACACTACCCAGCCCAACAATGAATTAACAGAGCCTATTCACTTTCATTTTACAAAAACCGACGGTAAAAATTTGCAGTGGCAGCATTCCGGCGTACAATTCACTAAACAGGAACAAGGCACGGTTACGTGGAAGGCAGTGAACACTAACGATACATTACAAATGGAAGTGTCCGCCTCGATGGAATTTGACGGTTTTATTTCCTACACCGTTAAAGTAACCGCTTTGCAGGATGTTGACATGAAGGATATTGCCATGCACATTCCATTCAGAAAAGAAGCATCAGCATATATGATGGGGCTTGGGCAAAAAGGTGGTTTGCGCCCCGATTCGATAGCATGGAAATGGGATGTAGCACACAAAAACCAGGATGGTGCGTGGATAGGCGCTGTAAATGCGGGCCTGCAATATTCACTACGTGATGAAAATTATGTTCGCCCGCTGAACACCAATTTTTACCTGCAAAAACCTTTATTACTGCCATCTTCATGGGGCAACGATAATAAAGGGGGTATTACCATCGCACAACGGCCGGATTTTGTGCTTGCCAACAATTACAGCGGCCCGCGTTCGCTTAAGAAGGGAGATGTGTTGTACTATAATTTTAATTTGCTTATCACACCTTTTCATCCCATCAATACAGACTTCCAATGGGATACGCGCTTTTATCACAAGTACAACAACCTTGATTCCATAAAGGCAACCGGCGCAACAGTTGTGAATATACATCACGCAACACCCATCAACCCGTGGATCAATTACCCGTTTATTGAATGGAGAAAAATGAAAGGCTATATAGATACCGCACACAGCCTGGGATTAAAAGTAAAAATTTACAATACCATCCGTGAATTGTCCGATCACGCTTACGAAACATTTGCATTAAGAAGCCTTGGCCACGAGGTATATTCGCCGGGCAAAGGCGGTGGTTTTAGCTGGCTGCAGGAGCATATTGGCGATGATTATATTGCCGCATGGTTTGTGCCTGAGTTAAAAGATGCCGCTATTGTTAACAGCGGTATGAACCGCTGGCACAATTATTATGTGGAGGGTATGAACTGGCTGGTAAATAATGTGGGCATTGACGGCATTTACCTTGATGACGTAGCCTTTGACCGTGTTACCATGAAACGAATTAAACGCGTACTTACACAAAACGGCCACCCGGGCATTATAGATCTTCACTCGGCAAATCAATACAACAAAAGCGATGGTTTTAATAACAGCGCCATGCTATATATGGAGCATTTTCCGTACCTGAACCGCTTATGGTTTGGTGAGTATTTTGACTACGAAAACAATGACCCCGGCTTTTTCTTAACCGAGGTAAGCGGTATTCCTTTTGGCCTGATGGGTGAAATGCTGCAGGGTGATGGCAACCAGTGGCGGGGCATGGTTTATGGCATGACAAACCGCCTGGGATGGTCTGACAAAAGCGACCCCACCCCCGTCTGGAAACTATGGAATGATATAGGCATGCATGGCATGAATATGATAGGGTACTGGAGCAGCCACTGCCCTGTAAAGACCGATAATGACAAGGTACTTGCAACAGTTTATAAAAAACCAGGCGTCGCACTTATCTCCATTGCAAGCTGGGCTGATGCAGATGTAAATATTCAATTAACTATTGATTGGGAAGCGTTAGGCATAGATCCGGCTAAGGCAACCATCATAGCCCCATCTATCAAAAATTTTCAACCCGAAAAACAGTTTGCAAAAGATGAAAATATTCCCGTGGAAAAGAATAAAGGCTGGTTGATTGTTGTGAGAGAGTAAACCCAGTCTGACGGTCTCCGTTTGACCAGAAATAATTCGGTAAATAGTGTATAGTCAGAAGGAGGCCGTCAGACTATGCGCTATTTCTTTTTAGATGATTTTGCAAGCCTGTTAAAATCAAGGCAAAGCTTTATCCAGTGGTCAAAATCTTTTTTGCTCTTAAAAGCATCGGGGCTTACAAACACAAAATCTTTCATCACTTTTCCCCGCATGATCATTTCACTGCAGCCCGGCTGTTCAACGGCTGCCGCTTGCTTTTCAGCGCCAATACGGCACATAAGCCTGTCACCGCTTACGCTAATACACATTTTGTCGTTTACCATGAAGGTGATACCCCGGAACATTTTCTTTTCTTCAACGTTTGGAACATCTTCAAGAGCAACTCTTATCCTGTTTGCAAGCTTTTCGTCGTATGCCATAAGTATTTTACTGTGTGGTTAAAATTAATTATTCCGCTTAATTTATTCAGGCTTTGTATTAATAATTTTTTTTGAATAATGTGCAGGAGAGAATGCTTTAGTTTATTTGCCTTTTGTTCCCGCATTCGGCACATAACAATGCGCCCTGCGTTCTGTAGGGTTTACCACAATTCTCACAGGGCGGCCCGTATGCAGCTATCCTGTGATGCATTATGATATTAGGGTTTGTTTCTTCCAAACCGGCAATGTGTTTGTAGTAATCGAGTAAAGGCTTAAATTGAAGTGCTTTATTCCCCAAAAGCATTGTGTTTGTTAATGCTTCCCCGTACAGTTTATATGCAATTGCATATTCATCTTCATCTAACATGGGCACCTCTGTTTTGCATCTCCAGCACCAGAGTATTTTCATGAAGATATAAGGTTTTCATAATAAACGCCGTGCAAGCCTTGTTAGTATTAATAAGGGTACAATTATTTGGCCGCGAAAAACTGTCCCTTCTCCTTATGTTTTCACCTTGGTGTGTATTTTCAACTAAAAAATTCATTTTTGCACCACTAATGGCTATAGAAAAAATAACCATAGAACAATTTTTGCAACTGCGGGGCAGGTATCCTGTACTTGATGTACGCAGCCCCGGCGAATATAACCATGCCCATATACCCGGGGCTTATAGCCTGCCGTTATTTACAGACGAAGAACGAAAAGTAGTGGGTACAATTTATAAACAGGTAAATAAAGAAGCCGCTATAAAAAAGGGGCTGGAATATTTTGGGCCTAAGATGGTGAACATGATTGATATTGCGGAGAAGATAATGGAAGAGTACAATATTAGTACAGAACCAAAGGAAAAAGCGGTAATCGTCCATTGCTGGCGGGGAGGAATGCGCAGTGCGGGGGTGGCGTGGTTGCTGGGGTTGTACGGTTTTAAGGTTTATACAATAGTTGGCGGGTATAAATATTTCAGGCGGTGGTGCATAGCACAGTTTGAAAAGGAATATTCCTTTAAAGTGATTGGCGGTTATACAGGCAGCGGTAAAACTGCTATTTTAAACGAATTAAAGCAACGGGGGAGTAAAATAATAGACCTTGAAGCAATTGCCCGGCACAAAGGCTCCGCCTTTGGCAACCTGCAACGTGGGACACAGCCAACACAGGAGATGTTTGAGAATATACTGGCATTGGAATTAGCATGTGTTGAAAAAGATATTACCTGGATTGAAGATGAAAGCCAGCGAATTGGTGATGTAAATATCCCGGCACCATTGCATAAGTCTATTCAAAACTGCCCGTTATATTTCCTGGAAATACCTTTTGAAAAACGCCTGCAGTATATTATTGACGGGTATGGCAAATTTGAAAAAGAAGCTTTAGCAGAAGCGATAATCCGCATAAAAAAACGCTTAGGCGGCCTTGAAACAAAAACAGCGCTCGCTTTTTTAGAAGAAGATGACCTACATAACTGCTTCGGCATATTATTAAAATATTATGACAAGCAATATTTAAAATGTTTGAGGCAAAAAGATGAACAGTTTAAACCGGTAAAGAAAATTGTATGTGAAGACACGGATGCAATAGTAAATACACGGGCGATGCAGAAGGAACAGGCTTTCACAGAAATAAAAGTAAATTAAAATGAATGAACAGTTAATAAAACTTACCCAATATTCACATGGCGCCGGTTGTGGTTGCAAAATTGCGCCTAAGGTATTAGATCAAATATTACAAAGCAATTTTACCTCACCGGATAATGGCAAACTATTGATAGGCAACCATAGCAAAGACGATGCAGCCGTTTATGATATGGGCAATGGAACCGCACTTATTTCAACTACGGATTTTTTTATGCCTATTGTTGATGATGCATACGATTTTGGAAGGATTGCATCCGCCAATGCCATCAGCGATGTATATGCAATGGGTGGCAAGCCTATTTTAGCGATAGCTATTTTGGGGTGGCCCGTTAATAAATTATCACCGGAAATTGCAAAGCGGGTAATTGAAGGCAGCAGGAGCATTTGTGCTGAAGCGGGCATACCACTTGCAGGCGGCCACAGTATTGATTCACCGGAACCTATTTTTGGGTTAGCGGTGAACGGCATTATTGATATAGAAAATATTAAAAAAAATAACACAGCCAAACCGGGTGATACTTTATTCCTCACTAAAAAGATAGGTGTTGGTATTTTAACCACCGCGGAAAAGAAAGATTTATTGAAAGAAGAGCACAGAGGGCTTGCTGCGCTGCAAATGATGCAATTGAACAAAGTTGGTGAGCAACTTGGCAAGATGCCGGGCGTTACTGCTATGACTGATGTTACCGGTTTTGGCTTATTGGGGCATTTAGTTGAAATGTGTGAGGGCAGCCGAGTTAGTGCAGAGGTATATTTTGAAAAAGTTCCTTTAATAATTGATCAGCTTGCCTTTTATGTTGATCAAAATGCAATACCAGGAGGCACCGTTAGAAATTGGGATAGTTATGGTGATAAAATTTCATTTGCCCGTTACCTGGATGAAGACTATGCAAAAACTTTGCTGGCGGATCCCCAAACAAGCGGCGGCCTGTTAATTGCAGTTGCAGAAGGCGCGGTTGGCGAAGTGCAAACATTATTGGGCACATTTGAATTATATAATAAACCCATTGGAAAAATAGTGGCGGAAAATGCCAAGCTTATTAACGTTGAGTGAACCCTGGTTTTTTTCACAGCAAAACATTCCCTGCAGTTAATTAAAACACTACTTTTAGCATAACATATGAAACTCCTGTCATCACAACAAATACACCTGTGGGATGCCTACACCATAGAGCATGAACCCATATCATCAATTGACCTGATGGAAAGGGCGGCCGGTAAATGCACTGATTTTATACTTGAGAAGAATCTTGCTGATCATCCTGTAAAAATATTTTGTGGTAAAGGGAACAACGGCGGTGATGGACTGGTGATTGCACGCCAATTAATAGAAACGGGATTTCAGCCAATGATCTATATTCTTGAATTTGGCGCTAAAGGAACGGAGGATTTTCAGGCTAACCTGCACAAACTACACCAGCTAACAACAAACATCTTTTTCATCCAGTCAAAAGAATTCTTTCCTTTTATAGAAAAAAATGATGTAGTAGTTGATGCGTTATACGGCTCGGGCCTTAACAGGCCGTTACAATTCTTAAGCGCCGACCTGGTGGAACATATTAATGATTCGGGCGCAACAACGGTGGCCATCGATGTGCCAAGCGGCATGTATGTTGATAAAAGTTGTAAAGGCGATATAGTTATTAAAGCAGCTTATTCTTTAACCTTTCAAACTACAAAGCTTTGCTTTTTATTAGCTGAAAATGCGGACCTTTTTGGAGAAGTGGAAGTGCTCGATATTGGCCTTATCTCTAAATTTTCACAACAGGTTTATACCACCTTCCACCTTACTGAGAAAGCGCAAATTGCAGGGTATATAAAACCGAGAAAAAGTTTTGCAAATAAGGGCAATTATGGCCATTCATTATTAATAGCGGGGAATACCGGGAAAATGGGCGCCGGTGTATTAGCGGCAAAAGCTTGCTTGAGAAGCGGTGCTGGGCTTGTTACGGTAAACATCCCCGAAAGCTCGCTGAATATTGTACAAACCGCCTTGCCGGAAGCCATGTGCGATGTAAGAAATGCTGCAGTTGAATGGGATAAATTCAGTGCAGGTGGCATAGGGCCGGGATTAGGAACAAAAGATGACGCTAAAAATATATTAAAGGAAATGTTACAGCATTTTACCAGGCCAGTAGTTTTTGATGCGGATGCATTAAATATAATATCTGAAGAAAGGGAGTTGTTGGGAAAAATTAAACCTGGCAGCATCATTACCCCTCATCCCAAAGAATTTGAAAGGCTTTTTGGTAAATTTGAAAATGAGATGGATAGATTAAATAAAGCAATTGAATTATCTAAGCAGTACAATTTTATAATCGTTCTAAAAGGGCATAATACGCTGGTTGCTTCGCAGGGCCAGGGCTGGTTTAACAGCACCGGTAATGCAGGTATGGCCAAAGGCGGCAGCGGGGATATACTTACCGGCATCATCACAGCTTTTTTATCGCAGGGCTATGAACCATTAAAGACTGCAATAGCAGGAGTATATATACATGGGCTGGCGGCAGACCTTGCTTTGCAACAGCAATCACAGGAAAGTTTACTCGCTTCAGATATTATTGAGCACCTGGGAAAAGCCTTTTATGATATTCATGAAATAAGAAAAGGGATTCAAGAATGAATCCCTTTGTAACCCTTCATAAACAATCCATACCCCTATGGATAGTATCTTAAAATATGTTGTTTTTTGACTTGATAGAGCAATATTAAAAAAGAATTAAAACACTAAAAAGCCATTACCAATCTTTTTGGCGAATACCCTTTTTTTTGCGGTGAAATGGCTGGATAAACGCATCTTTTTTAACATATTAGCGATTAAACCCTATTTTTGCCGACCTAATTAAAAATTTATCTGACACACGAACGCTTATGACCAGATATTTCTTCCTTGCAGTTCCGGCCATGGGTTTAATTGGCCTTATTTACACGTTCATTAAGTTCAACTGGGTTTCCCGGCAGGATGCGGGCGACAGCCGTATGAAAGAGATAAGTACCTATATAGCTGAAGGCGCTATGGCGTTTCTTAAAGCTGAATGGAAGATCCTTTCTTATTTTGTTGTTATAGTGGCATTATTGCTGGGTTTTATGGCTTCGCAAAACCTTAATTCTCACTGGACGATCGCCTTGGCTTTTATTTTCGGGGCTGTCTGCAGTGCAACAGCGGGTTTTATCGGGATGAAGGTTGCAACAAAAGCCAATGTAAGAACTACACAAGCTGCAAAAACAAGTTTAGCTAAAGCATTGAATGTTTCATTTGGCGGGGGGTCTGTAATGGGTCTTGGTGTAGCAGGTTTGGCGGTAATGGGCTTAGGCTGCTTATTTATAGTTTTAAAGCATTTTTTTCATGGTGGCGTTGTTGATTCAGATGAAATGAGGCGTACCATTGAAGTGCTCACAGGTTTTTCACTCGGGGCAGAAAGTATTGCCCTGTTTGCCCGTGTAGGCGGAGGTATATATACAAAAGCTGCCGATGTAGGCGCTGACCTTGTTGGCAAAGTAGAAGCCGGTATCCCGGAAGATGACCCCCGCAACCCCGCAACTATTGCTGATAATGTGGGCGATAATGTGGGCGATGTTGCCGGTATGGGCGCTGATCTTTTTGGCTCTTATGTTGCCACTGTCCTGGCTTCCATCGTTCTTGGGCAGGAAACAACCTCTGTAGATAAATTTGGCGGTTTTGCGCCTATCATACTGCCTATGATAATAGCGGGCGTTGGAATACTATTTTCAATCATAGGTACTTTTTTTGTTCGCATTAGTGATGCAGCCGGCATCAATACCCATAACGTACAAAAAGCGCTTAACATGGGCAACTGGGGATCTATCATATTAACAGCCATTGCCTGTGTTGGCCTGGTATATTATATATTACCTGATACACCAATGATATTGCGCGATATGCCGTTTACCAAATGGGGTGTTTTAGGCGCGATTGGTGTTGGTTTGGCAGTAGGTACTTTAATGAGCATCATCACAGAATATTATACAGCCATGGGTAAACGCCCGGTGCTTAGTATTATACGCCAATCGGTAACAGGCCATGCAACCAACGTAATTGGTGGTTTGGCAGTTGGTATGGAATCAACCTTTTTACCGATTCTTGTTCTTGCTGCCGGCATCTGGGGTTCTTATGAATGCGCAAATCTCTATGGTGTTGCTATAGCAGCAGCAGGCATGATGGCTACAACAGCTATGCAGTTGGCGATTGATGCCTTTGGCCCTATTGCCGACAACGCAGGCGGTATTGCCGAAATGTGCGAGCTGCCTAAAGAAGTTCGCGAAAAAACCGATGTGCTGGATGCTGTGGGTAATACAACCGCGGCATCGGGCAAAGGCTTCGCAATTGCTTCGGCTGCTTTAACTGCCCTTGCATTATTTGCGGCTTATGTAGGCGTAATAAAGCACAATGGTTATGCAATGACAGGTATTGATATTTATAAAGCAAGCGTGCTGGCAAGCCTTTTTGTAGGCGGCATGATTCCGTTTATTTTTTCCTCACTTGCCATACGCGCGGTTGGCGAGGCTGCCATGGCAATGGTAGAAGAAGTAAGGCGGCAGTTTAAAACCATTCCTGGCATTATGGAAGGGACAGGCAAACCGGAATATGACAAGTGTGTTGCCATATCTACAGACGCCTCTATTAAAAAAATGATGCTGCCCGGTGCAATTGCTATTGTCTCCCCTTTAATTATCGGCTTCCTTTTGGGCCCCGAAGCATTGGGTGGTTTTTTGGCAGGCGCAACTGTTAGCGGCGTATTGATGGGGATGTTCCAAAACAACGCGGGCGGCGCCTGGGATAATGCAAAAAAATCTTTTGAAAAAGGCGTAGAAATAAACGGCGTTACCTATTATAAAAAATCAGAGCCGCATAAAGCTTCCGTAACCGGTGATACCGTTGGCGATCCCTTTAAGGATACTTCAGGGCCTTCAATGAATATCCTTATCAAACTTATGTCTATCGTTTCATTGGTAGTGGCCCCTACCCTTGCAGGTGTTTTTAAAGATAAGGTTGCACCGGCAAATACAGGGAAACAAAAAGTGGAGATACACTACCAGGCGCCTGTTGCCGCAGCAAAAGCAAATACAGTTGTACTTGCAGCACCTTCAACAACGGCTAAGCAATAATAATAGTATTACTTTTTTCTGATAATAGCCACTCAGAAGATGGGTGGCTTTTTTCATTTCAGGTAATTCGTGCCGGTTTGCATTCGTCCGCGTTTGCAATTAAAAATCATCAGTCTTTCATCTTTCAGCATTTAGCTTTTATTATCTTCGCTGCTTATGCAAAAAGAGAAAGTTTTGAGTGGAATAAGGCCAACGGGGTTTGTGCACCTCGGTAACTATTTTGGGGCCATACGCAACTGGGTGAATATGCAGGATGAATATGATTGTTATTTTTGCGTAGTTGACTGGCACAGTTTAACCACACACCCCGATACCAGGGAACTGCAAACCAGTGTTCACCGCCTGTTATCTGAATTGCTGGCCAGCGGCCTTGACCCGGATAAATGTGTGCTGTACATACAAAGCGATGTTCCTGAAATTGCTGAGCTATATTTTTATTTAAACACCATGGCTTATAAAGGTGAGTTGGAGAAAACAGCAACCTTTAAAGATAAAGTACGCCAGCAGCCCAATAATGTAAACGCCGCATTGCTTACCTATCCTGTATTGCAGGCTGCAGATATTCTAATACACCGTGCGGTAAATGTGCCCGTGGGTAAAGACCAGGAACAGCATGTTGAAATGACAAGAAATTTTGCCGACAGGTTCAACCACCGGTATGGCGATGTTTTTCCGTTGCCAAAAGCATTTAACTACGGCAGCAAATTAATCAAGATCATAAGCTTAGATGGAGGAGGTAAAATGAGCAAGAGCGAGAACCAAATGAATACCCTTTATTTGGCTGACGATAATGACCAAATAAGAACGAAGTTAATGAAAGCTAAATCAGATATAGTTCCTGCTGAAAAGAACGCTCAAAAATCTGAAGCCGTGCAAAACCTTTTTACGTTGATGAGCCTTGTGAGCGGGAAGGAAGTAACGGAGAAATTTGAGTCAGACTTTAATAACTGCATTATACGCTATGGTGACATGAAAAAGCAACTGGGTGAAGATATGGTACGATTTATGTCGCCCATACGCGAAAGGGCAGTAGCCATCCAGCAGGATAAGGCATATCTTTCAAAAGTAATTAAGCAGGGCAAAGAAAAGGCACGGGCAAGTGCAAGTGAAACACTTTTGCTGGTAAGAAAGGCTATGGGAGTTAATTATTAAACGAGAAAAGTACCAATGAGCAAAAATTCCAAAGTCTAAATAAAGAGAAGCACCAAATAAAGAAAAGTACCAAAGTCCAAATAAGAAGAAGTACCAAATGAAGAAAAGTACCAAAGTCCAAATGAGAAGAAGTACCAAATAAAGAAAAATTCCAAAGTCCAAACGAAGAGAAGTACCAAATAAAGAAAAGTACCAAAGTCCAAATGAGAAGAAGTACCAAATAAAGAAAAGTACCAAAGTCCAAATGAGAAGAAGTACCAAATAAAGAAAAGTACCAAAGCTCAAAATAGGAAAGTGGTGGAAAGATTAAATTTTTGAATCTTAATATTGATACTTTCATTCAAACTTTATTATCTTGACGATTGTTTGGTATTGTGCTGCCGTGTTGTCTTTCTACTCTATTTAGATAACCATTTTTGAGTTTTTATCAGCGGAACCGATATTTTTTCATTTGGACTTTGGAATTTTTCTTTATTTGGAATTTGGTATTTTGCAATTTAATCACAAGTATGTCTAAAGTAAAAAAGCCTAAACATGTTGCAGTAGCCGGTAATATCGGTGCAGGCAAAACCACCCTTACTGAATTATTGAGCAAGCATTATAAATGGATACCCCAGTTTGAGGATATAGACCATAACCCATACCTGATGGATTTTTATGAAGACATGCCCCGCTGGAGCTTTAACCTGCAGATTTACTTTTTAAACAGCCGCCTTAACCAGTTGCTTGAAATACAACGCGGCACTGAAACGGTTATACAGGACAGAACCATTTATGAAGATGCACACATTTTTGCGCCTAACCTGCACGACATGGGTTTGATGAGCAAAAGGGATTACGATAATTACTTCCAGTTCTTTCAAACGCTTAAGTCAATGGTGCAGCCGCCTGACCTTATTATATATTTAAAAGCATCTGTGCCTACACTTGTAGGGCAAATACAAAAACGCGGCCGCGAATACGAAGAAAACATACGCCTTGATTACCTTAAAAAACTGAATGAGCTATACAACAGGTGGATAGACAACTACAAAGAAGGCAAGGTGCTGATAATAGATATAGATAAAAATAAATTCCCCGAAAGAGAGGAAGACCTCGGTGAAATAATCACTAAAATTGACAGTATGTTGTTTGGGTTGTTCTAAATTTTTACACCAAAAATTGATCATGTATATAATCAACCACATCAGTAAGGCTTTGCGTTTTTTCAAACACTGCTAACTGCCTGTCTGCACCTGTGCCCTGCTCAAGTATTTTGTGTACCAAATTAATAGCATGCCTGCTGCCCAAATGGTCAACCACGTCATCTACAAAATCCAATAACTCATAAATTAAAACGCGGGTGTTTACCTCAGATTCTTTTCCAAAATCAATCAGGCTGCCATCAATACCATAACGTCCCGCCCGCCATTTATTTTCGTTAATAAGCGCCCGGTGGTACATAATAAAGTTCATGTTCTGGCTGCGCAGTTTGTACAACTTGGCACAGATGGCCTGGAAGAGTGCCGTAATGGCAATGGTTTCTTCAATCGTCATGGGCACATCGCATATCCTGAATTCAACGGTGTTGAAGAAAGGGTGCACCCTAAGGTCCCACCAAATCTTCTTGGCATTGTCAATACAGTTTGTTTTAATAAGCAGGTTTACGTAATTATCATAAGCTTCAATGCTTTCAAAATAATCGGGTATGCCTGTACGTGGAAACTTATCAAACACTTTTGTACGGAAAGATTTATAGCCGGTTTTTCTACCCTCCCAAAAAGGCGAGTTGGTGCTTAGTGCATACACATGCGGTAAAAAATAACGGGCGCTGTTTGCAATATGTATGGCCATCTTGCGATCTTCCATACCAACGTGTACATGCAGCCCAAAAATAAGGTTACTGCGGGCCGCCTCCTGCAATTCGTTCACTATTTGGTTATAACGCACATGGTCTGTTATCAACTGGCTTTGCCAATGGCTAAAGGGATGCGTACCTGATGCCGCTACCCATAAGCCCAGGTCGTCCGCAATATGCGATATGGTTTTTCTTAGCGTTGCTACATCCTTATATGCTTCGTCAATATTCTGGCAAATGTCGGTACCCACTTCTACAACAGCCTGGTGCATTTCTGCCTTTACTTTATCCATTATTATTTTTTGCCCTTCGGAAACAATTTTTTGCTCATGGCTTTTCAGTTCACGTGTAGTGGGGTCAAGCACCATATATTCTTCTTCAACACCAAGTGTAAAATGTTTGTAGTTAAGATGTGACATTCAGTTAATTTGAAAATTTGATGATTTGACGCGGCTCGTTCTTTCAATATAAAATCTCTTTCGCCGCACTTTTTCTTATATACTCACCCCAGGTTAAATTATCTTTTCCATCTTCATGCGCCAGCGCCTTTTCAATGGCATAGTTAGCGGCTGTTTCCACTACCCAGGCAAAGTTTTCTTCTCCAACACTGTTACGGTCTGCATCCGGCGCAGGGTTGCAAAAATCAATGGCAAAAGGCACTCCGTCACGTAACGCCAGTTCAACAGTATTAAAGTCGTACCCCAAATATTTGTTTATACGCAATACAATTTCTTCCATTTCCTGTAACTTTTCGGCAGTTGGTGTAAAGCTTGCTGCATAGCGCAGGTGATGCGGGTTACGGGGCTCATATGGCATTATACGCACATACTTACCGCCAATACAATAGCACCGGTAATATTCTTCAAAAATAATTTCTTCCTGCAGCATCATTACCAATTCGCCCGTTTCAGCATGCTTATCAAAAAAATCCTGTGCATCGTTAAGTTTATATACATTCTTCCAGCCGCCGCCTGCAAATGGTTTCATGTAGGCAGGAAATCCCACATAATCAAAAATATTCTTCCAGTCCAGCGGGTAAGCAAGGTTGCCAAATGATTGTTCCGACGTATCAGCGGGCATATCCCTTGAAGGAAGGATAACCGTTTTAGGCACAGGTACATCTATTTTTGTTGCAAGGCAATTATTAAAAAACTTTTCATCAGCACTCCACCAAAATGGGTTATTAATAACCGCTGTACCGCATAATGCGGCATTCTTAAGATAGGCACGGTAAAAGGGCACATCCTGGCTGATCCTGTCGAATATCACCGCGTACTCTGTTCCCACCCCCTGCATTACTTTATCAATTCGTACATGCTCTGCTGTTATGCCCTCCACATTTTTGCTGTTTACCCTTTCAATAAATGCCTGTGGAAAAGTTCTTTCTTTGCCAAACAAAACGCCTATCTTTTTCATAAGTAAATATTAGTGTTTAAAAATGGTTATATGCCCAAGTTAGAAAAACATATTTGAAAATAGCGAAAAAATTAAAACTAATTGGTTTTGATTGAAGCAATAGAGGTTTTCTTATTTTTGGCGATATGGTTGAAGGGAATAATACCGGTACCCATAATGTACTGGTTGAACAAAATGTTATTGAATCTGCTTTTTTAGATAGAGAAGTGATCATTGATGCATACTTACCTACCAATATTGAATATCCGGAAAAGATGGGGTTGCTTTTAATAAATGACGGCCAGGACTTGCCCAAAATGCCTTTTGATGAAATATTGGATGGATTGATTGATGAAAAAAGGATTGAACCCCTTGTTTGTATAGGTATTTATTGCGGGGCAGACAGAAAAAATGAATATGGCATAGCCGGCGAACCCGATTATAAAGGCCGGGGCGCCAAAGCCAGTTTATACACACAATTTATTTTAGAAGAGCTGTTGCCGTTTATACGCGAAACTTATCATGTACCATCCTTTAAAGAAAAATCGTTTGCAGGCTTTTCAATGGGTGGTTTAAGCGCTTTGGATATTGTTTGGAACAACCCGCAGCAATTTAGCAAAGTGGGTATATTCAGTGGATCGTTATGGTGGAGAAGCAAAGATTATGCAGATGGGTACAGCGATGCAACCGACCGCATTATGCACCAGCAAATAAAGAATGGAAAATTTCATCCCTGGCTTAAATTCTTTTTTGAAAGTGGTGTTTTGGACGAAATAGAAGACCGTAACGGCAATGGTATTATTGATTCCATAGACGACACAACAGACCTTATAACTATTCTGAAAGAAATTGGTTATAATGATGATCAAATAAAATATCTTGAATTAACAGACGGCAAACATGATGTGCCTACATGGGCAAGGGCTTTCCCCGATTTTTTAAAATGGGGCTGGGGACAGCAGGCTACTTAAGATTGCATTTATAAAAGATATTTGATCAAATTTTTTCTACGATTGTATTAAGAACTGCCCTGGTTTTACCATTAATGCGCAAGCTTTTAGTTAATTTAATTTTCGGGATAACGTTAAACATATAAAAATTTACTCTACATTTATATGCATAAACTCCTGGTATCTTATCCCGGCATCAAGACGTAAAATTCTTGCTATTCCTAAACTTTTAAAAATCAGCTCCTTATGAAACGATTTTTACAAATTTTCCTTTCCATCTTGCCTTTTGTTTCCTTTAGCCAGGCACCCGGCATACAATGGCAAAAGAGCCTTGGGGGCACCGGTACAGATCAAGCTTACGGTATTATTCAAACATCCGATGGGGGTTACCTGACTGTCGGTTCATCAAATTCCAACAACGGAAATGTAACGGGCAACCATGGTGGCAATGATTTTTGGGTGGTTAAATTAAATAGCGCTGGAGCCATACAATGGCAAAAAAGCTATGGTGGCAGCGGCGATGACTGGGGCACTTCCGTCCAGGCCACCGCTGACGGAGGTTATATAGTCGGCGGTTTTTCCTACTCAAATGACGGTGACGTATCGGGGCACCATGGCTCCCTGTCAAATGCAGATGTTTGGGTAATAAAGATCAGCAGCACCGGAACCATTCAGTGGCAAAAAAGCTATGGCGGAAGCGGTGACGACAGGTTAAACGCTATATTAGTGGTTAACGGCGGTTACATATTGGGAACGCAATCAAATTCAAACGACGGAGATGTTACCAACAATCATGGCGATTACGACGCCTGGATAGCTAAGATAGATACTGCCGGGGCGATCGTTTGGGAAAACAGTTTTGGGGGAAGCAGCATCGACATTACTGAGAAGATCATTGCAAATAAAGAAGGAGGATACACTGCAGCGGTACAAAGTCAATCAAATGATGGGGATGTAAGCGGCAACAATGGCGGTTTTGACTATTGGGTAATCAAGTTAAGTGCAACAGGCAGTTTGCTTTGGCAAAAATGTTACGGCGGCATTTCTAATGATCTCATTACATCAATCGCTGCACTGGCCGACAGCAGTTACGTTATAACCGGGGGCTCAACCTCTGCCAACAATGGTGATATTACCGGTAACCATGGGGGATATGACTACTGGGTGGTTAAAATAAATAAAACAGGTGCCATAATTTGGGAAAAAAGCTACGGGGGCAGTAATAATGATTTTTGTACATCAATCAAATCTACCGCTGATGGCGGTTTCGTATTAACCGGGCATTCAATGTCTAACGATGGCGATGTAACTGGAAGTCATGGAGGGTCAGAATGCTGGTTAGTAAAGATAAGCGGGTCTGATAGCCTGGAGTGGGAACGAAGCCTTGGCGGTTCAGCGGACGAATTCAGTTTCGAAGCGCTGCCTACTTCGGATGCTGGATATATTGTAGCCAATATTTCAAATTCAAATAACGGCGATGTATCGGGTAATCATGGGGATAAAGATTACTGGATAGTTAAAATGAACCCCGATCCGTTGTTAGGCCCCAAAGTATCCATTTCAGCAAAACCAGGAACCACTGTTTGTTCCCATACAGTTGTAGTTCTAACGGCTAAGCCAACAAATACAGATGCTTCTGTTGTTTATCAATGGAAAAAGAACAACATAAATGTGGGCAGCAATGGAGCAACTTACACTGACAGCCTATTGAATAATGGCGACTCTGTTATTTGTGTCATAACGGATGCCAGTAAAACAGCAACCAGCAATAAACTTAAGTTTGTAGTAAACCCACTGATAAATCCTTCCGTATCTATTACTGCAAACCCCGGCAGTGAAGTATGTGTGGGGGCAAAGGTGGTGTTTACTGCAATTACAGTAAACGGCGGCACGGCGCCAAAATTTCTGTGGAAGAAAAACGGTGTTTCCGTTGGTACCGATACAACGAGCTATACAGACTCGATTCCGAAAAGTGGCGACTCAATCGCTGTTACCCTTACAAGTAACGCAGCTTGCGTGGCTGCAGGTTCTGTAGCAAGTAATGTTGTGAAAATAAAAGTTGATGCAACGGACCCCGTTATTACAATATTAGCCAACAAGGACACTACCATTTGCAGCAAAACAACTGTTACTTTTACCGCAGCAGTCAACCCCATTTATCAATGGAAGAAAGACGGTATTGTTGTAGGCAACAACACCAGCACTTACAAGGACAGTTTACTTAGGACAGGGGACTATATACAATGTTTCATTGTAAGCGGCGTATCAGCTTGTAATGGCTCTTCATCAAATATTATTAACAGCAACCAGCTAAAGTTTAAAGTAAATACAGCCCCAGCCCAGCCCTCGGTTGTTACAGGTCCTGTTAATGTGCCAAGCGGCCAAAAAGGCGTTTACTTCAGTATAATTCCTGTAGCGGGCGTCACTTACGCCTGGACATTGCCAACCGGCGCAGTTATTGATTCTGGGCAAGGTGGCAATAAAATAAAAGTTGATTGGGGGAGTACCGGAGGAAATATATCAGTGATTGCTATAAACAGTTGCGGAAGTTCGCCCGCAAGAACATTTACTGTTGGAGTAACGGGCTTAACAGCAGTAGGAGGGATAAACACCGATAATGTTGTTGCCGCGAATAAAGGCGTAAAGTTATTCCCTAACCCTGCTTCTACCACTGCTACCCTGCAGTTTACCAGCAAAGCTGCCGTTAAATACGCCATAACTATTTTAGACGGAGATAACAATGTTATGGAAGTAAAAAGCGGGGTAAGTGTAGTTGGTACAAACGTGGTAAAAATAAACGCTGCCAATTATGCAAAAGGTGTTTATTACATAACAATCATTGATAAAGAAAATGGGCAGCGAAGCGTGGAATTTGTGAAAGGGGAATAATGTGTAAAGACACTCAGGCTCGTAAAACTCACCCGTACGTAAGCTATTGCGGGCTGGTTTTATATTTTATTAAAGCAGAAATTTTCACTCGTTCATTTCATACATGCTGAGCCTGTTTTTTAGTTGCATAACTTCATTCCTGGTTTTCTCAATCTGCTCTAACAGGTGAATAATGGTTTCAATACCCTGCACGTTAATTTCAAGGTCGTAATGAAGCCTTACGATCTTTTCTAATTTGGGCAGCTCTTCTACATAAATAAACGGCGTTTCATTTACAATTTCTATTTGTACCAGGCCGGATTCCTGCAAAGAATTAATAAAGGTTAGTTCAACATTATAATTCACACAAAATACATCTGCGGGTATTAACTGTTCAGTTTGCATAAGAATTATTTTATATCTAAGATTTAGATAATTCGGTGAATAATGCTTTTTGCTTTTCCGTTAAATTAGTGGGTATCTTAACGGTATATGTTACATACAAGTCGCCAAACTCATCCTCCTTTTTATATACAGGAAACCCTTTGCCTTTCAAGCGTGCCTTGGTGCCGTTTTGCGTTTCAGGTTTTACTTTCAACTTAACCTTTCCGCCCAGGGTGTCAATGGTAACCTCCCCGCCTAATACAGCCGTGTATAGGTCAAGTTCCACCGTCGTATGCAGGTCATCACCCGAACGTTTAAATTGCGTATTATTGGTTATTACAAACGTAATATACAGGTCGCCGTTAGGGCCGCCGTTTACGCCCGGTGCTCCATGGCCTTTAAGTTTAATAACCTGCCCGTTCTCCACGCCTGCAGAAATGGTGATGCGTATATTCTTCCCATTTACTGTTAAGGTTTGTTTATGGGTGGCATAGGCATCAGTTAAATCAAGATGCAATTCTGCATTATAATCCTGCCCCCTGAATTTAGTTTCCCTGCCCCCACCCCTTCTGCCGGAACTGCCAAACATCGAGTTAAAAAAATCCGAGAAATCATCATCCCCGCCGGCACCTTCATAGGTATAGCCATAATTACCGGCGCCCTGTTGCGCATTGGCCTGCCGTGCTTTTTCAAATTCTTCGCCATGCTGCCAATTCTCGCCATACTTATCGTATTTTGTACGTTTCTCAGGATCACTCAAAACTTCATTCGCTTCATTCACCTGCTGAAATTTTTTGTTGGCTTCCTTATCGTTCGGGTTTAGGTCAGGATGAAGCTTACGTGCCAGTTTACGGTAGGCGTTTTTAATTTGTTCCTGTGTAGCGTTCTTATCTATCCCCAATGTCTTATAGTAATCAACAAATGCCATGTCTGTAGTTTTTGAAATATATACTGCTTTAGATAACTGATATCCTGTGTTAAGGTACAAATTATTAGTCTTCTGTACAAAGATGATACCTTAATGCGCGGCGGGGCAAAAAAAATCCCGTAATACTTACGCATTACGGGAAAAATATATAAGCAGTTAGCTTGCTGTTAAGCGTACCAATATTTAATTAAAGTCAACGTCTTTTAGTTTTATGTACTCCTTAAGTGTTAAGTTATTAAATCCTTTAGCTTTCATCTTTTTTACAAATGAGGGGCTTACACCATGATCTTTCAACTCCTGGGCCCTATCAAGTGTAATGTCCTTAAACCCAAGGTTAATAAAACCGGTTATAAACTCTGCATTAACCCCATGATCCTGTAATTCCTGTGCTTTTTCTAATGAAATATCTTTAAAGCCGATACTGGTAAACTCATTTATATATTCAGGGCTTACACCATGATCACGCAATTCCTGTGCACGTTCAAGTGAAATATCTTTAAATCCCATTTTTATAAAGCTGTTGATATATTCAGTGCTTACGCCATGGTCGCGTAGTTCCTGCGCACGCTCGGGTGAAATATCCTTAAATCCCATTTTCACAAAGCTGTTAATATATTCGGCGCTAACGCCATGATCCCGTAATTCCTGTGCCCGGTCCAAGGTAATATTTTTAAATCCCGCCTTTTGCATTTCATCAATAAAATCAAGGCTAACTCCATGGTCTCTTAAGTCCTGTGCTTTTTCTAATGATATATCGCCATACCCGGCCTTTTTAAACCCATCCACAAAATCAACATCCACTCCATGGTCTCTTAACTCCAATGCCCTGTCTAAGGAAATGTCTTTAAACCCGGCATCATGAAAGCTGTTTACAAAATCAGCATCCACGCCATGTTCCCGCAACTCAATTATTTTATTAAGAGAAACATTTGTAAAACCGTCTTTTTTAAAGAGTTCAAAATAGCCGCCGAGAACCTGGTATGTTATCTCCTGTTCTGCAAGGTCTTTTAACTGGTCTTTTGAAACGGTAGAATACCCATTAGATTTTAAAAATGCCATATAATCCTTATTAATATTTGTAAGGCATATATGAAACATCAGGTCTTCTGAAATGCTGCTGTAACCTGACTGTTCAAGGTACGACCTGAAAGCCGGGTTTTCAGAGAATTTATAAGTTCCTTCGCCTTTGCTGCCGTCAAATTTTCCGGTGAAAGTAATTGTTCCTGCTTCTCTTGTGAGAGAGAATTGCCCTTCACTTCCGGCAGGCAGGTTTCCCAATTCGGCACGGGAAAAAGTTTGGGTTGAATTCCAATCAAATCCAGAGAATTCAATATAAACTTTCTCATTTTCAATATATGCTAACCAACTGCCGGGCGATCCGTGGTGATGCTCGTATAACCACTCTTGTTTTTCTTTGTTTTCAGGTTTGTTCTTTTGCTGCGAATGGCTTTGATTAAAAAGTGCGAACAGTAAAACTATGATGGCTAAAAACGTTATTCTTATCTTTTTCATGACGATTTATTTTTTGTATGATTGATTTAAATATGCTTTGATATAAGGCAAACCCTATCCTTTAATTATTTTACAAATAATAATAGCATGAGCGTTGCCCAATAAACTTGTGGTTATATTCTACATGTGCTGGTAGAGAGGCCAAACGTCCGGCCGGGACGAAAAAAATCTTATATTAAATATTATCCACTGATTAACACTAAAACCGGTCTTTTAACAATATATATTCATCAAGCGTAAAAGTAGAACCTGTTTTCTTTTTCCAGGATTCAATAAAGGCTGCATTTACACCGTGATCTTTTAATTCCTGCGCTTTGTCCAATGAGATATCATTAAAACCCAATTGCTTAAAGCTTGCTATAAATTCCGCATTTACACCATGATCCCGTAATTTCTGCGCCTTATCAAGAGAAATATTGTTATACCCTAACTCATTAAGGCTTTTAATAAACTCAACAGTCACGTCATGGTCTCTCAATTCTATTGCTTTCGTTATGGTAATATCATTATACCCCATTTCCTTTAAACTGTTAATATACTCAACGTCCACACCATGGTTTCTCATTTCTCCAGCCTGTTCCAGGCTCACATTTGCAAACCCGGCATCATGTAAAGTGTTTATATAATTTACGCTCACCCCCTCATCCTTCATTTGTATGGCTTTTTCCAGGGTTATGTTATTTATACCTGCTTTACGCCATCCAAGTATAAAGTCTGCATTAACACCATGATCATTTAACGCAATTGCCTGGTCAAGGGTGATATTGCTATAACCTATTTTATTAAACTCATTTATAAACCCGGCATTAACACCATGATCAGTTAATTCCACTGCCTTGCCTGCAGAAATATTTTTATACCCCATTTCGTTTAAGCGGGTAATAAAATCAGTACTAACGCCATGGTCTCTTAACTCCATCAATCTATCTAAAGAAAGGTCTTTATAGCCTGCATTATTCAGGCTTTTTATGTAATCTATAGTTACCCCGTGGTTTCTTAATTCTATTAGTTCGTCTGCGGAAATATTTTTATAACCCAATGCCTGCAATTGGCTGTAATATGAGGCCACTCCCGAATTGTCATCCGCTTCATCTGAAACATCGTTCTTTGTCTTAGGCTGCACATTTTTACCGCTTGCCTTCGCATCATTTGTGCCCGTTTGCTTATTAGTTGAAGAGGAGGTACTTTGCGAAGATGTGCTTGATTTATCAGCGGGCTTTTTTGGTGTACTTGTTTGCCCGTTTGTCACGGTAATAAGTGCAATGCTGAAAACGATGAAACATACAACCAGCACAATTTTTTCTGCCGGATTTAAAGTATGATTATTGTTATTTACAATACGCTTTACCCTGTTTACAAGGCGGTTTTGCTTTGCAGCGAATGGCATGGCATATTTTGAAACGGCAGTATTATATTGATGGAATGACACAAGTGCCTGTATAAATTGTCTTTTATTTTTTGTTTCGTGTATGGCAATATCATCACAGCAATTCTCCCGCTCATTTCGTATCAGGGACGATATCCATAAAACGGCAGGGTTAAAGAAAAACACTATGTCAATAAAGCATTGCAGCAGGTTAAAGAAATAATCTTTACGGCGAATATGCGCCAGTTCGTGTATTAAAATTGATTCAACTTCCTGCGTTGAAAGATTGGTTAAAAGCCCTACGGGGATCAGTATTGCAGGCTTTAAAAAACCAACTACAACAGGTACTTTAACTATGGCCGATTCAAGCAATAATATCTTTCTTTTTATCTGAAGCCTGTTTGCAAGCCCGCGTATTTTATCTGTCCAAAAGTCAGGCGCAGGATTGGTTTTGTAATGCCTTATGCGCTGTATATATACCAGCCCGGACAATATTTTTACGCACCTCGCCATAAAAATTATAAACCATATAGTTACTATAAGCGATGCATGCGTATTAAAGTATTTAATAAATTTTGCAGTAAAGTTTTGCTGCGGAGCAGCATTGTTGGTTATACCCGGATAAGAATTATCGTTGTTTGTGGCTATAGTGATATTTGGCGAAGTAATTTGTGAATGATCAACGGCGGTTGCCAAATGCATCTCCCTTTTAAAAGTAAAGGCCGTAGTAACAATAAACAATACAAACAATACCGACAATAAATTATACCTGGCAGATGAGCTTGATCTTTTTGAAAGCACCATAACTATACCGGTAACAACTGCCAGCAGCAAGCCCTGCCAAAGGGAGTGCAATAGCGTCCAGCAAATTGCCTGTATAATTTTACCCGTTAAAAAATTCATACAAATAGTTTTACGCTTCCTTATAATTAATCAAGCTTATTCAGCAGTTCTTTAATGGTTTCCCACTCCTTATTTGATGTTTTTTCATTTCCCAATAATTCCAGCATCAGGTTTTTAACCGATCCATCGTACATCGAATCAACAAATTTATCCAATACAACTTTCTTTATTTTTTGTTCTTCCAGCGCAGCACTGTATACATGCGTCATATTGGTTTCATCCCTTTTCAGCATTTCCTTTTCATGCATTATCTGCATAAGCTTTAATGTTGAAGTGTAACTCACAGCCTGTTTTTGCTGGCTTAGCTGGTCGTTCACAAAGCGAACGGTGGATGGCCCGTATTTCCAAAGCACCTGCAAAATTTCCAGTTGTGCTTTTGTTGGTTCAGCATTATTGTTCAGCATTTCCACTTTCATACACCGAAGATACAACCATATACGTACGAAACAAGTTATATGTTAGCGTTAACAAATATTTAACACACTTTACGCAAGAATATTTGGGATGAGGGGTCAAAAATGAAAAGTGAAAATGAGGAGACGTTGTTACAAAAAACATGTTGTTTTATAAGAATTTCATTGTCTACTTTCAACATAGATTGCAAGTTGACTATCGTTCACTCTTCACTTTCCCACCCCTTCCCACCATTTGCTATCGGGATAGCACTCATCAATTATAACCTGCTCCCCTATCATTGGCGTGGTTACCCTTACTCCAAGTTCCCCGGCCTTTGCCATAACGCGCCTGACAGGCTCATCCCACGCATGCATGGAAAGAGAAAATTTGCCCCAGTGCACAGGCAAAAGCACCTTTGCTTTTAAATCAACAGATGCCTGTACTGTTTCTTCCGGCATCATGTGTATTTGCGGCCATGCAGTATTGTATTGCCCTGATTCCAATATGGCAAGATCAAAAGACCCAAATGTGTCGCCTATTCTCTTAAAATGATTATCGTAGCCGCTATCGCCGCCTATATATATTTTATAGCCGTAAGCATCTAAAATAAAAGCCGACCACAGTGTTTTGTTTCGTACAAAGCTTCTCCCTGAAAAATGCCTTGCAGTTGTTGTTGATATTTTTATACCCGGTGAAATATTTTTACTGTCCCACCAATCAAACTCAATAATATTATTTTTATCAAAGCCCCAGTAAACTAAGTGTGATGCTACACCAAGAGAAGTACAAACCAATGTTGTTTTCGATCTTAGCTTTAAAACAGTTTCATAGTCCAGGTGATCATAATGGTCATGGGTGATAATTAATATATCTACCGGCGGAATATCGTCAACGCCATACACATTCGCGCCAGGAAAACTTTTTGCGGTAAATGAAAATGGCGAAGCATGCCCGCTAAAAACAGGGTCAACTAAAATATTCGTGCCGCCGATACGAATAAAATAGGAGGAGTGCCCAAACCAAACAATTACAGGCTTTTCGGCATTTAATGTTTTCAAATCTGTTTTTACAGATGGAATAAGACCCGCCGGTTTTGTTCCAGGCGGCTTATTAATAAATTTCCATAAAATTTTTATAAAAGAATCATTCCCGGCCATCATTACGGTCGGACTGCTGTTTTTGAAAGCGTTATTTTTATAATTGGGAGATTGTTTTACTTTTTCTAATACTGCGCCAGAGGGGTTTTTACCTAATGTTTTTAAAAGACTCATTTATTTGTATTTGTTTTGTTTGCCTTCTATAAACACGGACGTTTAAGATCGAAATATATTTTAACAAATAAGATTGGTCAACAAATTCAACCCCCGCTTCTCTCCAAATTCTCATAATCCTGCAGTGTATCAATATCAATGCTTCCTTTGGGAAAAGAGATCACCCCGACAGAATCCATGTATTCCTTTAAAATTTTTTTAGCGCCCTCATCTCCTTCCAATTCCAGTAAAAGCGGGAAATAATCTTTGCTGAATAAAGCCGGCGTGCCAACTGTGCCGGCATAAGCACAGGCAATAATGTCCTTGCCTGTTTCAATCTTTGCGCCTGTCAATTCATTTAACAAAGCAGATGTTACATAAGGCTGGTCGCAAACCATAAAAATAGCCTCTTCAATATCAGGCTCAATTTCAAGTAATGCATTTAGCCCGCAACGGATGGACGAGGCAATACCTTCTTCCCACTCCGCATTTTCAACAACATTTATCCGCTTATCGTGTACTTCCTTTTCTATTAAACCGGCGTCAGCGCCTGTTACTAATATTACCGGTTCTGCCTCTGCATCTAAAGCGGCTTGCAGGCTGTGCTGCAAAAGGCTTACGCCATTATAATCCAACAACTGTTTTGCCTGGCCCATACGTTGGGAACTACCGGCTGCCAATAAAATTATTCCGCAGGATTGCATATAATATTGTTTTAAGTGTTTTCATTACTCAAAGTTGAGCAGAATATTTCATTTATTATTAAGCTTAATAACTCTTTAAAATTTCATTTAAAAATACACTTTGGCTAAAGCCGTTCGCACCTTCTTCAATTAACCCCAGCTTTAAAGCTGGGGTTAGATAAAACTATGGGTATTGGCTTTAGCCAAAGTGTATTTAGCCAGCATAAGATATCTATATTTGAAATTATAAACAGCCCCTTAAGCATATACCTAACAATAAATTTTACCATGTGTTTACCTTTTTTACAAAATCTGTTGAGAAAAAATAGCAGTATGCAAATGGCTATATTTGCAGTATGTTAACGTTGCCTGTTACAATACGTATCCCTACTGCATCCGAATTACCACACCGCGATGACATACAGGAACTGCTGGCGAAAAGAAAAGCAGCCAATATTACAGAGGGGTATATTATCCATCCAAATAAAACACCCCAGCTTCATTTTGAATTTAGCGCGGAAATAAATATTAACAATAATAAGTTGTGGGAACTGTTTCTTACACTTGCGGGTGATATGCCCGGCGAAATTTCCTGCACCTATGGTTTGTATGATGATGAAGCCATAACAACAGATCCTTTTCCTTTTGAGGATATCATTCGCAAACTAACTGTGTTTCATAAAGAGTTAACGATGGATTGTTCGCTGGAATTTGGGTTACTGCATCATACAAAGGAAGTATTGACGGAGATATTTGTTTCTGAATCAAAATATATTAAATATTGGGGCGGTAATAAAACAAGGTTTTTACAACACATGAACAATTTTAACTTAACCGAAGTGCCCAACATTGCTTTTATTGACGAGTACCCAAAGATCATAAGGCCTTTAAGGGATTTTATTCCATCTGCGCGCAAACCGGAAGAAGTTATATGGGGGCTTAACAGGGCATTCCAGGTAGAGAATTGAGCAATTATGGATCGCAAAAACTAAGGATAATTTAAAATTATATTTTATTGGAAATTTGTCCTAAATTTGTAGTCAATTGTCTAAAAATTATATCGTATGGCAGAAACAGGCATAACTATCAAAAGGAAACTTGATAAAGAAATATCCTCACTTTTTAAAAGCCTGGATATTGATCAGAAATTCCTGTCAAACAAAGCCAATATAACTTATTCCGAGCTTTTTTCAAATAAGATGCTCATGATACTAATCATCAGGGAAGGAGTGCCTTATTCATTATTTAACTTAATTAAACTTTCTACGCCATTCAGCGAAAGCGATTGGGCCGGGTTGTTAGAAATTTCAGCAAAATCGTTACAACGTTATAAGGAGTCTTCAAGGCAGTTCAAACCAATTCAATCAGAAAAAATAATTGAAATGGCTGAAGTAACAAATGTGGGGCTGGATGTTTTCGGAGATATGGATAAGTTTAAATTATGGCTTGACACTCCAAATTTTTCACTTGGAGGTTTAAAACCAAAGGATCTGCTAAGAGATTCTTATGGAAAAGAAATGGTAATGGGAGAGCTCACCAGGATCAATTATGGAATTTTAGCCTGATGGAAGTATTCAGGTTATCAAGAGAAAAATTTGCCGGAACATTGTCCGGAAAAGGCGCTGCAATAAAAGGCGCAAGATGGAATTCCGTTGGGGTTGAACTGATCTACACCGCTGCTAACAGATCTCTGGCCATGGCTGAAGTTGCAGTTCATTTCACACTGGCAACAATACCTGCAGACTATGTGATGGTAACCATATTTGTGCCCGGCGACATATCATTACAAAAGATAAATGTGGCTGACCTTCCTGCAGATTGGAATACGTTTCCCCACCCGGTTTCAACACAAATATTTGGAGACAAATTTGTGCGTGACAACAAATATTGCATACTTCAAATTCCATCTTCAGTAACACAAGGTGATTATAATTTTCTTATAAACCCCTATCGTGCTGACTTCAGGAGGATAAAAATAATAGCTACAGAGAAGTTTCCATTTGATAAAAGAATTTTCAGCTAAGCCGCATCATGCTGTTGTCCAAACTCCTTTTGCTTGCCAAATATTTATTATGTATTATGGCGCTTAAAGGCTTGGCATACACTTTACTTTCCAGCCAGGAGATGGTGTCAAGATAAGCGAATGACCTTGTTTCAAAACGGCTTCTCTCCAGGTGTTTTATGTTATTAAGAAATTTTTCCAGTTCGGGTTTTAACTGGCGGGCAGATACTTTGAATGAACTGCGCAGAAAACGAAACATTTCTTCTTCCACCACAGTAAGGTTTTTCATTTTCGCCATAAAACGATAGACCGATTTTATCAACGATTCTATTATTTCAAAATTACCCAATTCATAATGCGCCATTAAATGCAGCAGCCTGGCATAACACTGCAGGTCAATACGAAGGTCGGCTTCGCCGTTGATGATCTTTTGCAGGTAATCAATTGAAGTGGAATAATCGCCGCTGCCAAAATATAAGGTGGCAATTTTATAATTAAATACTAATATGCGGTGGCCATCAATATAAAGAGCATATTCCTGCAGTTTTTCTACAATACCGGGCACTAATTCAAGCCCCTCCTTAAAATTGCCAAGCATTAAGTGCCAGTTTATTTTGGCGCTGTTTATATAAATAAAAGTATGAATGCGAAAATTATCGTGCTGGTTTGCAACCGGCGTTTTTGCATACGCTTCAAATTTCAAAAGCGTTTTTTGAAATTGCTGAAAATTGCGCAGGTCAAAATGCGCGTTAAGCAGGTTATGCATGCCTTTAATATAGTGGCCTGTTTCCACGCTTATCATTGATTCGTCTTCGTCAAACAGGTCTATCCATTTTTGGCTGTAACGGTAATACAGCAAAAAATCCTGTCTTATAAAAGCATACCAGCAATAGCTTTGGTACAGGTAAAGCTTCTCGTAAAATTCTGTTATCTCATTTACATCGGCGGGCAGGCTTTGGCTAAAAAACTTCTTTAGGTCGTTACCGTCCATTTCATTGCGGGCATGGCCATTCTTTATGTACCAGCGGTATAGCAGCAATGCCAGGTTTGATAAACGCGTGACACGGTCAATGTGGCCGCTTATCTGCAGTGCCTCTGCGGCAAGAGTGGCTGTTTTGTCTGTGGAACTGCGGGTTATGTGCAGCGTCTCAATCTTTTTCTCCAGCGATATTACCTGCGCCAAAAAATTGAATTTATGATTGGCTTTGGCAATTTCTTTGGCTTTCTCTAATATTTTAAGGCTTTGCAGCTTAAGCCCTTTGTTATACAATAGCCGGGCATCGTCTAAATGTTCACTTAATTGCAGGTCAATATTTTCGGTGCTTTTAAGCAGCCTTAGGCTTGCAAGCAACTGTTTATATAAATGCGTTTTTAAATTAGCTAATTGGGGCTTTGTAACAAAGGGAAGTTTCTTAAGCAACAGTTTCTCGTCGTACTCCTCCAGTTTATCCATTGCATCAAATAGCTGGATGATCTTAAGGTCTTCCTTTGCCGAGCTCCTCTTTATATAAAGTTTAAAATGCCTTTTTTCTGACTTTTCAAGAGAGCAGATCAACTGAAACAATGCATCTGTAATGCGGTTGGACATAATATAAAATTCTCCTAAAACATAATGCCGGTAAGGCTTTCATGTTTTTTTTACCTTTTTGGCATGATAAAATCAATAAAAAGTTGTTTTGTACTGTGTTATACTCCCATGTACTTTTACATAGAAGATCAGGAAATCATATTAGCAAGCAATCGAAAAGCAAAGCAAATAAAGTTAGAAGCCCATATTAAATAACCGGGTTTCCGGCCTTCAAACCGAAAAAATAATTATCAAGATTTTCATATGGCAAGCAATCGTTAGAGGCCGTCTGTTTCTACAGAGGGCCCTTTTTTTTGGGTATAACAAAGGTATATAAATCCCGGCACTTAACATCAACCGGATCATCAGAAACTGTTAATCAAAGTGATAGTATATAATTTATCGGGGTATAAACAATAGAATTCCAATTCCGCCCTTTTCAAATCTCAATTACCCCTGTCAAAATTTAGTTGGGCATAATAATAAAATTGGCGTGAAACATAGTGCCTGCAATGGTTTGGCTATTTTTTTACCTTTTTGGCATAATAAAATAGCTACAAAGTTGATTTGTATAGGTTTACACGGGCTTGTATTTTTACATAGAAGATAAGGGAATTCATACAGCAAGCAATCGAAAAAAGGGGCAAGTTAAGTTAGAGGCCTAAGTGAATACCAGGTTTTCCCGGTCTTCAGACGCAAAAAAAAATTTTGAAAATTTTCATATGGCAAGCAATCGTTAGAGGCCGTCTGTTTCTACAGAGGGTCTTTTTTTTTGGCGGACGAATATACATAAACATTGCATTCCACCAATTATTTAACTAAATATTATTTTATAAATCCCAAATTACAGCCACTCGAGGGCTTATTATATAGCCTGTAAGGGTTTTAAAAACCAAAAAAAGTGAAAATATTTTTGAAAAACAGAAATTGAATGTTGCTTTTAAATTATCTGCTTATATAAATAATTATTAATTTATAATATGCAGGATTTTTTATCTTTAGGCGGTTTACTTCCGGGCCGCTCGTCTTACCATAAAAAACTACATGGCAGAAAAATTGAAATATATTCTTTTGGCGGACGATGACACAGAAGATCAGGATATTTTGAAAACTGCAATTGAGGATGCAGACCCGCTTACCCGTGTGCAAACGGTATTAGATGGAATGAGGGCTGTTAAACACCTTGCAAACTGCGCTGATACAGAACTACCTTGTCTTATCATACTCGATTATAAAATGCCTTTGCTGAACGCTGCTGAGGTTTTAGAAAAACTCTTCGGTGATGCCCGTTATAGAGCTATTCCTAAAGTAGTTTGGAGCACTTCCATGCAACCGGAACATATAAAGCAATGCCTGGATAAAGGTGCGGTACAGTATTTCGCAAAACCCAATAAAGCTTCTGAGCTTGCATTGATGGTGCAGCAATGCTTAAAATATGCAGCAGCAATTTGATCTTTAATCACAAGGAAGATAAATATTAAACCTGGCCCCCTGGTTAAATTCGCCTGTTGCATGAATAAAGCCATGATGATTTTGAACGATTTTTTTACATATCGCAAGGCCGATACCTGTTCCCGGATAATCCTCTCTCCCATGAAGCCGCTGGAACATTTCGAATATTTTATTTGAATACTCCTGTTCAAACCCAATTCCGTTATCGGTAATAGAAATTCTATAAAAATCATTTTTAGTATCCGGATAATACTCTCTCATGTCCGTTCCGTTTACCTTTTCACAGCTAATGGTGATATGCGGCACCCGCTGCGGATGGTGATATTTAAGGGCATTGCCCACCAGGTTATCAAATAATTGGGCAAGCTGAAAAGGGATTCCCATCACATCAGGTAGTGGTGCAATTTCAACAGCAGCGCCTGTTTCTTCAATAATATCATTGTGTAAAACTAATATGTCCGCTACTATCTTATTCAGGTCAATGGGTTCAAATTTGTCTGTTTCCCCGGTATTTTTGGAATAAGTGAGCAGGTCATCTATCAAATGCTGCATGCGTGAAGCGGCAGCAATTGAGCGTTTTAAATAATTTCTTTCTTTATCCGGTAACTGCATTTCAGCGTCTAAAAGAAAGGTGTTATAAAACTGTATCTTTCTTAAAGGTTCTTTCATGTCATGCGCTGCAGCGTAAGCAAATTGCTGAAGCTCTTTATTCTGAAATTCCAGTTCGCTGGCATATTGTTTTATCTTATCTTCTGCATTTTTTCTCTCTGTCAGGTCGCGGGTCACTTTGGAGAAGCCGATCACCTCGTTAAAGTCATTATGCAAAGCGGTTATAACGATGCTTCCCCAAAATGTGGCTCCGTTCTTACGTACACGCCAGCCTTCATGTATGGCTTTACCGTTTGTTATCGCTTCGTTTATCAGTTGTTCAGGCAGTTTTTTTTCCTGATCTTCAGGCCTGTAAAATATCCTGAAGTTTTTCCCAACTATTTCCTGCTCTTTATACCCTTTAATCTTTTCTGCGCCCTTATTCCAGTTTTGTATAATGCCTTCCTTATCCAACAGCAATACAGCATAATCTTCCACCTCTTCTATCATTTTATGATACTTTTCTTCGCTGATTGTCAACTCTTCATTTTTCTTTTTTATTTCAGCTGTTCTCTCCTCCACTTTTTTCTGCAATGTTTTTTCGCTTTCCAGCAAAGCCTGCTCAGATTGTTTTAATTCCGTAATATCAATTAGCATATTTACGGCGCCGGTGATCTTGCCTTTACTGTTAAAAACAGGTGTTGGATGGGGGGCTACGTACCTTCTTGTGCCATCCTCCCGCTCAATGATTATTTGTACGCCCCTTACCGCCCTGCCTTCTTTTAAGGTAATAGCCATGGGGCAGGTATCCAGCGGAAGCGGTGACCCATCTTCAGCGTAAATTTTCCATGACCCGCACCATACATCCCTGCCAATCACCGGCCTGCGGCCCCAGAGGGTTACAGCGGCTTCATTAAAGGATGTTATACAACCCTGTGCATCGGTACTGTAAAGGGCAGCGGGCAATGCCTGCACTAATTGCTGGTATTTTGCTTCGCTTTCACGAAGCGCTGTTTCGGTAAGCTTGTAATCAGTAATATCCTGGAAAATATTTATAGCGCCGCTAATATTATTTTGTTCATCAAATAAGGGATCAATATTAACTGATGCATAAAAGGTTGATCCATCCGGCCTTTCAACAATTGCTGTTGTATTACGAAATGACTGCCCGGTTTGCAGGGCTACCGCCATAGGTGTTTTAGCTGGTGGCAAAAATGTGCCATCGGGAAGAAATACTTTAAAGCAGGCGCAAAATTTCAATGTGTCATTATGTATATCGGGCGTATAACCCCATAATTTTACAGCCAGGTCGTTATAATACGTTATCCGGCCTTCCTTATTACAGGTATATACAGCCATAGGCAGGTTTTTTAAAAGCTGGCCGTAAAGTTTATCATTGTGGGGAAAAAAAACACCATTTAGTAATTGATCGCCGGTATACTCATCTTTAATAAAAGGCTTTTGCGGTAATTGTTTTTCTGTTACCATAATAAAATTTATAGCTTACGGCCAAGTTGTAATGAAATAACCCCACCCGGTTTATTTGTAAAAAATACGCTACAGCAATACAGCAAAAACAATACCATTGGCAGTAAGCCAAAAAACTTAAGTGGTACAGGCAATGTCCTGTAATATGAAGAAGGTTTGTGATTGAAAGCTGTCGAAACATTTCTGCGTATATTGTGTTTAGTAGTATGTGCAGCATAAAAATTTGCCAAAGCAGTATTAAATCGTTGCAAATGGCTATTACAATAAAAATAAAAAGGGCGTATGAGCCTTTTGATAAAATGGATGGTTTTCGCGTGCTGGTTGACCGCTTGTGGCCAAGGGGTGTTACTAAAAAAGATGCCCATATAGATTTATGGATGAAGGATATTGCCCCATCAATAGCGTTACGAAAATGGTTTAACCATGAGCCTGAAAAATGGGAAGCTTTCAGCAAAAGCTACCGTGCTGAATTGAAAAAATCCGGTGCAGTTGACGAATTAATTGAATATGCGACCGAAAAGAAAACGGTAACACTGATATATGCCGGCAAAGATGAAAAGCACACACATGCACTGGTACTGTTACATTATGTAACCACATTGCTTAAATAAAATGGTATGGCCGGTAAACCAATAAAACGAAATGAAAATATTGTACCACTTTCAAGGGATCATCATTCCGGGTTATTATTTTGCCTGAAAGTAAAGAAGGGGCTGCAACATAAAACTGAACCTGCCCGAGTTGCCCGCTATATACATTACTATTGGGAAACATATTTAAAACAACATTTTACTGAAGAAGAAACGATTTTATTTAACCGGCTGGATAGTGAGCTTTGTAATACCGCGCTTGCGCAACATAGTGAAATAGCAGCCCTTGTTACAAAAATATATAACAGTGCAAATGACGATTCCCCTGCCTGTGCAGCGCTTGTAACATTAATAGACGATCATATCCGGTTTGAAGAAAGAATATTATTCCCCTTCTTAGAATCCGCATTGCCCGCTGAAACACTGGCAGAGATTGGTGTTCAACTGAAAAGTGCCCATACAGCATGCCCGGCAGAGGACTATGCTGATGAGTTTTGGAAAATATAAACAGGAAAACATAAAAATAAAAACCGGCGATTGGCGCCGGTCTTCTTTAAAAATCCCCCTAAAAAAAATTATTGCAACAGCCCCATTTGTTTGGTCGCTATTTTTTTGCCATCAAGCAGCAAAGTATAAAAATAATTACCGCTGCCAAGTTCGCCTGCTGCTATTATTGTTTGCCCCGAGCCTTTGCCGCTTAACAGATAATTTTTTAGAATCTGCCCGCTTACGTTGGTTATCATCATTTGTGCACTTATCGCTGTGGATGGAATATAATAACGTATAATAGTATTGTTGTTAAAAGGGTTGGGTACGGTTTGCTCAAGCACTGCACCGTTAGTAATATTTATATTAGATGTCTGTGTATTTGCGCCTATGGCATTACATGGGCTGCATTGCTCTTGTTTTTGCTGCACGCTTAACACGAGTGCTTTTAAGTCGTTTAACTGCTGTTGCAAACCGTCATTTATTTTCGGCTGGTTATTTATAGCTTCTTTTAAAGAATCGCTTTGCGTTGAAAGTTCCTGAATGGCTTTTACCATTGGGGCTATAAATTCGCTGTAGGCAAGGCCGTAATTATCGTTTGCAGTGGCTGGTTTTTTTACCATACTGCCTTTATAGCCTTTTTCATTCATTAGTTTTTCCACATCCTGGGCTATAAAGCCCAGGTGTACTTTGCTTTCTGCTTCTGTATAATCAAGGCTGTTTGCATCAGCAAGTCTTTTGGCATTGTTCTGCATCAGGAACTGTTGTAATTCGTGAGATTTATACCGGTAACTAACAGGCCGCAGGGATTTAATAAAATCAAGGCCGGGTACATTCTCATTTATGTCTTTTTTAAAGCGCCCATCGCTTACTGTTAAATATATCGGGCCCGCGAAATCAACAGTAGCAGGGTTTCCGATAACAGCCTCATTGTTGTGAGTTATATGCACATTAACACCAATATTAATACTGTTAGTTATACCAGGGTCAATATCCGCGTTGTATCCTACTCCTACATTAAATGATCCACTTGAATCAGAACTTAAGGTATTGGTTCCGACAGCAGTATTATAATTGCCCAGCAGGTTATGTAAAAGTGCGCCGAAACCATTTGCTGTATTATAATTGCCTGGACTGTTAGCAGCTAATGCCTGGAAGCCTGTGGCTGTATTGCCCATGCCTGTTGGAGAAAATGTAGAAAAACCAAAAGAATATGTACTGGAGTATAAAGCCTGGCTTCCAATAGCAGTATTTTGATACCCTGTGTTTTCTGTCAATGCACCATAACCTGCTGCGGTGTTGTCGCTTCCTGATCCATTATAACTAAGCGTAGAACTGCCTATTGCAGTATTATTGCTTGCGGCGCATGAATTTAGTGCGACGGTTCCAAAAGCTGCGTTATTACTGCCTGATATATTTGCAAAAAGAGCCCCGCGGCCATTAGCTGTATTG